>MKWU01006124.1_pt1 | contig 12474 bp, 10 predicted proteins | sample 809101 | NCBI WGS metagenome assembly MKWU01 (sample SAMN05860141, study PRJNA318959) | sponge metagenome | host: Aplysina aerophoba | place: Slovenia: Piran, Adriatic Sea, Gulf of Piran | collected 2013-05-07
AGGCGGCGCGCCGAGAGGATCCCGCGCCGGGTCGTCCGCGCGGGCGCCCGGCCCGGCCCCGCGCGCCGCCGCCGACATCCCGCTCGCCGCCGGCCTCGAGCTCGATACCGCACGCTGCGCCCTCATCATCCAGGACATGCAGAACGACGTCATGGCCGAGGGCGGGGCGTTCGCCGAGAGCGGCTCGCCGCAGCACGCGCGCGAGCAGAACGTGGTCGAGAACATCCGCCGACTCGCCGACGTGTGCCGCGCGCGGGGGGTGATGGTGGTGCACGTCCACTTCCTGGTCGAGCGCGGATCGCCGGGCCTCACCCTCAACGCTCCGCTCTTCGAGAGCCTCGCCGGCGCCGATTCGCTCGTGCGCGGGACATGGGGCGCGGCGCCGGTGGAGAGCCTGGAGCCCAAGCCCGGCGACCACGTGGTCACCAAGATGCGCATGAGTGCGTGGGAGGGCTCGTCGCTGGATACCGTGCTCAAGTCGGGCGGGCGCGACATCCTCATCGATACCGGAGCGTGGACCAACATGTCCGTCGAGCACACCGCGCGCACCGGCGCCGACAAGGGCTACTTCATGATCGTGCCCGAGGACGCCTGCTCCACCATGAACGCCGAGTGGCACGCCGCGAGCATCGGCTACGCGATGCAGAACGTCGCGATCGTCACCCGCACCGACGAGGTGATCGCGGCGCTCGACGGCGTTTCGCCCGCCGCCGGATCGGCCCCGATCGGTGCGGGCAGTGCCGAGGCGGCCAACGAGGCCATCCGCCGCCGGATGCGTGAGCGGCGCGAGCGCGCGGGGGGCGGGAGCTGATGCCGGGCGCGCCCCGACCGATGCCGGGATACCGCGGTCGCAACCCACAGCGAGGAGCCTGACAGATGCCCGCGATGCCCGACAGCCTGTGGGTGGCCACCGCGCCGCCCGGCCCGGAGTGTCCGCCGCTCGATTCGAGCGACGCCGCCGACGTGGTCGTCGTCGGCGCCGGCTACACCGGTCTTTCCGCCGCGCTCCACCTCGCCCGGGCCGGCCGACGGGTGGTGGTGCTCGACGTCGGCGAGCCGGGGTGGGGGTGCTCGGGCCGCAACGGCGGACAGGTGAATCCCGGGGGCGCGAAGATGCTGCCCGATGAGGTGCTTGCGACTCTGGGTCCGGAATGGGGCGAGCGTTTCCTGGAGTTCGGGGACCGGAGCTGCGACCTCGTCTTCGAGCTGATCGAGCGCTACGGCATCGAGTGCGAGGCAATCCGTCCGGGCTACGTCCAGGGCGGATTCGGGGCCAAGGGACGCCGTTTCAACCGGGAGTGGGCGCGCCAGTGGTCGGAGCGGGGACGCGAGGTGCGATATCTGGAGCGCGACGAGGTTGCCGAACTCCTCGGCACCCGGCGCTACGGCTGCGCAATGCACGACGCGCGCGGCGGCAGCGTTCAGCCGCTTGCGTTTGCGCGAGGGCTCGCCCGCGCAGCGATCGAGGAAGGGGCGGTCGTTCACGGGGCGAGCGCCGCCACCGCAATTGAGCGTGACGGCGCCGGCTGGTCGGTCCGCACCGAGCGGGCCTCGGTCGGGTGCGAGACGGTGGTGCTCGCGACGAACGGGTACACCGGAGATTTGTGGCCGGGGCTGCGCCAGTCCGTGGTGCCGGTGGCGAGCTTCGTCACTGCCACCGCGCCGCTCGGTCACAACGTGCTGCCCTCGGTACTGCCTGGCCGGCACGCGGTGTCGGAGACCGCGCGGGTCATCGTCTACTACCGGCTCGACCGGCAGGGACGATTCGTCATCGGCGGGCGCGGGCGCTGGTTCGACGTGAACACCAGCGGAGACGCCCCGCACGTGCGCGCCGCGGCCCTTCGCCTCTTTCCGCAGCTCGAAGGGGTGGACTGGGAGTACCACTGGGCCGGCTGGCCGGCGATGACCCGCGATCACCTGCCGAAGCTGCTCGCCCTCGACCGCGGCGTCTACGCGGGCCTCGGCTACAACGGGCGCGGGGTGGCGAGCGCCACGCTGATGGGACAGCAGCTCGCCAACGTCGTCCTCGACGAGTCGGAGCCGCTCGTGGAGGTGCGCGGGTCCGAGCGGTTCGCGTTCCACCGGTACCGCCAGATCGGCATCAGCTTTCGCATGCTCACCGGCACCCTGCTCGATCGCTTCGACCGCCGCGGGGCGGCGTGACGGAGCGCAGTCCCTGGGCTATTCTGGACCTCCCCCCCTCGGCGCGCGCAACGTTCCACAACGACAGCCCGTTGCCGTCAGCCGACATCCATGTCGTTGCAGTCGAACCGTCAGGAGAACCACTCATGACCAGAAAATCCAGAGGACAGGAAACGATGGACCCGATCGCCGCGATTTCGGATCGGGAAGCGGTGGACAAGATGAACCGACTCCGATCGTCCCTCGTGTCGGGAAGAATCGGCCGGCGCGACTTCATGGTCACCGCCATCGCGCTCGGCCTGTCGGCAACCGCGGCATCTTCCGTGTTCAACACGGCGAGGGCGATGGCGAAGAAGGGAGGCCGGCTGCGCACCGGCACCACCGGCGGCGCGACCAGCGATGTCCTGGACCCCGGGCTCATCCTGGACTCCTACATGATCAACGTGCTGTTCGGCCAGGTCCGCAACAACCTGACCGAGGTGTCCGCCACGGGCGAGCTGGTTCCCGAGCTGGCGGAGAGCTGGGACTCCACCCCCGACGCGAAGGTGTGGACGTTCAGGGTTCGCCAGGGCGTCGAGTTCCACAACGGCAAGACCCTCGATTCCCAGGATGTCGTCGACTCCCTCAGGCACCATCTGACCGACGATTCGAAGTCGGCGGCGAAGGGCCTTCTGGGAGGGATCGAGTCGGTCGAAGCGGACGGAAATGACGCGGTCAAGGTCACGCTGAAGGGTGGCGACGCCGACTTCCCGTTCCTGATGAGCGACTACCATCTCCTCATCTGTCCCTCCAACGGCGACGGCACCATCGACTGGCAGTCGGGAACCGGCACCGGCGGCTACACCCTGGCCGAGCACGAGCCGGGCATCCGTACGCTGACCAAGCGCAACCCGAACTACTGGAAGGAGGGCCGGGCGCACTTCGACGAAGCGGAAACCCTGCAGATTGCCGACCCGAACGCGCGGCTGAATGCCTTGCGGACGAACGCCGTCGACTGCATCAACAACGTCGACCCGAAGATCGTCGAGCGACTGAAGCGGGTTGCGGGCCTCCACGTCCGATCCGTGACCGGCAACAAGCAGCTCACCCTGCCGATGCGGACCGACACCGCGCCGTTCGACAACAACGATATCCGTCTCGCGGTCAAGAACGTCATCAACCGGGAGGAATGGTTCGAGAAGATCATCTTCGGCGACGGCGAAATCGGGAACGACAACCCCATCGGTCCCGCCAACATCTACCGGGCGACCACTGACGAGCTGCCGCAGCGGGTCTACGATCCGGACAAGGCGAAGTACCATCTCAAGCAGGCCGGCATGGACCGCCTGAGCATCCAGTTCCATGCCGCCGAAACCGCCTTCAGCGGCGCAGTCGACGCCGGACAACTGCTGCAGGAGTCGGCCCGTCCGGCCGGCATCGACATCGAGCTGGTGCGCGAGCCGGACGACGGCTACTGGTCCAATGTCTGGATGAACAAGGCATTCAGCGCGTGCTACTGGAGCGGCCGGCCCACGGAGAACTGGATCTTCTCGCAGATCTACGCGGCGGACGCGAGCTGGAACGACACGTTCTGGAAGCACGAGCGGTTCAATGACCTTCTGGTGCAGGCGCGGGCCGAGCTGGACACCGCGAAGCGCCGGGAGATGTATGTCGAGATGCAACGCATCGTCCACAACGAAGGCGGCGTGTGCCTGCCGCTGTTCAAGGCCGACACGATGGCGCACAACGACAAGCTGGCCGTGCCGGAGGTCATCGGGAACAACTGGGAGCTGGACGGCCACAAGCACGCCGAGCGGTGGTGGTTCGCGTAACGGCAGCGGGGCGGTCGGCGTCGAGCGACGTCGACCGCCGCGACTGACCGGGACGTTCGCCGGAGCTCCGGTCCCGGCTCCAGGAGTCTCCGTAGCGCACGAAGGCCCCGAGTTCGGCATTTTGCTGGAGTTTCGGATTCGCCTCCGAGCCGTGGGTGGCTGCGGTTCCCGAGGCAGCGGCTGCACCGCACGGTCGATGTCCCCACCGGTCCTGTTGTGACTCTCACTTCATGCCGATTCGCGCCCTCTGGCGTGAATCGGCAAATGGGCGGGGCAAATCCCGGACACGCCTGTCGCTGCCACCTCGATGCCGTGGACGTGGGGTTGCGCAGTCGGCGTGTCGGAAGAGGTTGGCGCAAGCGCCGCGGCGGATCAGTCGCTTTCGGTCGCGGCGCGCGCCTCGGGCCAGAAGGGGCCCATGATGGGCGTGCTCCCGCCGACGGTGGTACGTCGGAGCACGCGGCGGTACTTCGCATGGTCGTACTCGATAGCGCGGTGCAGCAGCACCCGGTTGTCCCACATCACCAGGTCGCGCGGACGCCACCGGTGGTAGTAGCAGAACTCGTCGCGGCCGACGAAGTCGACGAGCCAGCCGTGCAGCGCGACGCCTTCCTCGTGCGTTCCGCCTCCGATCTCGAGGCTCGTGTTCGACGTGAAGTAGAGCGAGCGCCGGTAGCCGCGGTCGCGGTGCACGCGGATCACGGGGTGGGTGACGGGCGGCAAGGCGTCGCGCTCGCGGGCCGACATCGGCGGAAGGCTCGGCTCCAGGCGCCGGATCTCGCCGTATGAGTGCACCTGGTGCAGCGGCTCCAGCCTGCGCTTCGTCTCCTCGGGGAGCGCCGCGTACGCCGCGAGCATGTTGGAGAACCCGGTCTCGCCGCCTTGCGCTTCCTCGGGCAGCACCTCGACCCCGTACATGATCGAGGCGAGCGACGGGATGAACCGGTAGGAGCTGTCCGTGTGCCAGCGCGCGTTGTTGCGCTGGTAGACCACGCGCTCGTCGTCCTCGGCGAGGTGCTCCCCTTCCTGCGAGACGTTCGCCACGTGGTAGACCTCGATCTTGTCCTTGGTCTGGTCCTTCTCCGGAAACTCCTCCAGCGGACCGAACTGGGTGGAGAACGCAATCATCTCGCTGTCGTCGAGCCGCTGGTCACGGAAGCAGAGCAGGTGATGTTCCTGGAAGGCGTCGCGCAGCACCTGCATGGTGTGCGGATCGAAGGGCTTCGACGCGTCGAGGCCGACGATCTCGGCCCCGAGGGCCGGGGTCAGGCGAGTCAGTCGAAAGTCTCTCATCGGCTACGGCAACAGCTTCAGCGCGGCGACGACGGCGACGATGCCCGCGCCCTGTATCCACAGTGCGCGGTACATGTCGGCGCGGAGGTTTGCGAGCGCCACCCTGGTACGGGCTTCTTGCCGTTCGAACTCGGCCTTCGTCCAGGTTTCATGCCGTTCGAAACGCTGGTCCACGTGGCTCCTCATCGCGGACTGAGACCGTTCGAAATCGCCCCTCATCGCGGACTGGGACCGTTCGAAGTCGCCCCTCATCGCAGATTGGGACTGTTCGAAATCGCCCTTCAGCGTGGAGTGGGACCGTTCGAAATCGCCCTTCAGCGTGGAGTGGGACTGTTCGAAATCGCCCTCCAGCGTGGAGTGGGACTGTTCGAAGTCGCCCTTCAGCGTGGAGTGGGACTGTTCGAAGTCGCCCTTCAGCGTGGAGTGGGACTGTTCGAAGTCGCCCTTCAGCGTGGAGTGGGACTGTTCGAAATCGCCCCTCAGCGTGGAGTGGGACCGTTCGAAGTCGCCCTTCAGCGTGGAGTGGGACCGTTCGAAGTCGCCCCTCAACGTGGTTTCGAGCCGGTGGATGTCTGCTTTCGTCGCGAGCGGAGCGACGGCGTGGCCGACGGCTCGCGCGATCGCTTCGGCGTGCGGCCGCTCGATGCCCGCCGCCTCGAGGTCTCGGGCGGTTTCAAGGGCGTCGAAGCGATCGTCGCTCATGGCCGGGTCTCCATGCGGCTCGTGTTCGCCACGGCTCGTTCTCCGGTCCTCGCCGGCTCCCTCGGGCAATGCTGCGGATGACGGTATCACGGTCCTGTCCTCGTTCCCAAGCCTCACGGCCGGAGTCGAACATTGACGGAGAACGGGGGAGCGCGACATGGGCGAAGGTCTCCCGTGATGTAGGCGCGAGTCTCGCCGTGCGAGTCAGGTACGCGACGCGGGCGCCAGCCGATGCGCCCGCATCCTGCGGTAGAAGGGCAGGTGGTGCTCGTAGTAGTCGCGGAGGTGGGGCGCGGCGTCCAGACCGGGGCCGGCCGGCGACCGCGGTGCGGTGATTCCCGTCGACCCGGCGAGGTCGGCGTGCCAGCCGCTCACGTCCCGCCAGGCCCGCGGCAGCTCCGCGTCCCACTCCAGCGCCTCCGGGATGAACGGCAGCCCCAGTGCCCGGCAGTACGCGCGAAGCGTGCCCTCCGGGTCCGCGGCGAGGTCCGCCGCGTCGATCACCGCCGGCGTCCGTCCCGTGATCTCCGCGAACCGCTCGAAGCAGCGGTACTGGGCCTCGCAGCCGATCTCCTCCAGCGTCACTGCGGGGTCGAGGCGGTGGTACGACGGGATCGACTTCGCCGGGTCGCGGACGAGAAAGGTGCTCGTCATCCGCCGGATGAGCTCCACGTCGTCGTGGATGCGGTCGGCGACGTAGTAGCACATGTCCTTGACGAACACCGGCCGCGAGCTCGCTGTCTCCAGGATCATCGAGCGGATGTCCTCGTAGGAGGCCGGGCGCCGCGGGTCGACATCGAGATGCGGCAGGCGCTTGCGGGCGTCGTGGACGTAGTAGAGGTAAAGGAACGGCTCGTGCAGGGTGGTCAGGTCGCCGCGCTCGAGCATCGCCCGCTCCAGTGCGCTCGACATGGAGCGGGGATGGCACCACAGGAAGATGAGCCTGTGCACGGGGGGTGACCTGCGGTGCCGGACGCCGCGGTCTACCGGGGGTCCGGCGGGCGCCGCCCGATCCACGGCGCCGCCGCCTGGAGCTGGCGGGCGGGACGCAGGAGCAGCGCATCCTCGCCCACCCTTCCGGCGAAGTGCATCCCGACCGCGTCCCTCGCCCTGTACTCCTCGGGGTCGAACATGGTCGCCTTGCGTCAGTGCCGGGCGTCCAGACCGAGCCGTTCCTGCCAGGCGCGGCTCATGCCCTGGGTCATCCGGTCGGCGATCATCGCGATGAACGCCATGCCGATTCCGGCGACGATTCCCACCCCGAAGTCGCCGTCGCCGAGCCCGATGTAGACGCGCTGGCCGAGACCGTTGGTGCCGACCAGCGCGGCGATCACCAGCATCGCGATGCCGAACATGATGGTCTGGTTGAGCCCCAGCATGATGACCGGCATCGCGAGCGGCAGCTTTACCCGCCACAGGAGCTGGGTCCGCGTGCAGCCGAAGCAGGAGGCGGCCTCCACGACCTCGGCCGGCACGTTGCGAAGCGCGTGCTCGGAGTAGCGAATTGCCGGCACGACGGCGTAGGCCATGATCGCGAGCAGCGCAGTGAACTCGCCGATCTTGAAGATCATCACGAAGGGGATGAGGATGACGAACAGCGGCATGGTCTGCAGGGTGTCGTTGATCGGGCGCAGGAACGCGGAGGCGCCGTCGTACTCCGAGGCGAGGACTCCGAGCGCGACGCCGATCGCGAACGAGAGCAGCACCGCCAGCCCGCACAGGTACACCGACAGCATGGTCTGCGGCCACACCCCGGCGACCAGCAGGAATCCGAGTGCGCCGACGGTTCCGAGCGCCAGCCGCGGGCCGCCGAGCTGCCAGCCGAGCAGCGTGGCCATCGCCAGCAACGCCGGCCACGGCAGGCGCGTGATTCCGAAGAAGAGCATGATCGCGAGAAAGGCGACCAGCGATGCCCGACCGACTCCCCGGCGCACCGCCGTGTACGCGACCAGGGCGGCGGCGAGGACGGCATAGCCCTGCTTCAGGCCCGCAGTGAACTCGAACCCCCAGGTGAACGGGGAAATGGTCGTCTCCAACCCCGTCTTCACCGGCAGCATCGCGAAGAAGAACGCCCAGCTCTTGATGAGGTTGATGGTCTTGGCGTGCTCCACGACGAGCCAGGTCACGGCGTCGTTCAGGTATTGCGCCGGATAGATCTCCCAGGCCTCCGGGTACGCCTTCAGAACCGAAATGAACTGGGCCAGCAGCCACACCGCCAGGCCCAGCACGACGGCAATGAGGGCGTTGCGGTGCCGTGCAAGGAAATCCTGCCGCCTGCCGGGATCCTGCGGCTCCCTGGTGGCCGCGGCGGCCGTGACGCGGTCCATAACCATCGCCATCAAGGCGATGACGATGCCCGCGAGCAGGCTCTCGCCGAACTGCGCCTTGCGCATGGTCGAGAGCACCTCCCACCCGATGTCGGCGGTGCCGCCGATGATCGAGGCGATGATCACCATCGAGAACGCCGCCATGGTGGTCTGGTTCACGCCCAGCAGGATCTGGCGCAGCGCGCTGGGCGCGCGCACGCGCCAGAAGAGCTGGCTCGGGGTCGCGCCGGCCATCAGTCCGGCCTCTATCACCTCGGTCGATACCCGCATGAGTCCCAGGTGCGTGTTCCGCACCGTCGGCGGAAAGGCGTAGAGGATGCTGGCGATCAGCCCCACCACGGGCCCGAAGCCGAACAGCAGCAGGATGGGCAGCAGGTAGGCGAAGGCCGGCACCGTCTGCATGAGATCCAGGGTCGGCGCGATGACCCGCTCCGCGCGTTTTGACAGGAACGCCAGCGTACCCAGCCCGAACCCGATCGCCACCGCGGTCGGTACCGTGATCGCGACCAGCGCGAGCGAGTTCATCGACTCGGTCCAGTAGCCGATGACCAGCATGTAGAGAATCGCGAAGAACGCGAACGCCGCCAGCCGCCAGCCCGCGATGGCCCAGGTCGCGAAGGTCACGAGCGTCAGGGTGACCGACCAGGGCAGCCAGTTCAGCAGCTCGCGCACGGCCGTCATCGGCACGTCGATCGCGGCCGAGAATGCCCGGAAGGCCGGGCCGACGGTGTCCACGCACCACTGCATGACGGCATTGAGCCAGGGCGTGATCGGCACCACCCAGGCTTCCGGGTATGCGACAAGCCAGCCTGCGGTGTCCTGCAGCGCCAGCAGGGCGAGGGTGGCCAGGATCAGAACGGCCCAGATCCAGTCGCGAGGTCGGCTCTCGGCGAGCCGGCCCAAGTCAGGTCGCCCCCCCGTCGCGGTGTCGCCCCGAGTCGGGCGCATCGGCGCCGCTGCCGTGGTGCGTGTCGTGGGCAAGGGCGGAGATGACGCTCGCGTCGGTCACCACGCCGATGGAGGCGCCGTCGCGCATCATGGAGATGCCTTCGGGATGGGAGGCGAGCAGGGGCAGCAGATCCTCGACCGTCGTATCCGCGTCGTGCCGCGGCATTCCGGGTGTCGCCGTGCGGGCGGGGTCGAGCACGTCCGACGCCTTCAGCACCCGGACCATGGGGACGTCTTCGGTGAACTCCGCGACGTATTCGTCGGCGGGGTTGAGGATGAGGTCCGCGGGGGCGCCGACCTGCACCACCATGCCGTCGCGCATGATCATCATTCGGTCGGCGATCCGCAGCGCTTCGAGGAAGTCGTGGGTGATGAACACGATCGACTTCTTCAGGCGCTGCTGGATGCGCAGGAACTCGTCCTGCATCTGGCGCCGGATGAGCGGATCGAGCGCGGAGAAGGGCTCGTCGAGGAACCAGAGCTCCGGTTCGACGGCCAGCGACCGGGCGATTCCCACCCGCTGCTGCTGCCCGCCGGAGAGCTGTCGCGGGAACGAGCGTTCGCGGCCTTCCAGCCCCACGAGCTGGATGACCCGGCTCACCCGCTCGTCGCGTTCCGGCGCGGGCAAGCCCTGCAGGCTCAGCGGAAACGCGATGTTGTCGAAGACGTTGAGGTGGGGGAGCAGTCCGAAGTTCTGGAACACCATCCCCATCTTGTGGCGGCGGATGTCGATCAGCTCCCGCGCGGACTTCTTGAGGAGATCCTCCTCATCGAGCCGAACCTCGCCGTGATTCGGCTCCACCAGGCGGGACAGGCACCGCACGACGGTCGACTTGCCGGATCCGGACAGCCCCATGATGACGAAGATCTCGCCGACGTGGACGTCGAAGCTGACGTCGACCACGGCCGGGATGGCTCCGTCCGCGCGCATGCGGCGCGCGAGTTCGCCCGCATCGTCAGCGGAAACGTTCCGGTCGAAGTACGGCGCCGCGTCGCCGCGGTAGACCTTCCACACGTTGCGGCACGACAGCTTGACCGGTGCGGTGTCCGGGGTCCGGGCTTGCATGCCTGGCCTTGCAGTTCGTCGGAGAATTCAGGACGCAAAGAAAAAGGACGCCAGCATGCTGGCGTCCTTTTTCTTCGACCGGAACATCAGCTCATGCGCTCATGAGCTCATCGCAGCCTTCGCGGCCTCCACCCAGGGCCCCCACGTCGCCTTGTTCGCGTCGACCCACTCGGCGATCACCTCTTCGATCTTGCGGCCCTTGTTGTCGATCTCGAGCATCAGCGCGTTCTGCGTGGCGTTGTCGATCGACATGACCTCCATCAGCTTGTAGGCGCCCGGCCACGTGGCCGCGAAGTCCTTGTTCACGATCTTGTCGATCGTCGCCTGCTGGAAGCCGCAGGCGGACCCTCTCGTCTGGCCCGATTCTTCGACGCATTCGCCATCGGCCGGATCCCAGCTCACCCAGTCGAAGGTGATCTCCGCGTGGATCCAGTGCGGCTGCCAGAACATCATGACGATCGGCTGCTCGGTCGCGACGGCGCTCTTCAGCTCCGCGATCATTGCGCCTTCGGAGCCGCCGGCTACGGGTTCGAACGGAATGCCGATCTGGGCGACCACGTCCTTCGAGCGCGTGCCCCAGTCCGCCGGATAGGTGATCAGGCGGCCCTTGGGGAAGGTGTCCGCGGCGGCGAATGCCTGGGCGCAGTCGTAGAGGGCTTCGTAGCTCGGCAGACCCGGGCACTTCTCGTTCATGTAGGGCGGATAGATCCAGCCTTCCTGGGGCTGGAGGCCCAGCGAGCCGAGCACGACGATGTCGCCGCTCTCCACCGCCTTGGGGTAGATGTCGCCGACGTTGTTGGTCCAGGTCTCGGGCTGGACGTGCAGGTCGCCCTGCGCGATGGCGGCGAACTGCGGGACGGCGCCGGCGGTGACGTACTCGATGTTGTAGCCGGCCTTCTGCAGCAGCGAGCCGGTGATGTGGGCCGAGATGTGCTGGCCGGTCCACTCGTTGACGGGAATCTTGATGGGATCCGACGAATCCGCCCATGCGCCGGTGACGGATAAGGCGGCAAGCGTAGCCCCTGCGACCGTTGTTCTCAGAATGTTCATGGTGCCTCCCAGTGGTGACGGATCTGCTCCGGTGGTGCATTGGAAACGCTATGCGGGGGGCACCGGTGTGTCAAGGCGCATCACGCGAGCCGCTGAAGCGATTCCCTGACCGTCGGTCGCATCCCGGATTCGACGTCCGCCCGGCGGCGCTCGTGAAACATCGCGAGCGTCCGGTTGGCGTTCGCGAACGTCTCGATCTGCTCGCAGTACCGATCGAGACGGCTCCCCGGCAGCGCCCACAGCGCGGTGTCGTCGCCGAGCGCGTCGAGGTAGGCTCGCGCGCCGCAGCAGCCGAGGCTCATCGCCGCGAGCCCGTGGTTGTACGCCTGGGGGAGGGCGGCGCAGGCCGGGCGCCCCATCGCGGGGGGAACGCCGCCGTCGACCCGCCCGAGCGCCTCGCTCAGCACGAGCCCCCGGCGCGCGTCGGCGAACAGCAGCACCACGTCGGGCTCCGCGGGGAAGTCGGCGAGCGGTCCGTAGACCGTGTGACCCACCTCCCGCCGCAGCACCGGGATCGCGGCGACCTCTTCCTCGCGCACGTAGTCGAGCCCGGTCATGGCTTCCAGCGCGGCCCCGAGCTCCTCGGGCTGCGAAGCCGGAGCCCGGGACAGGTTCATGGTGTGGATGCCGATCGAGCACAGGGCGTGGTGCCCCGCCGAGGTGGCGAACGTGCGCGTTGCGGCCTCCTGCCAGAACACGCATCCGGCCGGGACCGAGCCGTCGAACTCGGGGACGCCTTCCGGCGCGGTCTCGTGGAAGGTCACCGCGATGGGCGGCAGGGAAAGCTCCAGGGCGGCGGTCAGCTTCTCCGCTTGTTGTCGGCGGTCCGGGGTCATCGTGATTCCTCTTTGGTCGGCATCGGCGCCATGGACGTGCATCGATGAATCGCTGCGCGCGCGGCGCGGTGGCGAGCCTGTCGGGATCGCGGGCGTTCCGCCGGGCGTAGCGGTGCCGGCGCCCGCGTCGCGCATCATAGCGCGCCGCTACCGCATCCCGAGCCCCCGGCGCCGGCGCGCGAGCGGTCGGTCCAGGACCTCCTTGACCACAAACGCCTCGCGCAGCGCATCCGGGGTGCGCAGTCGGGTGCGAACGCGCTCCGACAGCGGAGATCCGGAAGGCGCGTGCGAGCGGCGGG
>MKWU01006126.1_pt1 | contig 12467 bp, 10 predicted proteins | sample 809101 | NCBI WGS metagenome assembly MKWU01 (sample SAMN05860141, study PRJNA318959) | sponge metagenome | host: Aplysina aerophoba | place: Slovenia: Piran, Adriatic Sea, Gulf of Piran | collected 2013-05-07
CGTCGATCCCGAGCCCTGCGCGCAACGCCTCGATGACCGGAATCCGCTCCGCGGTGCCCGCCTGCCTGACCGCCTCCGCCCACAGCAAGGCGCCTTCGTAGGAGCGCGCCGCCAGCTCGTTCAGCGCCGGCGGGTCGCCGCCCATGTGGGCCTTGAAACGGGCCGTGAAATCGCGGTTCGCCGGCGTGTCGACCTCCTCGAAGTACGAATAGGCGCAGATCATGCCGTTGCCTTCCTCGGCCGAGATGAGCTTGTGCTCGTTGCCGACTCCGAAGGTGGTCGAGGCGATCGGCACGCTCGCGCTCATGCCCGCCGCCGCGTACTGCCGGTAGAACGAGACGTGCGCCCCGCCGACCAGGGCCGACATCACCATGTCGGGCTTCGCGGCCTGAATCTTCTTGATGGTCGGGCCGAAATTGGTGACGTCGAGGGGGAAGAACTCGGTCTCCACCGCCTCGCCGCCGTTCTCGGCCACGTATTTCTGCACCCACTGCGCGGTGATCTGGCCGTAGTTGTAGTCCGCGGCCACGATGTAGACCTTCTTGCCCCACTTGTTCATGGTGTAGGGCACGAGCTTCTCCACCGTCTGCGCCGGGGTGGAGCCGGTGCAGAAGGTGTTGAAGTCGCACACCCCGCCCTCGTAGAGGGTGTTGTAGAAGTACAGGACCTGGAAGCGGGAGAAGGTCGGGCGGATCGCTTCGCGGGAGGCTGACGTGATGCCGGCGTGCACGACGTCGGCCTTGTCCCCGGCCGCGGCCTGGGTGGCGTACTGGGTGTAGTACTGGATGGTCGACTGCGGGTCGTAGAGCTTGAGCTCGACCTCCCGGCCGAGCAGCCCTCCCGCCGCGTTGATCTCGTCCACCGCCATGCGGGTGGCGTCGGCCATCGGCTTGCCGTAGATGTCGAGGCCGCCCGACTGGTCGAGGATGCTCACGAACCTGATGGTGTCGGCGGCCTGCGCGCGGCCGATGATCGCCGGACCGGCCAGTGCGGCGGCGGAAGCGCCGGCGAGAAAACCTCTGCGGGAAATGGTCATGGTTGCTCCTCCGGTTGGGTTGTCGTGTGGGTAGCGAGTTGACCGGGCACCCCGGTCATTGCTCCTCGCCCGGCGGCTCCCCGCCGCCCTTCGCACCGCCGTGTTCTCCTTCGAGCGAAGGCTCCGTAGGTCGGATTAGCCGAAGGCGTAATCCGACATCCGACCCACATCTCAGGCCATGTGTCATGTCGGATTACGCTGCGCCAATCCGACCTACAGACTTCGCGACAGACTTCGCGAATCGGTGAAATTTGAGGGTTTGCCTGGTCATTTCTCATTGCCAGGCGGCTCCCCGCCGCCGCTGTCGCCGCCGTGGTCTCCTTCGAGCGCAGCACTCAGTCCGCGTACTCCACCGCCGACGTTGAGCCCGACTTCCTCGCCCAGCTTCTTCACGGCGGGGAGCTGGAGCGCGAGCTTGAGCATCCCGTCGACGACCTGGTTCACCGCGGTACCGTCGCCACCGGCCCCGCCTGACCCATTGCTCGCGCCCGGACCGATGCCGGTGATGTGGTTGATGCGGATGGATTCGATCTTCTCGGCCGGCTTCATCATCTTCTCGACGATGCCGGGCAGCGCCCTGATGCGCGCCTGGTCGAGCTTGAGGCCGATGAGCGCGGGGCTCTGCGCGTTCTCCGCTTCGATGAGGGCCGCGGTGCCCTGCGCCCGGGCGAGAAGCTCGTCCTTCTCCGCGTTCGCCCGCGCGAGCGTCGCCCGGGCCTGGGCCTCGGCCATGGAGACCAGGGTGCCGACCTCGCTCCGCACCCGGGCGTCGTCCACTTCCGACTGCTCCGCGGCACGGATGAGCGCGAGTGCCTTCTCGCGCTCCGCCGCCGCCGGCTCGCGCGCGCTCTGCCCCTGCTCCTCGGCTCGGACCTCGCGGGCGCGTGCCGCCTGTGCCTCGGTCTCCGCCTCCGCCTGCTCGATGCGCTTCGCGGCCAGCGCGACCGCGTTGTCGACCTTCGCGGTCTCCGTCGAGAGCTCGGATTCGAGCTGCTGGCGGCGCAGCTCCCGGTCGCGCTCGATCTCGGACAGCCGCACCTCGCGCTCGCGCGCGATTCGGGCCGCCTCGCGGCGGCGCCCCGCCGCCGACTGCTCTTCCGCGACGTCGGCCTGGCTCGCGGCCCGCGCGGTCTCGATCTCGCGCTGCTGGGCGATCGTCGCCTCCTCCTCCTGCTGGGAGAGGAGGAGCCGGCGCTTCGTGGCGTCGAGCTGGCTCTGGTGCACCGAGACCTCGGCGTCCGATTCAATCGCCGCGCGTTCCTTCCTGTTGGTCGCGATGATCTCGGCGAGGCGCCGCATGCCGAGCGCGTTGAAGGCGTTGTTCTCGTCGAGCGCGTGGAACGGGGTCTGATCCAGCCGGGTGAGGGAGACCGACTCGAGCCGGAGACCGTTCTGGGCGAGGTCCTCGCCCAGCATCCGGCTCACGTCGGCGGTGTACTTCGCGCGCTCGTCCTGCAGGCTCTCCATGCTGTAGCCGGCCGCTACCGAGAGCACCGCGTCCACGAGCTTCCCTTCCAGCGTCTCCGCAAGCTCGGACGCGCGAAAGGTCTTGCCCGCCAGCGCCTGGGCGGCCGTCGCGACCCCCTTTTCGGTCGCTTCGACCCGGACGTGGAACTCCGCGCCGACGTCGACGCGCAGACGATCCTTCGTGATTACCGAGTTCGGCCCGAGCCGCTCGATCTCGAGCTTCGAGGTGCGCATGTTGACCTCGGACACCTTGTGCAGGAACGGGAGCGCGAGACAGCCACCGTCGAGCACCACGCGTTGCCCGCCGAGACCGGTGCGCACCAGCGCCCCTTCGCGGGTTGCCTTGCGGTAGTAGCGGTTGAGGAAGAGAACGCCCAGGCCCGCGAGCACGAGCAGGACGATGATGGTGAGAAACCAGGTCATCGCCGAGCCCCCACGAGCCGGGCTGCCTCCGGCCGGCAGTGCGGTTCGCCGGCAGGGGCGGGTGCGGTGGGGACAGCAGCGAGCAACCCGATCACGATGCCCTCCAATGCTCCCGGTCGACGGACGTGCCGGACCGGTCGCTCGTGGGATCTCAGATCAGGTTAGGAGAATTTATTTTCCTTTTCAAGTATTATTCGTTCTTGCCAACGATTTGTTTATGGCGTTGTTTTTTCGTGAATTTTTTCTATCACCCGATAGACTGCCCCATCGGTGCGAGCCATGAAGGTCGCGATTCCGCTATTGGAATTGGATACGTAGCTCCCCTGGCGGGCGCTGCGGTAGACGACAGGTCCGGCCGCTGACACGCAGTGTTCCTGCCAGTCCGTCCGTCCGTTGCCCATCAGACTGGCGAGGAAATGCATGCCCTCGTAGGTCGACTGACCGAGCGCGCCGAGAACCGGCGCGCGACTTCCGTGGAAGCTGTGGTAGGTCTCCCGGAAGCAGGCGTTCGCGTCGGTCGCCAGTGCGCCGAAATAGGACGAGGCGCAGAACAGCCTGTTCAGATTCTCGGCACCGCTCGCCAGCAAGCCGTTTTCCTCGATCACGCAGGTCAGGCGGAGGATCCTCCGGTCCAGTCCCATGTGGCCGAAGATCCGGTTGAAGTCCACCGCATCCTGACCGATGAGGGAGATGAGGACCGCCTCGGCGCCCGACCTCTCGATCGCCTCGACCTCCACCGCCAGGTCGGGGGCCGAGAACGGAATGTAGCGCTCGTAGACGAGGGAAGCGTTCATGTCGGCCAGCCAAGACTTGGCGTACCGGTTCGAGGCCCTCGGCCAGACGTAGTCATTGCCGATCAGCGCCCACTTGCCGAGCCGGTACTTGCGCCGAATCCACTCCATCGCGGGGACGAGCTGGTGTCCGGGTGTGTCCCCGATCGCGAATACCCCGAAGCTGTGCTCCCCGCCTTCGTACATCGGCGTGTAGACAAAGGGGACACGGCCTCGAACGACCTGCGCGAGCCGCTGGCGGACGGCGCTGATGTGCATTCCCACGATGGCGTCGATGGACCGGGACTCAATCAACCCGTCGACGAGGACCTCCACCGGCGTCGATGCCTCGACGGCCGAATCGACCAGGATGAGCCGCACGTTTCGACCGGCGATCCCGCTGCGCCGATTGAGCTCGTACGCGGCGACTTCGGCGCTGGCGATGCACGACGGTCCCCAGATTCCCGCCGAGCCGCACATCGGGATCAGCAGCGCCACTCGAAACTCGTCCGAACCGCCGACCAGGAGATCACCATCGAACAAGTCGCCATGCACGGCGGCAGGGGACGCCGGCTTTCTCGCATCTCCCCCTGCTCCACGGAGACTCGCGAAGTGGAAAGCCGTGCTTGTGGCCAACCGTCGCTGCCCCACGAGGTCTTCACCATGCAAGACGACTGCGTGCGCGGGACGATACCATACGGTCGCCTGTCGCTCTCAGCGACCTGTTCGACCTGCGGCTCGCAGCCTGGTCCGATCTACCCGGGAGCCGTACTCGCGGGCGATCGGCTCGGCGTGTGGGGCTCGCGATCGGTTGCGTGGACAGCCGTGGTCAGGCGGCGGAATCGGAGGACGATCCGGGAATGGGCAAGACACACCACACCATCAGTCGGTTTCTCTTCTACGACCTGGCTGCGGCGCACCGCAAGCTGCACGTGAGTCTCAACGACCGGCTCAAGGAGCTGGACGTCCAGGTGGAGACCTGGCGAGTGCTCGAGACCCTGAGCTCGGACGAGGGTCTGACGATGGGCGAGCTGGCCGAGATCGTGCTGATGAACCCGCCCACCCTGACCAAGCTGGTGGATCGCATGGTCGCCAACGGGCTGGTCCATCGGCAGTTGGCGCCGGAGGATCACCGCCGGGTTCACCTGGTGCTCACCAACGTGGGTCTGGAGCTGATCGGGAAGGTGCGGCGGCACGTGGAGGCGCAGCACGAGGACATCCTGGAACGGCTCGGAGAAGAGAACGCCAGGATCGTCCAGGACGCCCTGCGCACTCTGAGCTGAGTCGTACATCCCGTTGACGCGCGATGGGACTCTCGCAATCGATGCGGAGCCCGGTGGATGAAGGCGGATGAACAGCAAGCCGCTATCGAGGCTGCTTCCCCGGGCTCTTGCGCCAGACCGTGGCCAGCCACGGCTGTTCCGCCCGCGGTCGACCCGGCGGGCGGTAGTAGTGGTGCAGCTCGTGAAAACCCGCGGCGCAGACGTAGGCGCGCCACGTTTCGAATTCGTGGAAGCAGCCGTAGCGCCCACCGACCCAACCTTCCTCGTTGAGGCCCGGCGGGTTCGAGCAGAACAGGACCCCGCCGGGCTTGAGGGTCGCCGCGAGGTCTCCGAGGACCCTGGCGAGCTGGCTGCTCGGCACGTGGAACAGCGAGGCATTTGCGAAGATCCCGTCGAAACGGGCGGATGGCAGCTTGAGCGCGAGGAAGTCCTGGTGCAGCACCTCACAATCCGTGTTGGCGCGAGCCATGGCGGAGAGTACGCGCGAACCGTCCAGACCGACCGCCTCGTGACCGAGAGCGGTGAACTGCCGTAGATCCCGGCCGGGCCCGCAGCCAAGATCGAGAATGACGTAGGGCGCCTCGCCCTTGATCGCCTCGAGCAGGGCCGCGATGTTCTGACTGACGTCATGATCGGCGGTGCCACGGCGGTATGCCGCCGCCATACGGTCATACTCCGCGATCGTGATGGCCACGACATCTCGGGCCTGCACTGTGTCTTGCTCCAGAATGGCCCGCCCGATTCCGCTCCCCGCACACGGGATCGCTCGGGCACCGCGCGTGCGTGGTGTGGCTCGAGGCCAGTGGAAGAAATTCTTGCTCTCTTGTCAAACTGAATTACTCCCTATACTTTGGATGGGTGGAACCCAACACCCTGCGTCCGGCCGGGCGCAGGGTGTTGGGTGTTAGGTCGCCGTCGTTCGGGGCGCCAGCCACAAGCACAACCCCACCGAAACCAATCCTGTTTCTGGAGGAGTGAGTGATGAGCCCACATGACAAGCATTCCCCCGGGGAACTCGGCCAAGCCGAGGAGCCCCTGCAGAATGAATCCCGCAGAGACTTTCTCAAGACCACGACCCTGGCTGGAGCCGCGCTGGCCGCGCCCGCAATTCTCACATCGAGGCTCGCCACGGCCGCGGATGGACCGGTCAAGATCGGTCACCTGGAGGATCTCTCCGGCAACCTCGCGGTGTACGGCCTGCAGAAGGATCATGCCGCCCAGCTCGCAGTCGCCGAAATCAACGCCGGGAAGGCCCTGAAGGGCGGACCGGTAGGTTCGGGCGGACTGGGCGCCTTCGGCAACGCGGCCGGGCGTCCACCGCTGATGGGTACGGGCTCGGGCGACCTCAACTATCTCGACGACGGCGGCGAGCGTTCCAACGAGACCGTGGCCTTCATCGAGGACGACGACATTCTCGTGGACTCCGGTGACGAGGGCATCCTCGGGCGGCCGGTGGAGCTGATCAACCTGGACGGCCAGTCCAACAACAACATCTGGCAGCAACTGACCCGGAAGCTGATCCAGGGCGACAAGGTCGACTGCCTGATTGCCGGCTTCACCAGCGCCGAGCGCGAGGCCATTCGCCCGATTGTCGACCAGTTCAAGCAACTCTACATCTACACCAACCAGTACGAGGGTGGCGTCGCCGACGCCAACACCTTCTGCACCGGCGCGATCTGCGAGCAGCAGGTCATTCCGGTAGTCGACTACATGGTCCAGAACTTTGGCCCGCGCATCTACACCATTGCCGCCGACTACAACTTCGGGCAGCTCACTGCCGCCTGGACCAAGGCGACTGCGCCGCTGGTCGGGGGTGAGATCATCGAGGAGGAGTTCGTGCCGCTCAGCGTCTCCGACTTCAGCACCTCGATCGCCCGCATCCAGGCGGCCAAGCCGGACTGGGTGTTCACCCTGCTGGTAGGCTCGAACCAGTCCAACTACTACCCGCAGGCGGCTGCGGCCGGCCTCGAATACCCGATGGCATCGACGGTGAACATGGCCCAGGGCTACGAGCACCGGCGCTTCGCCGCACCGTCGCTGAACCGGATGCACAACTGCGTCAACTACATCGAGGAGGTTCCCACCAAGCGCAACCGGGACTTCGTCAAGCGCTGGTACGAGATGTTCCCGGACGATCCCTACATCGGGCAAATGGCCCAGAACACCTATTTCTCGGTGCATCTGTACGCCAATGCGGTCCGGCTCGCCGGCACCACCGAGCAGGAGGCGGTCAAGCGCGCCCTCGAATCGGGGATGAGCATCGAGGCGCCCGAGGGCTCGGTGTTCATGGAGCCGGCCACCCACCACGCCGGCCACTACATTCGGCTGGCGGTCGCCGACGCGAATCATCACGTCCAGTTCCTCCGCGAATGGCCGATGATCACGCCATGGTGGCTGCATCGCATGGGCGTCAACCTGGTGGGCAAGAAGGAGTACAAGCAGTACGTGCCCGACGAGGACCCCTACTTCACTATGTTCAGCGGGTAGACCCTCGTCAACCTGGCAAGACCATGCCTCCCGGCGCCCTGCGCCGGGAGGCGGGAGTGAACTTCATGGAGCTGGGGCCATTTCTCGTCAGCCTGCTGTACCAGGGGTTCGCCACCGCCGCGTTCCTGATTCTGTGCTCGATTGGGCTGATGATCGTGCTCGGCATGATGAACATCATCAACTTGGCGCACGGCGAGATCATGATGATCGGCGCCTACGTCTCGACCATTCTGGTCGGCTACGGCGTACCGTTCTTCGTCACGCTCCCGATCTGCTTCATCGCCGGCTGCCTGGTGGGCTTGCTGATTGAGCAATTGTTCGTGCGCTTCCTCTACGATCGGCTGCTGTCCGCGCTGGTGGTCACCTGGGGCCTCGGCCTGATTCTGGCCCAGGGCGCGCTGCTGATCTTTGGTCCCTTCATGCCTTCGATCAAAATCCCGTTCGGCTCGATCCAGTATGGTGACTTCACCTTCTCGGTGTATCAGATATTCCTGATCGCGGTGGCGTTCGGGGCGCTGTTCGGCATGCACTGGCTGTTGCGCTCGACCCCGGTCGGCCTCAAGGCGCGGGCAACCATGCAGTTGCCCGAGATGGCGCGCGCCATCGGAATCGACCAGCGGAGGATGTATTCGTTGACCTTCGCCTTCGGGACCGGCCTGGCGGCGTTCGCCGGCGGCGCGCTGGCGCCGACCACCACCATCGCCCCGTTCATGGGCGCCCAGTTCGTCGCTCCGGCCTTCATCACCGTGGTCGTCGGCGGTACATACAACATCATCACCGGTACCCTGTTCAGCGCCGGTGCGCTGGCCGCGGTCAAGACCCCGGTCGGCATGTTCCTCGGCTCCTTCGCCGGCACCGTCGGCCTGTTCGTCGCGGCGCTGCTGCTGATTCGGCTGTGCCCCAACGGGCTGTCCAGCATCCGGCTGTTCCGGTCCTAGCCATGAAGGCGCTCTCACTGTTCCTCGGCCCTCGAGACCTGGGGCACGGCAGGGCCGCCTGTGTGGTCATTGCACTATTCGCACTGGCGTTGCTGGCCCTTCCGGCGATGGTCGGTGATTACGAGGCGATGAATTTCGCGTTCTTTCTCCTGAACATTCCACTGGGCTTGAGCGTCGCCCTGATATGGGGCTATTGCGGGGTGCTCAGCTTCGGTCAGGTCGCATTCTTCGGGATAGCCGGCTACTTTTACGGTCTGGTGGCCGGCAACATGGTCGGTGTCGCGGGTTCGGAGATCATCGGCATTCTCGCGGCGGTGGGCGTGAGCGTCGCCGTGGCCGCGGCGCTGGCGTACTTCCTGTTCTTCGCCCGGGTGGAGAATTGGATCATTCCGGTGATTACCCTGGTGTTCACGCTGCTGCTCGAAACCTTCCTGTCCCAGACTGCGGGCTACCAGTGGCGGGTCGGCGAGGTGCTGCTCGGCGGCTACAACGGCATGACCGGTATCCCCTCGATGCGCTTCTTCGGCGGCGATCCGTTGTATGGATACGGCTTCTACTACTACGCGCTGGGGTGCGTGCTCGTGCTGTTCGTGGGCATGCGCCTGTTCATCAATTCGAAGTACGGCTCGGTGATCGTGGCGATGCGCGAGGATCTGCAGCGCACTGAGCTGCTCGGCTACGACGTGAGGATGTGGCAGTTCGGCGTGTTCTTGCTGGCGGCAGCGCTGGCGGCGCTCAGCGGCGTGCTGTACGTGCAGTGGGGGAATTACATCACGCCGACCCAACTGGGGCTGGTGGCGGCGGCGCAGCCGGTGATCTGGGCGGCAATCGGCGGGCGCTCGAGCCTGTTCGCGACGGCGGTGGCGACGGTGCTGATGGCCTGGTTCACCTTCACGTTGGCCACCCAGGGCAACCAGCTTTCGCTGGTGTTCATCGGCGCCGCGGCGGTGGCGGCGATCATGTTCTTCCGCGACGGCGTCGTCGTTACCCTCTGGGAGAGAATCGCCGCGCTGGTTGGCCGCGACCGGCGGGCCGGGTAAGCGGGGCGGGCATGGAAACGGTTCTCCGCACGCAGCATCTCAACAAGCGCTTCGGCGGGGTCGCGGCCTTGGCCGACGTCAACCTGTCGGTCAGACGAAACGAGATTCGCTGCGTGATCGGCCCCAACGGGGCCGGCAAGTCCACCCTGTTCAAGGTCCTGTGCAATCTGATCAAGCCGGATTCCGGGACCGTCGAGCTCAACGGCGTGGAGATCACCTCGCTCCCGCCTAGCGTCCGGGTGCGCCACGGCCTCGGCCTCACGTTTCAGACCATCCGCGCCTACGGGCGGCTGTCGGTCAGGGAGAACCTGGAGATCGCATCGCATCCGAAGGCGGAGGCGCAGGCCCCGGAGCTGGTGCGGGAAATCGCCGACGGCTTCCGCTTCGACATGAACCGCGACACCCGGGCCGAGGAGTTGCCCCACCACGAATTGCAATGGCTGGAGATCCTGATGGTGCTGACGAACGGGGCCACGGTGGGGCTGCTGGACGAGCCCACCGCCGGCCTCGCGGAGAAGGAGACGGAGATGACCGCGGACGCGATCAAGACCTGTCAGAACCACGGCCTTACCATCCTGGTGGTGGAGCATGATCTGAAGTTCATCAAGCAGATCGCCGAGACCGTGACCGTGATGCATCAGGGCGGGATCTTCTTCGAGGGCCCACTGCAGTCGGTTCTGGACAACGAAGATGTCAAGAACATCTACCTCGGCCGCTGAGATCGAGACCCGGGGACTGAGCAGCGGCTATGGCACCGCCGAGGTGCTGAGGGGTGTCTCGTTCCGGCTGGAAGCCGGCCGTATCCTCGGCGTCATCGGCCGCAACGGGGTCGGCAAGACCACCCTGGTGAAGACCATCGTCGGCCTGCTGCCGGCGATCCGGGGCTCGGTCTTCCTTCGCGGCCGGGACGTCACCCGAACCGCCGCTCACCTGATCGCCCGCATGGGAGTCGGCTACGTGCCCCAGGGCCGCGGTATCTTTCCGAACATGACGGTGAAGGAGCATCTCGTCCTCGGCGGCTACCTGGTCGCGGACGAGTCGGATCGGGCCGGACGCCTGGACCTGGTGTACTCCGTCTTCCCCATCCTGAAGCAGCGCAGCGGCCAGCTCGGCGGATCGCTGAGCGGCGGCGAGCAGGAGATGCTGGCGATCGGCCGGGCGATCTCCGGCAATCCCTCGATCCTGATACTCGACGAGCCGAGCGATGGGGTGCAGCCGAACGTCGTCAACCAGATCGGCGACGTGATCCTGCAATTGCAGGCGGAGATGGGTCTGTCGGTGATCCTGATCGACCAGAATGCCGCCCTCATCTCGAAATGCGTGCACCAAGCCCACGCCATGGACAAGGGCCAGATCATCGCCACCCTGGACGCGGCGGAGGCCAGGGACGAAAGCCGTCTGACCGAAGTCCTGTCGCTGCTGATCGCGAGCGACCAGGAGGAAAGCGAGCCGTGACCGAGACTGCCTCGGCGGCAACTCGGCAAGTTCGGCGGGTTTCGTTGCCGGAGGTGCCGGGGGCCGTGTCTCCGTGCCAAAGATCGTTCGTGGCCCATCCTGCGTCCATCCATGGCGTCCGGCGCACCGGAAGAGCCCCAGGCACACCTTCGATGCGGTACCCGACGCGCCCCTCGCGTCGTGTCCTCCATGCCCGTCCTGCTCAACGCTGCGTCGCCCTCCGGGCGCCAGCATTGAAACGTTCGACCGCCGGCGCCGGGTGCGCCAGTCTGCTGCCCACAACCTGGAGGAGGTGAACCATGGAAATGATCATGCGCGCGTACCCGAACGACTGGGTATCCGATTCCATCATGTACAAGAAGGGGGTCGCAAAGGCCCCGACCGGCAAGGTGCACAACCTGACCGCCGAGGTCCAGGGCACCTACATCTACACCATCGGTCCCTACAGCGATCCGGTCCTCGAAGTCGACCCCGGCGACACCGTCGTCGTCGAGACCCAGGACGCGTTCGAAGGTGCGCTCAAGTCCGAGAGCGACCGGCCCTCCGACGTGCTCAGGATGCCGTACCTGAACCCGCAGGCGGGGCCGATCATGGTGCGCGGGGCCCAGCCCGGCGACACCGTGTGCGTGCACATCCAGAAGATGGTCCCGCGCGGTGAACAGCCCCGGGGCACCTGCTGCATCATTGAGGAGTTCGGCGGCCTCACCGGCACCAACCTCACTGCGACCCTCAACCCGCCGCTGCCGGAGATCGTGCGGAAAATCCCGGTCGACGAACAGATCGTGCACTGGAGCGACAAGGTCAAGCTGCCGTACCGTCCGCACATCGGCACCCTGAGCTGCTCGCCGGAGATCGATTCGATCAATTCGCTGACGCCGGACAGCCATGGTGGCAACATGGACCTGCCCGACATGGGACCGGGAACCGTGACCTATCTGCCGGTGCGAGTCGAGGGCGCGAGAGTGTTCATCGGGGACGCCCACGCCTGTCAGGGCGATGGCGAGGTCTGCGGGGTCGCGGTCGAATACCCGACCTTCACCACCATCACGCTGAACCTGATCAAGGATCAGCCGATCGAGTGGCCGCGACTGGAGGGCGACGACTTCATCATGGCGATCGGCAGCACGCGACCGCTGGAGGACGCCGGGCGTATCGCCTTCCGGGAACTCATCTACTGGCTGGAGCGTGACTACGACTTCGAACGCTATGACGCCTACATGATGTTGGGTCAATGTGCGAAGGTTCGCCTCGGCAACTTCGTCGATCCCAAGTACACCATGGGCGCTGCCATGCCGAAGTGTTACCTGGCCTGACTGGACAGTGGCGGCGCCAATGGCCACGCGACTGGCCTGAGCCACGTCGAGCCCGCAGCCCGGACCGGCGGACCGGCGGCGAGTACGCTGCACAACACGTCGCCGACGCCGGTCGTGTCGGCCGCATCGTAAGCGCCCCGGGAACGGCGTCATTGACAGGCGAGGAGAAGGACTCCTCGGAGCGGAGGTCAGATCAAGTCGGCGGGGGTGAACCGAGTCGGCAGCAGCGCTTCGACGTCGGCCAGAGACTGTGCC
>MKWU01006127.1_pt1 | contig 12465 bp, 7 predicted proteins | sample 809101 | NCBI WGS metagenome assembly MKWU01 (sample SAMN05860141, study PRJNA318959) | sponge metagenome | host: Aplysina aerophoba | place: Slovenia: Piran, Adriatic Sea, Gulf of Piran | collected 2013-05-07
CACACACACACACACACACACACAAACACACACACACACAGACATGACCAATCCTATAACCCTGCCGTATACTGCGCACAAGGTGAAAACATGGCATGCAGGTTGTGCATGTCGTAATCACTATGACGTCACGAATTTGTGTGAGTGTTAAGAGCATACGCAATGCTCGTCGCGAAGGCAATTGCAACTGTACCGAGCGAAAAATCACATTCGCAGTACTTTCAGCAGCTGGACAGTACGGTAAAGGCAAGATACCTGGAGAAGCTACGGGTAACTGGGCAATATCGAAGACCCCTACGTATGGAGTGGCATCTCAAGAACAAATGTCGAGTGGTATGATTGGCTGAACATAGAGTTTCCTGACATCTACAGCGCCGCCCCACTCAAGAGTATGGATGAGTATAAGTATGCAATGAACGGCTGGATCGAAAATGTCGAAGTGATGGCAACACCAGCGTATCCCAGTACCATTTTACTGTGCGATCGCATAAGGCATTCACAAAGTATCACAGCTACACCACTTAAGCTATGGGTTGTTGTTGAACAGTCTGGAGTTGTAGTTTGTGCTCACTGTGACTGCATGGCTGGGCTTGCAGAGGCATGCAGTCGTATATATATAGCTGCAGTACTCTTTGCACTGGAAGCCAACACCCAAGTCAAGAAGAGCATGTCTTGCACATCCTTGCCTTGTACCTGGCTTCCACCTTCTTTTCAAAGCGTCACCTATGCACCAATTGCTAACATTGACTTAAGCAGAAGAGAAAGTCTAGTGATCCTTCATTAGTGAAAGAAGAAGAAATGCCCGAGCCCACCGAAGAAGAGTTGCAGAATCTGTACAGAGATTTTGCAGCAGCAGGCAAGCCAGAACTCCCGTCTCTGATGAATATGTACCACTCAGTGAGAAAGGAGTTCTACCCAAATCCCTGTACAATGCTGAGTACATGGACCTGGCACATCCTGATCTCCTTGTCAAGTGTGAAGAAATCTGCAGCATTGTGGCAGTAACATCAGAGGAAGCAAGCTACATTGAGGAGAACACTAGAGGCCAGTCCTCCTTTAAGCAGTGGTTCCATCAAAGGGCAGGAAGAGTTACAGCATCACGATTGAAGGCAGCTACAAGAACTGATGTTTAAGAGCCATCCAAGTCATTAATTAGGTCAATCTGCTATCCGGAGAGCACACAGTTAGTCTCAAAAGCAACAACAAGGGGATGTGCACACAGGAAAGATGCCAGGATTGAGTATATGGCAATGATGACAAATAAACATCCTGATTTCAGTCTATCGGTGTCCGGTCTTGTTATCAACACTGCATGGTATGGGTGTCTTAGAAATTAAGTGCCCCTTTACATGCAAAGATTGGTCCTTGTTGGATGCCAGCAAAGAAAGGTTATTTCTCCACCAGCAGAGCAATGAAATTATGACTTTCGATACCAACCATACCTACTATTATCAGGTCCAAGCGCAAATTGAACTGTGTGGTGCAAAGTATTGTGACTTAGTGGTATGGAGTGAGAATGAGCTACACATTGAGAGGATTCGCATGTGGGACATGGCAGTTTCTGTTTACATAACGGTGAACCCTGCGGTTTTGTCTCATTCTTGTGCATTTCCGTGGCTACGCATGTGACTGCACGTGCTGTGCGTGTGATTACAATGAAATGTCACATCCGGTTTGACAGCGTACGAGGAAAAGCAGGCACTGAAGCTACTTGTGTAGTTGCGTTCATCCCGACTAGGACTTCTTAAGGAATGCGTTTGATAAGGCATCAACCTTCAACATGGTAGGAGTGCTGCCTGCGCTTGTGGGCAAGTGGCTTTCAAAAGCACCACTTCATCAAGGTAGCACAGCTACAGCAGACAGGTAGAATGCTGTTTCATCAACTGTAACAAGATAAACAGATGGCGGGGAAAAGAAGTTGTACTGTATTTGCCAGCAAGAAGAATCAGGACGGATGATAGCCTGTGACAACAAAGCTTGCCCGGTTATTTGGTTTCATGTTGCTTGTCTTAAGATGCAGCGCATTCCCAAAGGCAAATGGTTTTGTGAGGTACAAGATTCTTTCTACATAACACTAACATGCCATCATAACATGATCACATGTATGCATCCCACTTCCCTGATTATTTCAACTGTAATTACCACTATTTTGTTATTATCACTTATTGTGATATGCAATATGCCATTTGAAGAGTGAATACTTCAGAGTCATATTACTCACAACTAACAACTGATGGACAACAACTATAAAGTGCACAACATATAGTGACAATGTTGTCGATGATACTCTGTTCCTCTTCCTCATGGCTCTCAGCATGTTGATTAGCAGCGTCTATAGATTCCAAGATGGAGTATTCCTGCCGAATCACTCCGATAACCCTTTCGACATGACTTCGAACACGAGCTAGTTGACGTGTTGCATTGACTTCATAATGACGTAGCTGCCTTTTTCTCGAGTAAAGGCTAGAGCCTTAACTTCAGCACAGTATACACCCGCATTCTCTTGTACTGTGATACGTACCTCTATCAGCCAGAACTGGATCCCCCAGTAAAAGTTCTTGCAGCATACCCGCTCTCCGTTAAAAGCACATCTGACACACGTCCACCCCATCCCCTGGACACAAAAGTCACGACACCCTGGCGACTGATTCCTATCAAGAATTTCACAGTGTTATGGTGTTCATAGTTGGACCAAGTTTGTCCTCTTGCTTTCAAGTTTGTGGGCCTTTCACAGAAAACTTCGGAGCAATCTATGATGACCCACATTGCTTAAAATTCTTTTGGAAGACAACTGGCATTGTTGACAACAGCTCTTCTCTGGCTGGCCATCGGATCAGGGGTCTTAGCCTTTTATACATTACATTTATCCATTTCCTGACAATCCGGGATACGCTGGCCTGATAGCGATAGGCTAGGTCTTGGTTGGTCAGATTAAGCCTCAGCTTCATCAGGACCATAACAAACTGTTGAAATGTTCAACTTGTTAAACTGGCTTGTGGAGCTGTTATCACATCGGCTGAAACACATGCAAAGACAGCCATCAACGTTGTAAATGAAGAAAGACCAGACTGAGTGTAGAATTTAACCTTAGCTATAGTTATATCCCGGTACAAGTACAATATCAGGGTTATCTCTCAAGACCGAGGCGGAGCCGAGGTCACGGGCGATGACCTGATATCGTACAAGTAAACGGGATATAACTGGCTTCTATCCTAAAATGACGTCATAATTGCATGCAATAAATGCAAAACCGCAGAACATTACCAAGCAACATGACGTCAAAAGGCGCTCAAATTTGAATTGTGCATCCAGGATCTCGTCGATCGAGATGGGTGATTTCAAGAGGTGCGCTGCGAACTGCGAAGGTACGAAGTGCCCATCCAGTGCTTCTTGCAGTATTTGCAGGGATCCAACCATTGGAGGTCTTCTGTACTTCTTCCTCGCTGACGGTTTTCTCAAATCACTTTGATGGCGACAAGGCTGCTTTCTAAGCTGGTTTGCCCAATGACAGCTACTTTCTCTTTGCAGGAATATTCGTTTCAGCAACAAAATCATTGGAGTCACAGCAGCAAAAGTCAGTCATCTCTAAACAAAAGGGAGAGTTCGTAGTACACCTCTTGAAATCACCCATCCCGATCGACGCGATCCTGCATGCACAATTCAAATTCTAGCGCCTTCTGATGTCACGTTGCTTGGCAATGTTTTGCGGCCCACTTGTAACCACAATATTTGTAAAAGATGCATATGGCTTGTATATATATGCTCTTTGTTACTCAAATCGTTAATGAGCATGAAGCAGATGGTGATGATGTGTGAATCTGGTGGTCTCTATAATTGATTCACTTCGTTAGATATTATTGGGCTTATTAGTTATTGTCGGGTGATAACTAAAATATCCTCCGGGGGATAGTTTCCACAGCATACACAAGATTCCTTTGATCGACCCACGCACTGGGATAGAAGCATCGTTCTCCTGAAAACTCGCTTGTTTTTCAAATGACAGTTCTTAGATCTTAACAGCTGCAGTTCATCTTGCAGCTTCAGGATGTCTTCGCCTGACAAATCTGTCATTATTGAGCGCTCACGAGCACCATTACCAATATCGCTCTTGTTGTCTTCCTCGTCTGCACTGCGGCTGCTACCAGGTTCAGCGCAGATCTTTCTACATCTTGCGGCCTGACTTTTTCGATATCTGGACAGGTCTCCTACTGCTTTCCACTTGACAGGACTCCCAGTGTGAGCAAATAGCGTGGGAACATATCCTAGGATCGTCGCTCTTCTCTCCAGAATATGCGTTCGGTGTCCAATTCTTTCGATCAACAGCTGAAATCCACAGTGCTCGCCTAGCAGGATCTTTCGGGAAGCGGTAGAAACTCAGGCCACTTCCTTTCGTGAAGCGATTCGTGCATCCGTCGGCGCAACAAGCCTTTCCCATAGCAAACTAATACAATGAACAATACACGTTCAAAGCCTTTTTGACACTCACGACGGATAGCACGTGATTAGTGACATCACATACAACATATAATGGAGGTAGGCCAAATTTTTGTCCGCACTAATCTCCGAAACTGACCAATAAATTCGCAGTGGACACGAACAAAACTACTAAGCACTGTCCAGAGGGTAACCTCGATGGGAATTTCCATCGTTAGCTTGCGAAAAGAAGGTTTTCCGACGTATTGCCTATGCTTAACTACGGGGCACCATCTTGGTTTTACAAAGAAATTACGAAATTCGGGAGGCACGTAGTTGTGCATGAACTCCTCCTGGGGCAATGTTGCGACGGCCTTTTCGCTATCATCACAGTTTCATGTATATGGCTGTGTCTGATATAAGCTTGTATAGCGGAAAGCGTTGCATCCTGGAAGAAGGAAAACGGCCTGGTGACGAAACTGTGGGCCTCCAATATCCGGTTTGGCTAATGTGCAATATTGACAGAACGTAAAAACGCGCGCACTGAGACGTAACAAGCTACCAAAGGTTGATACTATTTGCTGTAGGGTTTCCCTTACCATGGACTGGCTCACATGGCCTAAGGTGCATACCAGGTGATGGGAGGTCAGCTACATTCAAGAAAGTTGCAATGGTTAGCTTCTGTGAATTAACGTGCAATCTGTTCATCAGTTCGCAATTTCTACATGCAGCATTATCTGTATCAGCTAATGCCTGTTTGCATGTCCCTACCTTCTGCTGTGAGATTCAGTATAATCAGAAGCTATACACTCGATCGGACCGGGTATAGGCATTCGATTCACTATGTCAGAAGCAATGACTGGAAGCATGCACTGTTTCAGCATCATGATATCTACCAGAATTGTTACCGTGGAAGCGCCATCATAGAACTAACGTCATGGGAATTTGCCGTCAGAGCACCGGAGTAGTGGAAGCTCGCCGAAGGCGGGCTGCTTCTGCTAGTATATATAATTTAGTGTTTGTTAATTGTTCGCGGTAAACGCCAAACAGATTGACGTCAAACGCTCAGAAATTACGAAGAACGACCTGGAAAGTGTCCTCCGTGGGCGGGTTGAAATTGCCCATCTTAGTGTTCCAGGGGAGATATCGTGACATTTCCAGTTCTTCCTTCAAGGCCGACTGCCATTTTTACTTATCACCTTTCCACTTCTGGCTCTTGCCTAGATGCCTAACACAGAGCGCTTTCGCAAACCGCTTCGACCGTGCGCCATGCTGATAATTAGTTGCTAAGGGAAGCTTCACATCTCGAACGAAAATGCTACTGCTAATTCTTCACTATGTACTGTGTACCAAGAATGTTGTTTATCCTGAGGCACTACAGTAAAGACTTACTGACCGAAGACTTACTAACCAAACTGTAATTACCCTGAAGCACTGTCACATTGTGGCCATGGGCATGACCTTACTTCAGTTGCCCAACTCACTGTTATCTACATAGTTGACATTAGAAGTGCTTTCGATAAAACACTGGAGTCAGAGTGCTTTCGCCAAAACCCTTTACACACGGATTTTTTATTGCACGCGTTGCTCGAGTGGTAAAATTAACATGGCCGTTCCTAGTGAGAATTCGGCACACACACGTTCGCTACTTGTACAGCTTTCCTTCGCTCGAAACAGCGGTGAAGAATTGGTCACAGCCTGTAGGGATGATTTGAATACTGCGAATACACTTGTGCCTTCTCAAAGTTATTCTGGACATGCTAAGGTGGAGTCAGCCCTACCTTCTGTCGAAGAAGGCGCTGCATAAAATTGTGTAAAGTTTACAAGCAGCTTGCGTGCCACAGGAGAGACCAGAAGACCAAGAGACGTGGCTAACGGAAGGTTCTGGCACTGGTGCGTGTGCACTGAAAGCGACGTTGCTCTTGGAGACTCTTGCGCTGAGAAAAACACTCGTAAATCGAGCCTTTCGCCATGACGTATAAAGATGTAATTCGCGGTTAAAGGGTTGCAAACTACTCATGACCACTTCATGCATCATCTGCGGTTAAAGGGTTAATGGCGCACCATAGCAGAGAAGCCCATCAAAGGCGGGCTTCTATCCTAGTATATAATATAATGGCATGAAATAAACCACATGTATGATGGAGTGTGCCAAATCCTAGAGTGCCGAGGAAGCCAACCAAAATTGTAGAAATCATGGCACTATACCTAGTCTCAATTGCAACAGTATCCACAGGTATTGCAACATAACCACAGCTATTACAACATACCCACAGCTATTGCAACAAGATATTGCACATACCCACAGCCATCTGCTCATGGACAACTATTGTCAGTAACATTATCAAGTGTCATATCAGTGACAACGTTAGTGACATTATCATGTGACATTGTCATAATGTCAGTGTAATGTCAGTGCATTAGCACAAAATCACTATAGGGCTTAAAGAGGAGCTACAGAGAAAGAATTTCTGAGATATGGAATCAGCTAAACTCAGAAAGCCTGAAAAGTAAACAGCCTGTACATGGCAACTACAAAAAGACATAAGCAACTAATTACAAACTGAGTCTATTTGCTCCTTTTCTCTCCCAACTAATATTATGCATTGACCCAACAATGTTGGACTTAAGACAACTTCTACACATTCTCAAAAGCTCACTGCCGATGTAGGTATTTGTACTATGGTATGACAATTTCAGTGTGACTAACCTCTGTCTCATTTTGACCGCATACAGTCGACAGTCAGTGAATGGAGGGTATGATTGACAGTGTGGAGAAGGCGTCTACACAAGCTGACACACGAACATAGCTTACTTTTGATTTCTTTAGCAGTTCCGTCATGCCATATCCTTCCCTTGTATTTCTCCAACACACCCAGAGTCTCCTTAACTGCACCGGGTGTTTTCACTGCTATGACAACAACAAGCTCACGCCAGCAGTCCCCGGCCTTCCCAACACTTCTGCACTCCTCTTCATTGAGGATGTGCTTGACAGAGTGAAGAGTCTTCAGCACTGCACAAACCAGTAATAAAGAACACAATTTAGCTAAAGCAGAACAAACAGACTTCCAACACAGCTACTCAGTCAGATGTGGCCGACTCACCCTCTACTACCAGTGGCTACACTAGTGACTATGATCTGCATCTGATGAGACTGTCACTATGAGGCACTACAAGTCAATATGAGAGTACATCTGACTGGTAGAGAGACTCTCAGTGATACTGAGAGAGAGTGGCTAGCCTTGGCAGCAAGAAATGGAGGACTCGGCATCCCACACCCACTACAACTGCCCTTCATCAGTGACAGCTCCCTAGTGGAGCTCATCCGACAACAGAACACCAATTACCCTGTTGGTGCACATTTGAAACCGGGGCAGGTAAAGGACACCATTAACATCAGCACCACAGTGATGCAACCAAAGAGGAGATGGCACTGAAGCCCAAGCTGTCCAAGGACCAGCAATGTGCCAAGGGGCAAGCCAATTCAGGGACACGCTTTCTCTTTGTCCCAGGACTGCCCTCTCACTAATTCAGTCAGCAGTCGTATCTGTGTGGACCGGGATCCTCTGCCATATCCACCAAGTCCATCTGACTACCCCTGGACCTCACCCGCGCAGGTGTGCATGTCAAAACCGGAAGTGCAACGACATCTCCCGCGCTGTTTTTTTATGTCTTTGTTTCTAATTTTCTCGCTGCAGGAATAAAATAGAGAAGAACTATTTGGAGAAATAAAAACCGTTGACATTCCTTTTTGTATCCATGTACTTCCTGCAGTTGAATTATGGCTACATTGTTCGTACGATGTCAGTCTTTGAGGGATACGCAAAATGGTTTTTCGCCTACCCGGTCGGCTGTGTGAACGCTAAACGGCCAAGACTAGCATACTTTTCCATTTTCAGTCACAACTGGCTGCCGTTCTTGCTTTGACATGTCGAGATAGGAGCTGTACTTCAAAATCCCATTATCAAACACCTAAACTGCAATGTATCAGCTATCCATCCATGGTACTGGCTATTGCTCAGCTTTCAAATATCCCACTGGGCAAAGACATAAACTCCGCGTACTACTCAACCATGTTCTTGGCTGACTTGTCACATGCCCGCATGTGGACATCAGGTGACTTGACCCGCTGGACGTCTGATTTTGCCAGAAAAAGTAGCGCGCTGAAGTTCTGGATCACTCATCAACGTCGAAATTTGTATGTTCCCACCAGTGGCGCACTAACATCGTCGCTTTCGGCGCAATCCCTCCCGTTCGGTTCGCCCACCTCGGCTAACAAGATGAGCCTACGTATATATTGGTCACGCATTAAGCGCGTGATCCGCCTACACATTTCCGTCCGAATATTATTAACGGCTAAGTCGGCCGTGAAACTTCCTGTTTTGACATGTCCACAAGTAACTACACCTGTTCTAGCTACGCCGTTACTACACGGCACTACCAAATTAAGGTATGTACGGAATTTAGGGTCACCTCTCAGAATTTCCTGAGCAGCAGATATATTCTGTGCACAACTGATTCTTCTTCAAATGTGAAAGAAGAATCTCAGAAAGTGCTTGCATAGCACCAAAACAATCCTTCAAAGTTTGCTAATTATTGTGTGCGAACGTATTTGTAAGCTATTAAGTAAGTTATAACTAAGAATGCACTTCCGTTCTGCGAACACGATATCGCGCGCTATCGTTAGCACCAGTTAGAAGCGTATCATTCCAGGTTCACTTCCTTCTGCGCTATTCCTGCAAGTAGCGATTTGCGCAATCGTCTCTACGTCCTTCAACTCGACGAAGGCGGTAGCCATCTTGCCGAGTACGAGGAAACATGACGAAGAACCATCGCACGCACTTGCTTCGATGAGTATACGAAAGTTAGTGCGCACACTGATATCGCAGGGTAACTAGTGCGAGGTGTAGCTCCACTCAGATATGGGCTTGCTTTGTGAAACTTGATGTCTAGGTACCCCAAAGGAAGTCACCATTCCCGCGCACACCCTTCAATGCGTTTGCTGTAAAGTTGGAGTAAGAATTAAAAATAGCTCATAGCATGATCTGCGAAGGAGCCCTAGTGGCGTCTACCTTAGAAAACGTAGCCACTTCGGCATGAATACTCATGGTACAAGTTGGACGTTTCCAACTTGTTCATAGATGAAGAAACAACAATTTTGTAATATTACCGTGTTTGTTCAAGGCTGTGCAGTGCTGCGCACTAATGCCTTAACCACTTGTAAGTTGGTACACCTGTATTAGGTAAACAGAGGTGCATTGACAGCACTTTTGACGAAGTTAGCTTGCACACTACTTCAGCTACAGTCGCTTTTCCGTCGCGGCCATTTTTTATTGTAAATTCCGCACATACGGTATACGCAGTAAAAAAGTTAACGTAGTACGCCCGTACGTTCGCCCGTAGCCTCAGTCGTAGTACGCCCGTAGCCATAGTCGTAGTACGCCCGTAGCCGTAGTCGTAGTACGCCCGTAGCCATAGTCGCAGTACGCCCGTACCCGTAGCAGTACTACGCCTGTACCCGTCAGGAAGAGCTTGGTACCACCAAAACAATCCTTCAAAGATTGCTAATTATTGTGCGCGAACGCGTTTGTAAGCAGCCAAGTGTTATTCCGAAGAATGCACTTCTGTTCTGCGAACGCGATATCGCGCGCTATCGTTAGCACCGGTTAGAAGCATATCCTTCCAGGTTCGCTTCCTTTCTGGACTATTCCTGCGAGTAGCGATTTGCGCAATCGTCTCCACGTCACGTTTCCTCGTACTTCGGCAAGATGGCTACTGCCTTCGTCGAGTTGGACACGATGAACCATAGCACGCGCTTGTTTCGACGAGTATACGCAAGTTAGTGCGCACACTGATTTCGCAGGGTAACTGGTGCGAGGTGTAGCTCCACGCAGATACGGACTTGCTTTCTGAAACATGGTGTCTAGGTACCCCAAAGGTGTTCGATGAACATATAAGGAAGCCGCCATTGCCGCGCACACTCTTCAAGAATTATGCCGCTTGCTGTAAAGATGGAGGAAGAATTGAAAATAGCTCGTAGCATGTGCTGCGACGGAGCTGTAGTGGCAGCTTCCTTAGAGAACATAGCCACTTCAGCATGAATCCTTATGGTACATGTTGGACGTTCCCAACTTGTTCCTAAATGAAGAAACATGGCAATTTCGTAATATTACCGTGTTCGTTCGCGGCTGTGCAGCGCTACGCACTAATGCCTTAACCACTTGTAAGTTGGTACACTTGTAGTAGGTAGACAGAGGTACGTACACAGCACTTTTGACGAAGTTAGCTTGCACACTGCTGCAGTTACAGTCGCTCTTCCGTCGCAGCCATTTTTTCCATTGTAAACTCCGTACATACCTTAAGTGGGTGTTTCTCTATATGATGAAACTAGAAGAGACAGCCCGCCTTCGGCGAGCTTCCACTGTTGTGGCACACTGTACGACATTCCCACGACGGCCTATTTATGATGGCGTTTCACAATAGCATAGAACGAGCTGTCGTACGCGACAACGCCGTGCGCCGCTTGGGCATTGCCGCCGTTGCTGTACGAACCGTGAACGGAAGTCCGTATACTATCTCCGTAAAAACAAAATGGCGGACGGTCGTTTTCTGGTTTTTCGTTGCGCACTCCTCGGCTGATTTGGTTGCGTGCACGCGAGGAGCACGCGAGGAGTTGGCGGACAACAGTTTTCAACTCCTCTTTATAGATATATATAGATACCGTCCCAACATCTATGACTATGCGGAACACTAGCGACTACGCCGAACTAGCTAACTCCAGACCTACTGCGATCAAGTGTATAACAACAGCAACCACTCAACATCCCCAGCTGTGTGCAACTAGAACTCACCAAGAAGGGCGTAATAACGATAGAACGTGTGCAGCGATTTAAAATGTCGCTGGTCGGTACAAAGACAGCCTCTCTCTTCCACTGCAGCCATGGCTACGTGCGATTCGAGTAGTCTCGTTCGGCCGTTCCCAACCCGCAACTTCCGCTAACAAAATGGCCGCGGATACGGTGGTCTGTAGTACGGTAGTATATATATCAGACAGCACGGTAGTGCTGTCTATGTAGGGAAGGTGGTGGTTGTTTGTATACCGTAATACAATGGAAAACCAACGCTAGCGTTCCACGGAGTGGAAGCTGGGCGAATAGAACTGTCGAGGCGAAAGTGCGCACTATACAGAAGACAATGATACCCGTTCTTTCACGCGATAACGCGCCAGCGCGTAGAAAGCGTCCATGACATTTTCCGCATTTCGGCTTTTTCTTCTTCTAATTCTTCTTCTCCCGGCGCTGTAGCGCACGAACGCTGAGAAGTATGGAAACGATATAATCACAGAACTGCGCGGCTTTCGCCCCACTGCATTCCTTTGTACTTTACAGGTCAGCGCGATGCAGTCTGTATAATTATGACGATTTTCCAGCTTCTTCGTACGCCGCTTATGCATGGGTGAGTAGTCTCGCAGGGGAAAGGGTCCGGCTACGCGAACTAATGGGGTTAGACGCCATTTGCAATGATGTCGTTTCTTACAAATGGCCGCCTATTGGTCGAACAACGGTCGCCGCGGTGATTGTTGCTCACCCAGGCAGCGCAGCAGGATTGTCGGGCGCCATGTTACGTGGCACAATTTGGAATAGGTAGAAACAAGGAATCCGTCATATTTTAGTGAGCTTGCGTCAGGTAGCGACCCGTTCTTTGCGCTGGATTGACCGAGTTGTGCGCTGTTACCCACCTTGTACTGAACGCTGGATGGAGATAGTGATTTCTAATTAAGGTACTGACATTTGCGTGGCTCATGGCCATTCCCTTTGGTGCGCGCCTGAGCCGTTTTTATGAGAGTTAGCTACGTTTGAATGTGCAAGCTGAACGCATTGAATATGCATTGCTGTGCAGTCGATCAGAAAGTGCCATATTCGTACACGTGTTCTAATGCTTGTATGCTTGCAGCGAAGGCACTCTGCACTCCATCAACAGGACAGAAACAAGGGGAGTAAAAATGTTTTCCACCAAAACCAGTAGAGATGTAGGGATGGTGCCACCTATCAA
>MKWU01006130.1_pt1 | contig 12460 bp, 14 predicted proteins | sample 809101 | NCBI WGS metagenome assembly MKWU01 (sample SAMN05860141, study PRJNA318959) | sponge metagenome | host: Aplysina aerophoba | place: Slovenia: Piran, Adriatic Sea, Gulf of Piran | collected 2013-05-07
CCGCGCGGATCCGTGCCACCGTCTCCAGCACCTTGGCGGAGTGGCCGTGGGCCGTGTCCACCGCGATCAGATCGACGCCGGACCGTACCAGCGCCTCCAACCGCTCCTCCCGGTCCGGACCCACGCCCACCGCGGCGCCCACCCGCAACTGCCCGCGGTCGTCCTTGCAGGCCATGGGGTGGCGGGTCTTCTTCTCGATGTCCTTGACCGTGATCAGGCCCTTCAGCCGGTAGTTCTCGTCCACCACCAGCAGCTTCTCGATGCGGTGCCGGTGCAGGAGTTCCTGGGCCTCGTCGAGGTCGACGCCGTCCGGCACGGTGACCAGGTTTTCCTTGGTCATCAGTTCGTCGACGCAGCGTTCCAGGTTCTTCTCGAAGCGGAGGTCACGGTTGGTCAGGATGCCCACCAGACGGCCGCCCAGCGTCACCGGCAGGCCGGAGATGCCGTGCTGGTCCATCAGTTCCCGGGCCTCGGCGATCTTCTGGTGCGGGCTCACCGTCACGGGGTCCGAGATCATGCCGCTCTCGAACTTCTTGACCTTCTCCACCTCCCTGGCCTGCGCCTCGACGGACATGTTCCGGTGGATGAACCCCATGCCGCCCTCCTGGGCCATGGCGATGGCGGTCCGGGCCTCGGTGACCGTGTCCATGGCGGCGCTCAGGAGGGGAATGTTGAGCTGGATGCGCTCGGTCAACCGGGTGGAAACGTCCGTGTCCCGCGGCAGAATCGACGATTCCGCCGGCACCAGCAGCACGTCATCGAACGTGAGCCCAATGGGCAAGACTTCCTGGTCGAGCATCCTTCACCTCGAAGCGAATGGCACCGGAACGGTACAAAAAAAGCCCAGACGTCCGCCTGGGCTTGGTGGTCATTGCACCGTCATCATGTTGTCCATGCCACCTCCTAGCAAGATTTGTTTGTGGTGGCAAGTTCCGTTTTCGCGAGGATCCGCCGCCGCGGGTCGGATCGCTCGATTCAACAAGGATTTCCGGCAGTTGCGCCTTTGGCGGCGGAGGCCGGCTATATTCCTGGGGGGAAGTGCCGACAGGGTTCCAGACATGCTTTCCAGGATCTATGGGGCGGCGCTTCACGGCATCGAGGCGCTCAAGGTGGCGGTGGAAGTCGATATTGCGTCGGGCCTCCCGGAGATGGTCATGGTGGGCTTGCCCGCGGGCGCGGTACGCGAGAGCAAGGTGCGCGTACGGGCGGCGTTGAGGAACTGCGGCTACCCGTTCCCGCCGCAGCGGATCACCATCAACCTCGCGCCCGCCGACGTCAAGAAGGAAGGGTCAGGCTACGACCTGCCCATGGCCATGGGTATCGTCGCGGCTCAAGGGGCGGTGCAGCCCGCCCGCCTCTCCGACCACCTGCTGTTGGGCGAGCTTTCCCTGGACGGCGCCGTCAAGCCCGTCCGGGGCGCGCTGCCCATCGCCGCCGCCGCCAGGCGGCAGGGTTTGAAGGGCCTGATCCTGCCCCGCGCCAACAGCGCCGAAGCCGCGGTGGTCCAGGACATCGACGTCTTCGGCGTCGACAGCCTTGCCGAGGTGGTGGAGTTCCTGAACGGAGAGCGGGAGGTCGAGCCCACCCGCGTCGACCTGGCCCGCCTGTTTCGCCAGCACGCGGTCCATGACGCGGACTTCAGCGACGTTCGCGGACAACTCCACGTCAAGCGGGCGCTGGAGGTGGCGGCCGCCGGAGGACACAACGTGCTCTTGATGGGTCCCCCGGGCTCGGGGAAGACCATGCTGGCCAAACGGCTTCCCACCGTGCTGCCGGATCTCACCCTGGCGGAGGCCCTCGAAACCACCAAGATCCACAGCGTGACCGGGGCGCTGGGCGGCCGGGCCCTGGTGGCGGTCCGGCCGTTCCGGGCGCCGCACCACACCATCTCCGATGCCGGGCTGGTGGGCGGCGGCACGATACCGAAGCCCGGGGAGGTGTCGCTGGCCCATAACGGTGTGCTGTTTCTCGACGAGGCGCCGGAGTTCCACCGCAATGTCCTGGAGGTCTTGCGCCAGCCTTTGGAGGACGGCCAAATCACGGTCGTGCGGGCGGCCGGCGCCATCGACTATCCGGCCGCCTTCATGCTGGTGGCGGCGATGAATCCCTGCCCCTGCGGTTTCTTCTCGGATCCCCAGAAGGAATGCCGCTGTACCCCCACGCAGATCGCCCGGTACCGTTCCCGGGTGTCCGGGCCGCTGCTCGATCGCATCGACATCCAGGTGGAAGTCCCGGCGGTGGAGTACGAGGCGCTGGTGTCCCGGTCTCCGGGGGAACCCTCCGTGGCCATCCGCGAGCGCGTCAACCAGGCGCGGAGGGTGCAGGTGGAGCGGTTCGCGGAGACCGGAATCCACGCCAACGCGCACATGAGCGCGCGCGACGTCCGCCGCTACTGCCTGGTGGAGGCGGCCGGCGAGCAGCTTCTGGAAACCGCCATCAAACGGCTGGGATTGAGCGCCCGCGCCTACGTGCGTATCCTGAAGGTCGCCCGCACCATCGCCGACCTCGCCGGCAACGAAGAGATCCGCACGCCGCACGTCGCCGAAGCCATCCAGTACCGCAGCCTGGACCGTCCGCCATTCTAGCTTGTGAGTAGCAGTATCTGATATTATTGGACATTGGAGGATCGCCAGATGCCCAACGTTCACCTTACCGCGCCAATGGAAGCCTATATCAAGGGACAGATCGACTCCGGTGCTTATGCCAATCTGAGCGAGGTCGTGCGAGCGGGAATCCGGCTGCTGATGGAGCGGGACGGCGCGCGTCAGTTCTACGCCTTGAAGGCGGAGTTGCAACACGCCGTGCGCGAAGCGGAGGCGGGGGAGTTCGACGACTTCGATCCCGAAGCCTTCGATCCTGAAGCCCACCGGTGGCGTTCCGGAGCATGACCATCCGGCTATCCCGTTTGGCGCGACGGGATCTGGTGGAAATCCGCCGGTACACGCTGGACACCTGGGGCCGCGAACAGTGGGCGAAATACTATCAGGGCTTGGTCCGCGCATTCGAGGGTATCATGACCAACCCGGACCGCGGCCGGGACCGGAGCCTGTTCGCCGCGGGCCTGCGCTCGGTCAACTACGGCAGGCACGTCATTTTCTTCGCGCGAATCCAGGCGATCGGTAACGACCCGGTCATCCTGCGGATCGTTCACCAGCGCCGCCATATGCCGGCCTTGGTCTATTTCGAGGATCTGGACGCGTGAACAGCCGCGAGGGATGCGATCTCCGACACGTGCCGGACGCCATTCCGGTCCATGACCTGCAGAAGCTCCTCCGCCAGCCTCCGGGCGATCATCGGGCCGCGGTAGGGAAGGGCGCTGTGGACCTGCACCAGCGAGCAGCCGCTTTCCATCATCATGGTGCAGGCGTCATGGCCGTCGAAGATGCCGCCGTTGCCCACCAGCGTGAGGCGGCCGTCCAGGCGGGCGGCGGCGCCGCGGACCTGGTCCAGCGCCTTGGGGAAGAGCGGCGGGCCGCTGTAGCCGCCCTTAGCCGGATCCGGGTTGACGGCGGGATCGATGGTGGTGTTGCCGATGATGACGGCGTCGATTGCGGGATCGAGCAGTTCGCGGCACTTGGCCAACGCGATGTCGCGGAGAATCGGCGGCATGTCCGGGGCAAACTTGGGCCAGAGAGGCTTGCGCCGCGCCATGCCGGCGGACCGGGCCAGATCGTCGGCCTTCCGCACCAGGCGGGTCAGCAGCGTGTCGAGCCGGCTGCCCTCCTGCAGCTCCCGCAGGTGCAGCGTGTTGGGAGAGCTGATGCAGAGTTCGAAGAAATCCGCATACGGATAGAGCTTCTCAAGGGAATAGGCGTAATCCTCGAAGGCTTCGTCGATGGGCGTTTGCCGCGCCTTTCCGAGGCTGATGCCCAGGGGGACCGGCAGCTTGGGCTGACGTTCCAGCACCCTTGCCAGAGTGTCCGCGCCCCGGTTGTTGAAGCCGAGACGGTTCCACAGCGCCCGGTTCGGGACGTCCCGGAACAGGCGCGGCCGTGGGTTGCCGGGCTGACCGCTACGAGGAGTCACGGACCCGACCGTGACGAAACCGAAGCCGAGCGCCGCCAGCGCCGGCGCGGCGATGCCGTTCTTGTCGAAGCCCGCCGCCAGGCCGATGGGGTTCCTGAAGCGCATCCCGCACAGGGTCTGCTCGAGCCGCGGCTCCGGCGCCGGTTCGCCTCCGGCCAGCAGCGCCTGCAGCCACGGCCGGGAGTTCGCCCGCCGCAGCAGGCTCAGGGCGCCGTTGTGTGCGGTTTCGGCGTCGACGCGGAACAGCAGCGGCGCCAGGATCTTCTCGTAGAACATCGACGGTGAATCAGGATGCGCGTTCAATCGCCTTCGAAAATCCACTCCAGCAGCGACATCCGGATGAACATGCCGTTACCCGCCTGCCGAAAGTACCAGGCTCTCGGGTCCGCGTCGACTTCCCGCGGGATTTCCGAGAGGCGCGGCAGCGGGTGCATGAGCACGGCGTGCGGCTTCATGAGGTGGAGTTGCAGGGCGCCGATGACGAACCGGGAGTGCAGCTCTTCATAAGCCGACTCCGAGCCCAGGCGTTCCTTCTGGATGCGCGTCCAGTACACCACGTCGCTTTGGGGCAGGGCGGTCTCCAGGCGCGACTCCTCGGCGAAAGCGACGCCTTTCTCCTCAAGGTGCTGCTTGATATCGGAGCCCATCCCGAGTGTTTCCGGCGCCACGAAGAGGAGCCGGATGCCGTCGAACTTCGCCAGCAGGTAGGCCAGGGAACGCGCCGTCCGGCCGTTGGCCAGATCTCAGCCGATGGTCACCGTCAGGCCGTCGATGGTGCCCAGGGCCTGGTGGATCGTGTAGAGATCCAGCAGCGCCTGGGTGGGATGCTGGCCGGCGCCGTCACCGGCGTTGATGATGGGCACCGAGCTGTATCGGGCGGCGCGCTCGGCCGCCCCGATCTCGTCCGGGTAGTACTCGCACAGGACCCGGATGGTGTCCTCGAGGCTCTCGCCCTTGATGGCGGAGGAGAACTCGCGCGCGTTTTCCGTGGCCACCACGCTCATTCCGAGGCGCTGGGCCGCCGCGCCGAAGGACATCCGCGTCCGGGTGGAGGGCTCGTAGAAGACGCTGAACAAGGTCTTCCCGCGATGGAGCTGGGTGAGGGCGAGCTTCTCCGAGGGGATGGTCATCCGGCGGCGGAACTCATCCGCCCGCCGAAACAGCCCGTCCAGGATCGAGCGGTTGAACTGCTGGGAATACAGTACGTGTCGCATGGCCCCGGTCGTCGCCAGGGCGGGGGAGCCTACAGGTCGTTGCGCCTTGGCGGTACTGAAACGTCCCGCTGGGGTTGTTGCCGGTCCGCGGGGTAGGGGCGGCTAGCCCGCCTGGTCCAAGGCCTGTTGGGGCAGCACGGTTTGCGAACCGACAACGACCGGCTTCGGCGCGGTGTTCGGGCCGAAGTCGATCTTGCAACCGGCGAGGTCGCCGGCCAGTTTCACCTTGCCACTGTTGACGAGATGGATGACGACTGCCTTCAGTTCGTCGGGGGTCTTGGCATATTCGCCCACCGCGTTGATGACGTCGAGAAGCGTGAGTGAGTTCATCGTTGGGTCCTCATTCGAAGAAGATTTTCTGTGTTCTGTTGACGCAAACACCGTGCCACGCCTTGGGCCACTCCAACATGTTGAAATAGCGTGGTTTTGGGAAACCCTCGGAACGTGACTATCGACAGAATCGTCGATCTGTGACGTTCTCGTCGACGGTTTCGTGTCGTCTGATGAGGCGCGCAACCAGCGGCGTCGTAGTTGCAAGAACGCGGATGTAGAAACCCCCCGGGGGCCGGTTACGGCTCGATCCCGAGGGGAATTAGCTGGTGTGTCAACAGAACCAGCCGTATATACTACGGATTATCCCAGTTTGTCAATAGGAAAGGTAAGGCATCCTACTTTCGGGACCCTATTTCCTCGATCAACTGGGGGATGACCTTGAAGACGTCGCCGACGATGCCGAGGTCGCACATCTGGAAGATCGGGGCGTCGGCATCCTTGTTGACCGCAATGATCAGCTTGGAGTCCTTCATGCCGGCTAGGTGCTGCACGGCGCCGGAGATGCCGCAGGCGATGTAGAGCTCGGGCTTGACGGTCTTGCCGGTCTGGCCGATCTGCAGCGAGTACGGTACCCAGCCCGAGTCCACCACGGCCCGGGTGGCGCCCACGGCGCCGCCGAGCAGGTCCGCCAACTCCCGCAGCATGTCGAAGTTCTCGGCCCCGGCCAGGCCGCGGCCGCCGGCGACGATGACGTTGGCGCCGTCCAACTGCGGACCCTCGGCCTTGGCGGTGACCCTTTCCTTGACCCGCACCTTGCAGAGCTCGGCGCCGTCCGCGGCGGCGACTTCCTCCACCACCGGAGTCTTGGGGTTGTGGGCGGGCTCGAAGGCCTTGGGCCTCACCAGCAGGAGCTTGACGTCGTCGTGCACCAGCGTGGAGGTGTTCCAGTAGCTGGCTCCCAGGGCGGGAATCCTGGCCTCGACGGTGCCGTCCGTCAGGGTGAAGTCGGCCACGTCCGTGATGGCGCCGCAGTCGAGGCTGGCGCTGATGGCCGCGGCCACGTCGCGGCCGCCGTAGCTCGATGCGAACAGAACCGCCGCCGGCTTGTGCTGGCGGATGAGGCCTTCCACCACCGCCGCCGCGGGTAGCGTCAGGTATTCATGAAAGACCGGGTCGGCCGACCGGTAGACCTTGCTTGCGCCGTGCTCGCCCAGCAACTCCACGGCGCCGTCGGGGGCCGGTCCGAGCAGGATCGCCTCGGCGGTGCCCACCTGGGCGGCCTTGGTGATCATCTCCAGCGTCGTGGAGGTGACGGCGCCATCCACGACTTCGCCATAAACCCAAATGATATCGGACATCTATATTACCTTGGCCTCGGCCAGGAACTGGGCGATGCGCTTGCCCCCCTCGCCCTCGTCCTCCACCACCTCACCGGCTGCGCGTTGCGGCGGCCTGCCAATCTCCAGGACCTTCTCCCGGGCTCCCGGCTCGCCCACGTCATCCGGCGTGAGGCCGAGGTCCTCGACGGAGTACTCCAGGATCTCTTTTTTCTTGGCCGACATGATGCCCTTGAGTTGCGGGTAGCGCGGCTCGTTTATGCCGCTGGTGACGGTCACCAGCGCCGGCAGCTCCGCCTCCACCACGTCGTAGCCGGTCTCGCTCTGGCGCTTGATGGACAGGGTCGAGCCGTCCACGGTCATCTCGTTGGCGAAGGTGACCGGCGGGACCCCCAGCAGCCGTGCGATCTGGCCCGGCACGATGCCGGAGTAGCTGTCGCTGCTCTCGGTGCCGCAGATGATGAGATCGAAAGGCTTCTTGCGGATGGCCGCGGCCAGGGCCTTGGCCGTCGCCAGCGCGTCCGACCCCGCCAGGGCGTCGTCGAAGATGTGCACCGCGGAGGTGGCCCCCATGGCCAGCGCGGTCCGTATGCCGATGGTGATCTCGTTGAATCCCATGGTCACCAGCGTGACCGTGCCGCCCACCTGCTCCATCAGCCGCAACGCCTCTTCCACCGCGCTGGCCGCGGCCGGATCCAACTCGTGCGCCACGCCCTTGCGGATCATCCGCCTGGTGGCGGGGTCGATCTCGATGGTGACGGTGCTGGCAGGGATGATCTTGCCACAGACCACGATATCCAAGGGTGCGAACCTCCGGTAAGGGTAGTGGGAGCCGGTGATGCCCGGCTATGGCGAGTTCGAAAGGGACGGTGGAAGGGGGAGGGTTTCCGGATCGGCTACTCCAGCCACTCGGATACCTTCCCCTCCATCACCATGTCGAGGACTTCCCGGCAGTCCTGGAGAGCCTGGTCCACGATCTTCTCGTCCTTGATGTTGGGGACCGCCCGGTTGACGGCCCCGTGGACCGCGGCGATGCAGGCCTTGAGGTGCTCGTCGATCTCCGCCGAATGGGGTGCCTGTGCCATTTCCATTTCCGTATCAGGTGTAGAGCCGGCCCTCGTTGGGGTCGGGGATTTCGAGGCCCATGTCCGTGATCAGGGCATTGATCTCCGCGGTGTACTCCGCCCGCTGCTGGCGGTTGGTGCGCCTCTTGAGGCCCCAATAACGGTACCGCTCGGAGCGCCTGGAATCCGACTTGCCGAACATGTCCAGGCCCTTCACGTACCAGTAGTTCACCGCGTTCTGGATGCGCTCCCTGGACTCGTCACCGCCTTCGGCCATCTCACGGGTCATGTTGGTGCCGAAGGAGATGTGCGCGACTTCTTCCTGCTCCATGGTGGGAAGGATCTCGGCAAGCGGCAGGTAGCTGCAGTCCTCGAACTCCTCGAGCTGGAAGCGTCCGACCCGGTCGATGAGAAAGCCGAAGACCGCGAAATCTTCCCAGGTGGTGATCTTGCCGCGGAACGCCTCCACGTAGCGTTTCTGATTGGGCCAGCTCAGGACGTAGGACACGTCCTCGCCGATGTCTCCGGCCAGCTTGGCCATCTTGCGGTAGTGGTCCACCTCTTCCGCCGCGGTGCGCGCCACCACGAGCTGGTAGAGCTTCGTCGGGGCGTTGGGGAGCATGTCGTCGATGTAGAGATGCGGCCCGCCGATCTCGCAGTCGCACTGGATCGCAAGCACGCGCTTCAACAGATCCTGGTACTCCGGATCCATCTTCTCGAAGTCTTTGAGCTCGACTTTGTCGGTAAACATGGCGCCTCTCCTTGTTAAAATACCGCCTGAATTCCGGTTAGCAGAAGCGTTCATCCAACGCAAGCGCAAAGCTTCGGGTCGCCACCCAAGATGTCCGAGAACCTCCGCGGCGTGGCTTTGCGTCTCCAGTCCTAGTCAGCTGCCCCGGTCCTTGCGCGTCAGGGTCGGCGGCGTATAACTTGGATAGGGAGAGGAAGTTGGTGGCCCGGGCGGTTGCGGTGTAAGGTTGACCACTATTATAGTTGGCGCCCTTCGACTTCGCTTCGCTACGCTCAGGGCGAACGGTTGGGAAACTGGATCAAAACCCGTTCGCCCTGAGCCCTTCGTCGAGCTCAGGACAGGCTTCGCGAAGCGAAGTCGAAGGGCGCCAACCTAGTGTGGTGTCTGGTTAATTCGCGTCAAAAAAATATGCGGAGGATTCTTTGTCGTCGGCAAGGCGCGATGACGAGCAGTGGCGGGCACCACGCGAGGAAGAACAACGCAGCCGACGGCGAAAAAGACCCGCGGATTATGATGCGAATTAACCAGACACCACAGGCTGCCCGGAAAGCTAGCCTGATCTTCGACTGCAAACATTCGGTGACACATGCCTGAAGACGTCCTTGACAGCGTGACGGTGCCGAAGAACTCCGGGTGGGCCTCTACGGTGACGAAGGGCCAGTGCATCCGGGTGGCGGGGAGGTCGGTGGTGGATTTCGTCGCCTTCAACCTGCACGATCTCACCGAGCGTTTCGATCAGGCCAGGACCAAGACCAACCAGGCGAAGCTCTTCATCAGCACTGGCGACCAACTCCTTTCGAAGCTCAACAATCCACTGCTGACCATCGTGGCGGATACGTTCCCCGAGGGGCGGCACGACCTGCAGAAGGGCATGTGCAGCCGCAAGCGCTTCGAGCTGGTGGCGGCGGGACTGGCCCAGCGAAACTTCATCGAGGGGGTCGATCCCAATCCCAAGCGGCCGGAGGACATTCCTACCCACGGCTGCTACGAGAACCTGTCCGAGGCCGTGGGGCCGTGGGATATCGCCCCGGTGGACATCCCGAGCCCGTTCAACATCTTTCAGACCATGCGCATCGACCCGGATACCGGCGCCATGTTCGACACCTTCGTCCGCCCGAAGGAGGAGGCCCACGTGGACTTCCGCGCCGAGATGGACTGTCTGGTGGCCCTCAGCGCCTGCCCGGAATCCGGACGGGGGCAGGCGATCCGGGTGGGAATATTCGAACCGGAGGCCTGACCACCATGGATGTCCGGGAAGCTTTTCGTATTGCCGGCGAGCACGTCGACGATGCCGAGCTGGATGCGCTGTTCACCGAGCTGCTGCGGGTCCCCTCGGAGCACAAGGAGCGCATGGAGGCGGATCCGGCGGTGACGGGCTTCGTCGCGGATGTGGTTGCGCCGCGGCTCCAGACGCTCACCGGGGTGACGCCGCGGACCGACGGTATGGGAAATCTGCTGTGGCGGCTTGGCCCCGCGGAGGTGGATCCGGCGGAGGGACTGCTCTTCATGGGTTACGCCATGACCTTCCCGGCGGGCTCGATGGCGGAACCTTTCTCGGGAGAGGTGGTCCCCGGGGAACCCTACGGGTTTGACGGACCGTGCGTGTGGGGCCGGGGCGGCTGCGAGCAGAAGGCGGCGCTGGCGGCGATGCTGGCGGCCGCGGCAGCGGTGTGCCGATCCGGCGGGGAGCTGGCGCGTCCGCTGTCGCTGGCGGTGAGCACGGCCGGGGAAACCGGCCGGCACGACGCGGCCCGGTACATGCTGGAACAGGACGGTCTCACGGCCCGCTACGGCATCGTCGGGCTGGGCACCACCAACCGGGTCTGTCTGGGCAACAAGGGCCGGATCGACGTGGACGTGGTGGTGCGCGGCAAGTCCTGCCACAGCAGCACGCCGTGGGCCGGGGTCAACGCGGTGGACGGCGCGCGCGCGGTGCTGGAGCGCCTGGACGGCCTGGTGGACGGCATCGCCCACCCGGAACTGGGGGAGGCGAGCCTGGTGGCCACCCACATCGAAAGCGGCCCCGACATCCTGCACACCATCCAGGACCGTTGCCGGCTGACGCTCGACCGGCGGCTCATGCCGGGCGAGGAACCCGCGGAGGCCCTGGCCGCCATCGCCCGTGCCCTGGCGGACCTGGAGCCCTGGCAGGTGGAGGTTACCCAGGGCAACTTCATGTATCCCGCCGAGGTGTCAGAGGATAGCGAGGTGGCCGTGGCCCTTGCCGTGGCGCGCGAGATGGCGGGTGAGACGGGGCCGCCGTTGTGGTTCCCGGCGGCGCTGGACGCGGGCTACCTGAACGAGAACGGCATCGAGACCGTCATGTTCGGACCCGGGGACCTGGCCTTCGCCCACACCGACGCCGAGGTGGTGCCGCTGGAGCAGGTGCGGCGAGCGGCCAGGGTCTACGCCGCGGCCGCCCTCCAGATGCTCGTGTAACCTCGCCGGAACGGATGAACGTCCAAGGCAACCCCTCCGGAAAGAGAAAGGGACCCTCCCGATGTCCCGCGACATCGAAAGGGTCCCTTTCGCCGTTGTGGTGAAGAGGCGGGCCGTCGGGCCTACTTCTTCATCCACCCCTTGTTGTTATACCAGGCCAGGGCCTTGTCGTAGAACTCCTGGAACATGATCTGCTCCATCGGGGGGATCTTGGTATCCTTCGCGATGGACTTGGTCCAGAACGCCGACTCGATGTACGCTTCGATGCCCGCCGCGGTGGCCTGACAGCGATTGGGGATGGATTTGGCTTCCAAAATCTCGATCTCGTACATCTTCTTGGCGATGTGCGGCTTGTTGCGCATCACGTTCTGGTAGACGTTCAGCACTTCTTCGCCGTTCTTGGGGTCGTTGACAAAGGCGCATCCGCGAATGAGCGTGCCCATCAGGGCAACGGCCTTGTCGGGATTGTCCTTGATGAAGTTCTTGTTCATGGCGAGCTGCAGGAACGCGTATTCCTTGACGAACTGTTCCGCGGCGCCGAGAACGGTCAGGCCCGCGTCGCGTGCCGCCAGCATCTTGCCGAAGGTGAGAGAGCCCACGTCGATCTTGCCGGCCTTGACGCCCGCCAACCGCGCGGACGATCCGCCGACCTTGATCAGACGCACGTCCTTCTCCGGGATGCCCGCGGTCTGCAGCAGCTTGAGGGAGACGTAGACGTTGCCGGACGTGGGAGAGCTGATGCCCACCTTTACCGGCCGTGGCAGGTCCTTGTAGGACTTGACGTGCTTACCGCCCACGAGCCAGTAGGGCAGGGTGTTCAGCTCGGTGCCGACGATGCGGATGTTGCTGCCCGGTCGAATGGCCAGCGCGATGTTGTCATCGGACCCGAAGAAGGGGAGCTGACCCCGTTCCAGAGCGAGGACCGCGGCATTCTCACCACCCGAAACCGAGTAGACCCTGGCGTCGTAGCCGATGTCCTTGAAAAAACCCTTGTGGATGGCCACCTGCTCCACCAGCGAGGTGGTGGAGTTGGTCTGCGCAACCGGGATGCGGAGCTTCTCCTGCGCGAGCGCCTGACCGCCTAACAGCAGTCCCGCGCCTACCAGGGTTGTGACAATTCCTCTTACGATCCTTTTGGCCCTCATGCGTATCCTCCTTCTGATTGTTGGTTGTTGACGGCTTCTCTGACTCTATCGTGGGTATAAAGAGGGACCCTTCCGATGTCCCGCAGGGCATCAGAGGGATCCCCCTCTTTGCAACACGTATCGCTGTGACTCTACCTTACTTCTTCATCCATCCCTTGTTGTTGTACCAGGCCAGGGCCCGGTCGTAGAACTCGGGGAACATGATGTCCTT
>MKWU01006134.1_pt1 | contig 12445 bp, 9 predicted proteins | sample 809101 | NCBI WGS metagenome assembly MKWU01 (sample SAMN05860141, study PRJNA318959) | sponge metagenome | host: Aplysina aerophoba | place: Slovenia: Piran, Adriatic Sea, Gulf of Piran | collected 2013-05-07
CAAGGCTTTGAGTCTCCCTAACTTCCCAGTTGATGGAAGAGTCCTCTGGCAGCTCTTGTATGCCTTGTGTCAAATGTTTCACAGAGGCTCAGTGGTGTGTAAGACACATTTGTCATGCATGCATTTGTCTTTGCATCCACAAGTGTACTCTTGACTTCAGAATTACTAGCAGAAAGACTTTCTACGTATGTGGTTGTATTTGCCCTGTTGTTTGTAGGAGCTAGCTCAGTCAGTGTGTGGAGCACTGCTAAATCACTATAAGAGTGCAGGGAGTAGCCAGTACAGCCAGGACTGTCATGCTCGTATTGCTCATACCCTAGTCGCTGTTGTGATGGAAGCGGCTGTCTCTATGGGCGTGAAAAACACTCCTGTCAACTCTGCTGGTGTTCTGCACTTGTTGAGTCAGTATCTCAGTACTGTGCTGCCCAACAGTCTTCTCCAGCTGCTGCAGTGTACTGTTGAGGAGAACGAAGAGGTATGTATGTCATGTGAGGTCTCAAATTGGAGTACCTTTTGCCATCACTAGGGCTATAGCAGTGAAGTGTCAGAAAAGCTTTTCTTTGGTTTGTGTAATGCATATTATCGGGTACTGTAAAGGAAATTTTTTGTGGATGGAGAAGAGTTGCCAACGAATATAGTGGATGTATTCCAAATTTGACCATGAAAACTGCACATGCTTTGAGCCCAATCCAAAGTTTGCCATGCAGTTGTGTATCTTAAAGTAAAGCAGTAAGTGATTTGCGTATTTGCGATTGACGTGCGTATGTTGCATAAAATTCACCCACTGATGGGAGAGCCTTGATTGGTATGATTATTCTTACATCCAGTCTCTATTCTCTACACAAGTCACTACTCGTGCACAATCGTGCGTGTAGGATAAAGATTGCATGCAAGAATATTGGTGAATGTACATGCGTATGGTTGTGTTTGTATTATCAGTAGTGACATTGAACATTTCCCACAGTATATATATGTATAGTATGTACAGTGCAAGTTATATATAGTACATATATGGTAGGATGACGATTTGACACAAGGTCTTCATCAGGTACTAAAGCAAACCAAACCAGAGAAACCGTGCAAATATTTTGCCAGATGAAGACCTTCATGCTTGAAACATTGTACTATTACAATGTCCTGCTACATGGAATACTTAGTATAATAATGTGCCTCTATCAATCATTGCGTTTGTATCCTGTATAGTGTAAATCAGGTATACATGTGGTTTCTCTGACTGTGAATTCTGTTGGGCTTGCAGGTTAAAGCAGTGAAATGTATGCTGTTGGCTGAGAGCACCCAGTTTGTAAAGGCTATGCAGTGGAGAAAGCATGTAACAAGCATTTGTGATGTCTCACCCGGTAAGGTGTTCTGCAGATCACCCAGCAGTTCACATATGGAGAATTCTAAGATAGGTAGCGTAAAATATTGGTTACATTGAATTGTTTCTTGAAGTGTTGAAGCCCATCCTTTTTCTAGTATAGTGGCAGAGATTGCAGAGTATGGGAAGATACAGTATGGATGCCACTTATGTACATCCATACACACAGCAGAATAAAACAATTTATGGTTACTTTAACTCATGCTACGTTATGGTACACGCTAGTCTTTTAGTTTATTAAAGGGTTAATTAACCAGAAGATAATTATAGGTGATGGGAAGAGCTGCTACATGTTGTCAGAGTGCCTGTAGTAATTCATTTAGCTCACTACCAACTTCTGTTGCCTTGCCATTTCCAGTTGCAGACATCACCTTTGCTAGAGGCATTATCTGCTTAGCCAAATGCTTACCAAACCTTATATTGGAGGAGGAGAACGTTCATGTACTCATCAAATTGCTTCTGCCTTATGTCAGTGGAGCAGAAGGGAACAGAAAAAGGGTATGCGTATAAAATATCTATCTTACACCTTAGTGGCTGCTTCCTCTTGTGGCAGTGGCGTTGTATGCTTGGTTATTTGAAATTGTGAGTCACCAAGTACATGCATGGTAAATCTGTGGCAATCCATTGATTCTATTCTCCATATAGCTTCTTCTATGGATGATTGTTCACATCTTGAGCTGTACACACAAGTATGACCGCAGTATTGACTGTATGGCTGTGGCTGGTGACCTACTGTTCAAAGAAGGACTTCCATCTGATGTCTGGGAAGAATGCCTATCTGCGAGTCTGTATTGTGCACCAACAAATGCCACTATTGACAAGAATTGCATGGAGTCTGTAAGTGTACTCTATGATTTAATGCATGTTTGTGTATATACGTACACATACATATGTACAGTATGTGTTGAATCACTGGTACTGTGTATGCACTGGTTCTATATATCTGTATACACACCTTATATGTATGTACGTATACCTGATCATTACATGCGCATAGAATGTAAGTGGCCCACTTACAGGAAGACTCCCTTTGTGTTTAGTGTAGCTCATCTTCATCTATACACTGCAGGTTATTGAGCTGTGCTCTACTTTGATATCTGAAGAGAAGGCTGTTGCCTTGAGTAAGTGGATATGTCAATGAAGAGAACTGTTAGTTTTGCAGCAAGTGCTAATTGGTGCTGGGCACAAATCTTACTTACGTACTTTCTATTTAATGCAAGCTTACTGGGTATAGCAGAAACTCTAGTTTGAAGATGTCCTGCATAATTAGGAGGCAGTTCAGCTGTTAGAGAACTATAATTTTGGTTCAGAAACTGTTACTATTGCCTGTAAATTTAATCCGCAGCAAGGAGCATATTGCTCACCATGCATGTGAACTACTGTAGGGTGGTTAATAAATTACAGAATTTCGTGGCTAGCACGAAAGCATTATAGATAAAGTACAAGACTTTTGTATCTGTTGTTAGTGATGATTGACAAGGTGACAGCTATTTGGTGGGCACGGCTGTTTCAGGCTCATCACCCTGCTTAATATATATGCTTAGAGTTGGTTGTACGTAACCCTGAGAGCTATAAGTGACATTCAGGAGGTATTACACCAGTCTGATTTCCAGTATATATCTCCCATGACGCATGCATTATAGGAAAAATGTCGAATTGTCATTTAGTGCCATGATTAAAGAGATCTGTGAGCTTAGGCTGTAGGACATCACAGCTTCAGATGAGTAACTACCATCCACCTCACAAGTGCCAACCTCAAGGCCGCTGTTCTAAGCAGTTGCAGGCAGCGGCACACTTGTGATCGGCACATAAGGGGTGATGGGAGACGAAGGAGTGTGACCGATTGATTCCATAGCTTGCCTGGCAGAAGCTCTGCATTAGAGCATAAGTCACAGGTTTGGGCTCGGTTGCTGGTCGTTTTCTCCTGTCATCTTTCTCTGGAGCTGCAAGGACCTACAGCCTACAAGCTAACTGTTCTATGTACCAGCTCACAAACATAAAATATATCTGAAGCATCCTGACAGCAGTCCAGCAGTATGTGGGCATAACTGGCTCTTGATTATTCAGTAAATCTAGAACTTTCAGTCTGTCTGTGGGCAAGTATTTAAAAAGTCAGCATAATAAAATAAATAGCTGAAACATTTTACACTTTGCATACAATATATTGCAAGAGAATGTGTAACCTTTGGTTTGCAAATTTTTGACTTTTAGAGCAGGTGTATAATACATGCTTGTAATAATGCTTTTCTACTTCTAAATTGGTAATTATTATTTTATATATTCTGTTCATCTTTATATACACATATATATATGGACATACATATCCTCTACTTTGTGATCCCCAGATATTGTGTCAGCAGTAGTTGCTTCTATGTCAAGACAGCAGAAAAGAGCAAGTGCACTACTGACATTTGTTGACTGAAATTGGAATATAGTATTATTCTTAATACTATAGTGTCATTCTTAGTATATAGTATCTGAAAATTTGTACTAAGTCTTACATTAAATGTATTGTATGAAATGCAAGATTGTGCAATACGTCTAAATACATTACATCATCGTGTCATGCTAGAGGGTAAGGGAAACTATAATTTATATAGTTACATATTTATTTGACAGAGCACTGCTAATTACTCACCTTTCTGTGCTTGGAAATTGACCATGCACATCCATAATTTGGTACATATATATATATAACGGGAATGGCAGTAGTACCTCTGGGACACCTTGTATATATAAGGTCTTAATTATAATCCAGCTGCATGCCCTAATGCCCAGCAGTTCCATTACTATGGCAGGCTATATGTACTTGTTGGCTTTTGCCAAAAATAACTTCCACCCATGCATGTGCTGTTCCCTTTCCGTTTGTACACTGACTATATACTTGCTCACATGACAGTGAGTATATACAGTGCGATTAGCAATATAATATTATTATTGTTATTGAACTGGTACTTCTCCCCCAACAGACAATGGTTTTATTTCACTATTTAGAATGATTTTTAGTTAGTGCAGTGTTCTAGGCACTACCCTAGCTATTTCAGTATTTGAAATTAAATATAAATTATTATGTATCACATAAAATTATATATGCAAGTATGTAATCTAAATTGAACTGGTTTCTACAACAGAAATAGAGAAATCATTAATGATATTATTGGTGCTGTAGCTGGTGCATGCTCTCTTCATCATTTCCCTCCTATATACTTGCTCTGGCAGCTGCTGCACTTTTAAGTAGTTTTAAATTAATAATTTATAAATAATATAGTATTGCGCAGGTTCTTGTTTCCCAGCTTGATGTCAGCCTGTAGGGTGTCTAGAAAGTTGTTTGTATGATGGCCACATCTGCCCCTGTACTTCTTGGCACTTACTACTACATACTGTGGGGCATTCTGAGCTGGAGCATTTTGGTCTATGTGTAGCACATGGCCTTGCATGTTCTGCTACTATCTCAGATGGAAGTCTGGTGTTGCATCTCCTGTAAAGTACCTCTGGAGAAGGTGCTGTAGTGTGGCCAGTGGATGCCGAGGATTGAGCGCAGGTCTGTGGCAGGCATCAAGCGTGTTCAAGATGGTCTTCATGATCAGTGCAGTCCAGCTGCTGCAGTTATAGAGCATGGTCGACACATGTACCATGGTACACTTGCGTTTGCAGTAGAATTTGAGAAGGCCCTTGCATCCAAGTCAACCAGGAAGACTGGAATGACAATTTACCAAAGACAAAGGGTGCATAATGTTGTAGGAGCTGCAGAGCAGGGATCTTAGTGACAGGCTGTTGCACCATGCCTTGTTGCCATGAGTGACTGCTCCTTGATCATATCACCTGCTTCTGCAGCCTCAGATAGATATAGATATGTGCTCTCATTCTAGTGGCATGCCTTCTGAGGTGATTGGTGATTCTGGTTGTCCATTTGTTAAGGAGGGAAGCACCACAAGTGCAAGGTGCAAAGGGCAGGATGCAAGGTGTAAAGGTCAGGACACAAGGTGCAAAGTTCAGTGCTACTCAGTACTGGAGTTTGAGGCAGAAACAACATGCAACTACAACCACCACCACCACCACCACCACCACCACAGACAAGACAGGACCAGCACAGCGGTGCAATGGCAGAGCACCGGACTAATGTATACTTGTCATTCTTGATTGTTTGGGGGCACTTTTTGAATTTTGAATGCATTGTGTAAGTTTCCATTTGATGACAGTCAGGCCAGATAACAATGTGCACATTTGTTGACGTGCATGTATGACAATCGAATTGTGCTTCCTTGTGCAAGTCTCATTCTTTGGTTGTAGTTGCCGTTAGTGCAATGAACTTCTCATTTTCCTAGCTGGCTTTGTTAGTGAAAGCAGATCATTGCTGTTCAACATGTCTTGCCCTTAACTGGATTCCGTCCACCTAAACTACAGACAACAATGGTCCTATTTGTTCCTTGATCTCTCCAGAGATCCACCTAGCTGGGTCTTTCAGGCCTGAAGTTCCAAACATACGGCAGATTGCCACACCAGATCACTTGCTTATGGTTAGGGTAGAGCTTTTGAACCTTGTCTGTGGGTTTCTTCCCAACAGTAACTTTACCGGTGTGTTACTGGTACCTTTGTTGTAGAATGGGGTGTGGTGCAGTAGCTAAAATGGAGTCTGAATAACCAATCAGCAATGTTCCCCTGAGCCATGTTATATTAGCAGTAGTGGTGCTTCATTACCACAAGCATCTCAGTGTACATTTGTCACCTGGTTTTTCCAGGGTAATCACGCTTCCCAGCTACTTGAACATGGGAGCACTGATTAAGGTAAGTAAGCAGGCCTTATTTCAGACTGGATTACGTTGGCCTCAAAAAATGCACCTGCACTCTGCATACTGGGCCCCTTTTATCTTTACTGGGATCGAACTCTCTGATATAAGCCCAAAGCTTCATTCCATCTATTGGCATACGTAGATCCATCAGCTGCACCTTTGTCACCACTTGTCGAGTCCATCCGTTTGCAACACACATGAACTGCATCAAATTTAAAGTCAATGACTAGAAATGGGGCAAAGACAGCCAATCACATAGGCTTTCATAGGCACAGGCTAGTCAGCGATCCAACAAGCTGAGCCCACAGTCTAGTACTGCATAATTGCTCATGTTATATACAATCTCATACACACGTTGACTTGGGATTACTTACACACTATTATCCCAAATGGTATATAGATTATGTACATGATCTATTTGCATCTACTCTGTATAGTTATGTATATCTTGATGATCATTCACATTTTGTTTCTACACAAGGTACACATGACTACAAGCTTGACTATGGTTGTGGCTGGTGCCCTACCTACTGCATGACTTCCATCTGATGTGTGTGAGTGGATGCCTATCTTCAAGCCTACACTGTGTACTAAGGCATACAAAACCTGATGTGAACCTTGTGAAATTTGAATCTGTTCAGTTTCTCAAAAAATTGAAGTCATGTGACACTGAATTATGTACAGTGTATGTACGTACATGTATGTGTATGTATGTACATGCCATGTCCATGATATGTAGTAATCACTGTGTCAAAAGTGAAAGGCGATTGCTATTAAGATTAGAAAGAGCAAACTAGCTATGTATGTACTACTGAATCAGTCTACTAGAAATGCTAAATTGCTATAACTAGATACGTAAGTCAGTATACAGGCTCATTTCATTAGGAAAGAGCAACTTTCATAGACAGTGCTATGAGATACTTCACACATCATTCAATCACTGTATAAATCATTTCTGACTTGTTTGTTGTCTAGACTGGTGTCTACAAGGAGTATAATGTAGTTTGTGTGTGCCAGTGTCTGTATATTCTAATATGACAATATCTCATTACATTCAAACTAATAACAGGTTATGGCTTGCAGAAGGCAGTGAGGTCCATTCTGACATAGCCCTGCTCAACTCTGACTGTCTGATAAGTACATGTCAGCAGAATAGGCCGCTTGAAAGCTGCAATGCGCTGTCCATCAGGTTTAATGTTACGTACACCAGCTGCATCCTTGAATGCCTCAAAGTCCCACAAATCCATTGTAACATACTTTGAGTCAAATCTATCCAAGGAAATAGATGGAACAATAGGATTCGGGGATAGGAGCATGTCTACCAAAACGTTGACTGAGGTATTCACGAATTTCTCATGAATGTCAGAATAACTGTTTCTTCGGCGTGCCGGTCTTGGCAGCAGAGGTTGTAGCTCTTTTTCTGCAAGCTGCATGTACAGAAGGAAGGCCATCTTATTAGATCAAGTCTCATTAGGAAATGCTAAGCATAGTGAGAGGTACTGTCAATGCACTATGGCTCATACAACTGGACTCCCAACTGTGATTTGCTTGTCATTCCCCTGCTGACATAAGCAACCATATACACCTACTATCAGAAACAAATCACATGACTGATGCCATCCATATGAATCACTTATTGACGTGCCCATGTCTTTCTCCAGAATGCTTTGCTTACATGACTACTCACAAAGGATGAAACGTCGCAGGTACATTTTTTGCCAACATGACCATGGAAAGGGCATATCTTTAGATTTGACATTCAAGCACTAACTTTGAGCAACTTACTTGATGCATAAATGCCCTAATAGATTCCTGTGGTTCAGATATTCTCAATGTTAGAGATTTTAGAAAGATAATCTTCTGGAATAGCTGCCACTCTGAGGTAGAGAGTTTTTTCCCCTCTCTGTCCATGTAGAAGGGAGGACTGTGAATAGCGACCACCAGTTGAAATAGTCCTTTCTGCAGAAGCAGTGTAGAAAATGCCTTGTAGTAGTGAATGCTATACTGCAACCAGTGCTTTTAGACACTCAGGATCAACATAATAACCTGACATGTGAAAGTTGTTAACTTCACAACTGTGAAAAGTCAGCGACTGTCACAAGTCACACCAGCTTGCGATCACACTGGTTAATGCGCATTCCAATAAACAATATATATGGAATGTGCTATAAAATATTCAAATGATTCTCATTTCTGGGAAAATGATACGTACACCGCTACACCAAATGATGCTACTGACTGCATTATATGCATGAGAGAGCATATGTTGAGCACTCTGCATCTAGTGTTACCAACTGTACATGTTATTGTGTTAGTGTGCCTGCTGGCAGTTACCTTATCAGCTTGTGAATCCAACTGCGTAATGCAGCTTAAAGTGTCAAGGACATCATGATCTTTCTGAAACTCCACACTGAAGTGCTCTACCACTTCAGCTATTTTCTTTGCACCTTCTTCACACATTACCTGTGCATTTGAATAAATACACTATGAGCATGCTGTTTTGATAATCAGTACTACAAATAGCTTATAAAATAGGTATAAATATGTACTATATTGAACAATAGTCACTACATCATGATTGTTTTGAAAGTACTGCCAAGATCAGCAACTTAATTCAGTGATGGCACCATCTAGAAAGTGAAGAACGCTTGTATATATATTACCATGGAATGAAGCGAAGAAATGAGATCAATGAGACAGGGGAGGATCCAGCAGAAACTGAGGAAGATACGTATATTAGACTTTAGATATCATAGGTGTTAGCATTGTCTGTGAGTCTGTGGCTAGAAGTATGTTGTGACGATTAGAAGCTTTGGCTAAGCTATCCTCTTTGTTGTCACTGCAACTAGGGTGCAACAGAGACGGTACCATCCGGTCCCACAAAGGTCGCAACAGAGACAATGCCATTAAATACCACAAAAGGTGCAACAGGAGGCAAAACTTCTAGTCAAAAGGTACCTCTGCAAAAAATTCACTCACAGTGTGTTGTACTGCCACTGTGTTGGAAGACCAGCCTTTTGAAGACTACTACTCCTTATCAGCAGCACTAGGCCAATAGTGTTGAGAAGTTACCAAGCAAACACTTGTTCGTGATTGGTCAGAGACTCCCAAACCACTATTGGTGATAATAATTATTGGTTTGCTGGTCTCTTTCAATTGTCAGTAGTTTCACCCTTGCACATGCAACTTCCTCTGATTTTCGAGCAAAACGATGATAAACACCATTACAGTGGTTTGGGTGTCTCTTTCACTCTTTATAAAAAGGTATTGAATGGAGTTAGAAGGTACACAGACCCGGGAGGAGGCCCATGTAGAGAAGAAGAGATGAATAACTTGGGGTAGAAGGTATATATAAGAATACAATTGTATTGCTTCATAAACAGTGTAATATTATTCTACCTGACTTGTCACGATTATAATGTGGCTTTCTTTTGATACCGCATGTACTCAAATTTTTCGCTATTCTAATTGTTCATCACCTAAACCAACACTGCGATTGCCTTCTAAAATGAGGATGAAATGTGACGTATTTTAATTCCTTGTTGTACCTTCTAATGAGCCGTCATACGATGGGCGTTCTTCAATTAGTCGTCACTCGGGCCGAGGCATCCAGTATCTACGGCCTGGGCTAAATCAGGAAAGGAATCAAGGAAGAAATCAGAGTAATCACCAATGAAGGCTTAGTCAAAGAATGATGTTGTACGCAAAGTGCTTAGTTTGTCTTTGTTGTTTCTTGCGATCTACTTGATCGCTCAGCGTCGTATGTCTTATTCTGCCATTTCATTTCACACCTAATAATTACATAAACACCATATGCTCTTGAGACGAATTCTTTGCCAATTGCGGATACTCAACTCGACTCCCTTGTAGACATGATACAACGCATTGCTGTTCGCACCGTCAACTCGAAGGCAGCCATTTCTATGAGCAGCGCGCCTATATAAAATGGTCTCTAAAGTTTCGGTTTCTGCTCCAATGATATGTATTCTAAATGTTCATCACCCTTGGCCATCTTGTTCATTATACCTCTAATCGCCACAAAAGACGAAAAGTTTGCTGCACAAAGTGTGACAAAAAGTCCATACGATATGAGTAGAATGACCCCAGGATATGGGATAAGCATTTTCACTTTATATGGATGATGTTAATAATGCTCACAATAATGACCACGGCAATGGTGATGATATGATGATGATGATTGATGATGATGATGATGATGATAACTCACAATGACAGCCTTTACTAATTTCTCTAACTTTGCAGGGTCATCACCATCTGCCAATGCCCACAGGGTATCTTTGAAATATGTTTGTACTTCACTGTTCAATTTGTCCCTTACAGCTGTGTTCTGGATGTTTCCACTCATCTCAGATCGATCAAATTTTTCAGCAACGTCTCTGAAGGAAGACAGTGTTAGAAAGCAGTGAGTGCTAGCTACAGTTGAAGAACAGGTGTTTATAGACACATAATAATTACAGTACTAACTTCAGGAGACATCCTTGTTTACCAAAACCATTACCCTCAAATGTGCTTTCCCATGCAATTGGGTAAATGATATGCCCACTTGCTACCATTGGGCTAGGGACTTGCGAATTTATGCAAGATTGACTGTAATTGTGTTTTAAAAGACGCAAATTCCATTATATTGCAGCATCAGCTGAGTACATCTTACAAGTGACGCACTAAAATGTTGACACTGCCGATCATTGAAAGTGAAATCGTGTTATATGTGTTTATACGCTGTACACGTTGGGTAGGTAAACATTGCTACTTCTCAAAATACCTTGCTAGCTTCGGATCTTTTTCCTTAGCTTGTGCATGCAGTGCTAGTCTTCCTTTAGCCTCAGCCTTTCCTGCTGTATCTGCCATAGATACCTGATCTTGTTTTAATGCCTTCTTTTCTGCTTGGTGTTGTCTGTTTATCTTGGCTTCATTGCCCTTCTCACCTCCTTGTAGCTCACTGCTGCTCTTTACACTGTAGAGACAATTAATGACAGATATGCACATACTGTATATGCTGTAATCACTAAAGGCATCCATTATATTCTTGGCATTACCACGGACTTTCGAATGCCAGATAGACTGTAAGTGTGTATTAAAAGACGCAAATTCTATTATTGCAGCATCAGCTGAGTACATCTTACAAGTGACACACTACAATGTTGACACTGTCAATCGTTGAAAGAGAAATGGTGCCTCATGTGTTTATATGCTGTACATGTTGGATAGGTAAACATTTGCCACTTCTCAAAATACCTTGCTAGCTTCGGATCTTTTTCCTTAGCTTGCGCATGTGGTGCTATTCTTCCTTTAGCCTCAGGCTTTCCTGCTGTATCTGCCATAGTGACCTGATCTTCTTTTAATGCTTTCTTTTCTGCTTGGTGTTGTCTGTTTATCTTGGCTTCATTGCCCTTCTCACCTCCTTGTAGCTCACTGCTGCTCTTTGTACTGTAGAGACAATTAACGACAGATATGCACATACTGTATATGCTGTAATCACTAAAGGCATCCATTAATTATATTTTGTTTAGACGTTACCACAGACTTGCAAATTTATGCCAGATGGACTGCAAATGTGCTTTAAAAGATGCAAATTTCATTATTGCAATATCAGCTGAGTACATCTTACAAGTGACACACAATGTTGACACTGTCAATCATTGAAAGTGACATTGTGCCTCGTGTACATGTTGGATAGATAAACATTTGCCACTTCTCAAAATACCTTGCTAGCTTCGGATCTTGTTCCTTAGCTTGTGCATGTGGTGCTATTCTTCCTTTAGCCTCAGGCTTTCCTGCTGTATATGCCATAGTGACCTGATCTTCTTTTAATGCCTTCATTTCTGCTTGGTGTTGTCTGTTTAACTTGGCTTCATTGCCCTTCTCACCTCCTTGTAGCTCACTGATGCCCTTTGTACTGTAGAGACAATTAATGACAGACAAGCACATACTGTATATGCTGTAATCATTAAAGGCATCCATTAATTATATTTTGTTTAGACGTTACCACAGACTTGCAAATTTATGCCAGATGGACTGCAAATGCGTTTTAAAAGATGCAAATTTCATTATTGCAATATCAGCTGAGTACATCTTACAAGTGACACACAATGTTGACACTGTCAATCATTGAAAGTGACATTGCGCCTCGTGTTTATACTCTGTACATGTTGGATAGATAAACATTTGCCACTTCTCAAAGTACCTTGCTAGCTTCGTATCTTGTTCCTTAGCTTGTGCATGTGGTGCTATTCTTCCTTTAGCCTCAGGCTTTCCT
>MKWU01006135.1_pt1 | contig 12441 bp, 8 predicted proteins | sample 809101 | NCBI WGS metagenome assembly MKWU01 (sample SAMN05860141, study PRJNA318959) | sponge metagenome | host: Aplysina aerophoba | place: Slovenia: Piran, Adriatic Sea, Gulf of Piran | collected 2013-05-07
CGCCGCCGGCTCGCGCCGACTTCGTACATGCAGAACCCGATATGGATGAAGAACATCAACGGTATGGTCGCCCAGTAGTAGAACTCGGTGAATACCGTCGTCAGGGCGTTGAGATTGCCTTCCATGGCTCTGGCTCCCCGAACGGTTGTCTCTTGGCGCCGGTCGGCGGCAAGACCGGTTCGAACCAATTTCTCCCGGCCGGCGACCGCCCAGTCCAATGAAGTATGGCGGTTTTTCCGGAATGTTTCAATAAATTTGACGACTTTTCGATTCTAATTGGTCAAGAATGGTTCAATAGAACATTGAGCAGTCAACGCCTGTGAAGCACTTCTAGGCGATGGCGCGACGGTGTTTCGCCAAACCGCTTCCGGTAGGCGGTAGCGAAATGGGCGGCGCCGGAAAAGCCTGTGGCAATCGCAATTTCGAGTATGGGCAGGTCGGTCTGGCGTAATAGTTCGCGGGACTTCTCCAGCCGCAGGTCGCGATAGAACGCCCCGGCGCTGCGGCCCAGCCCGGCGCGGAATTGCCGGTTCAGATGACGCGCGCTCACGCCGGCAATTTGGCCAAGATCGGAAAGCGGCAGCGGGTCGGCGATATGGTTTTCCATTGCCTCTATAGCGGCCAGTACGGCGTGTCGGTTCGTGCCGTAACGCTCCGCGAGGCCGGCCCGCTGCGGACCGCCGGCGGGACGCACATCGGTATGCATGAACCAGTCGCTGACCCTCCGCGCGAAGTCCGCACCGTGATGCTCGGCGATAAGGGCGTGCATCATGTCCAGCGGCGCCGTTCCGCCGGCGCAGGTGATGCGGTCGCGGTCCACAACATAAAGGGTACGCTCCAGGAGGAGGCCGGGGTGCCGCTCGGCCAGGGCGGCGGCGTGCTCCCAGTGAAGCGTCATCCGCCGGTTTTCCATGATGCCGGCATTGGCGAGTACCGCCGGCCCGCCGGAGACGCCGCCCAGCATGCGGCCATGCCGGGCCTGATGCCGCAGCCATTGAAACATCCGGTCGTCCTGAAAGCCGACCGGATCGCCGCCGGCGACGACGAATGCGAGATCGTATGCGCCGGTCGCTTCTCCGAGCCCGGCGACCGCGACCGAAGCCGCGGACGAACTTTTCACCAGCTCCGCCGTCTTCGGCCCGGCGGCGAAATGGAAGATTTCGTATATCCGTCTGCCGGCCAGCAGATTGGCGGCGCGCAACGGTTCGCTCACGGCGGCGAACGACATCAGCGCAAAACCCTCGACAAGGACGAACGCAACCCGGCGGACGGGAAGAGTCGGTTCAAGCATGTCTCGATTATTAAAGAATACGTCCACAAACGGGAAGCATAGAATTGGAGATCGGCGCATCAATCGGGCGTTGGACCGAGGACGCCATGCGCTATTCCGTATTGCAAATCCTCAGGCAGGGCCTGACAGGCAATCGCGGCTGGAAGCCGGTCTGGCGCGAGCCGGAACCGAAGCGCCACTACGACACCATCGTTGTCGGCGGCGGCGGGCACGGCCTCGCCACAGCCTACTATCTGGCCTCGGCGCACGGCCTGACCGATGTCGCGGTGCTTGAAAAGGGCTGGCTCGGCTCCGGCAATGTCGGCCGCAACACGACGATCGTCCGCTCCAACTATCTGCTGCCCGGCAACGAACCCTTCTACGAACTGTCGATGAAGCTGTGGGAAGGCCTGGAGCAGGACGTCAACTACAACGCCATGGTCTCGCAGCGCGGGATCATCAACCTGTACCACAGCGACGGTCAGCGCGATGCCGCCGCCCGGCGCGGCAATGCCATGATCCTCGCCGGAGCCGATGCAGTCCTGCTCGACCGCGAGGCGTTGCAAAGGAAATGCCCCTACCTGGACTTCGACAACGAGCGCTTCCCGATCAAGGGCGGGCTGTGGCAGCCGCGCGGCGGCACGGTGCGCCACGATGCGGTCGCCTGGGGTTATGCCCGCGGCGCCGACCGGCGCGGCGTGGATCTGATCCAGAACTGCGAAGTGACCGGCTTCGACATTCGTAACGGGGTGTGCCACGGCGTCGAGACGCAGCGCGGCACGATCGGGGCCGACAGGGTGGCGGTCTGCGTCGCCGGTTCCTCCGGCCGGGTCATGGGCTATGCCGGTCTGCGCCTGCCGATCGAAAGCCATGTCCTGCAGGCCTTCGTCACCGAAGGGCTGAAACCCGCCATTCCCGGTGTCATCACTTACGGGGCCGGGCACTTCTATGTCAGCCAGTCCGACAAGGGCGGGCTGGTCTTCGGCGGCGATATCGACGGCTACAACTCCTACGCCCAGCGCGGCAACCTGCCGATGGTCGAGGATGTCTGCGAGGGCGGCATGGCGCTGATGCCGATGATCGGCCGGGCCCGGGTGCTGCGCATGTGGGGCGGCCTGGTCGACATGTCGATGGACGGCTCGCCCTTCATCGACAAGACGCCGGTCGAGGGGCTCTATTTCAACGGCGGCTGGAACTATGGCGGCTTCAAGGCGACTCCGGCGAGCGGCTACTGCTACGCCCACCTGATCGCGACCGGCGCGCCGCACCCGGTCGCCGCCGAGATGCGGCTGGACCGGTTCGAGCGCGGCGCCGCCATCGACGAAAAGGGCGTCGGCGCCCAGCCGAACCTGCATTAGGGCGCGCGGGATGATTATCGACCATCCGCTCCTCGGCCCGCGCGACGCGCAGGAATTCGCCATTCTTGGTGATGCGAGCCTGATCGACCGGCCCGACTGGCAGGCCGAGGACGCAGCGAAACTCTTCCACGACTATCTGCACCTGCGGGACAACCCGGCCGGCGAGCATCGGGAGCTGTGGTTCCACGAGCAAGGCGACCGCTCCTGGCTGGTCGTCACCCGCAGCACGCTGACCCATGAGGTCCTCAAGGTCGAACTGGCGCGCGATGTCGCCATTGCCCGGGGGCGAGACCGGTGAGCGGGCCTTTCCGCTTCGATGGCGGCCCGATTGACCGGAGCGTGAGCCTCGCCTTCCGCTTCGACGGCCGGAGCCTTTCGGGTCATCCCGGCGATACGCTGGCCTCGGCGCTGCTCGCCAACGGGGTCCGGCTGGTGGGCCGGAGCTTCAAGTATCACCGGCCTCGCGGTGTCTTCACCGCCGGTTCGGAAGAGCCCAGTGCGTTGGTCGAGCTGCGCGGCGGCGCCTGGCGCGAGCCGAATACGAGGGCGACCGTCGCGGAGCTGTTCGACGGGCTGGAGGCGTTCAGCCAGAACTATCGCGGTTCGCTGCGCCGCGACCTGCTGGCGGTCAACGATCTGCTCGCGCCCTTCCTGTCGGCCGGTTTCTATTACAAGACCTTCATGTGGCCCAAATCCTTCTGGGAGCGGGTCTATGAGCCGGTCATCCGGGCCTCGGCCGGTCTTGGCCGCTTGTCCGGCGAGGCCGATCCGGACAGCTACGACAAGGGTTTCCTGCATTGCGACCTGCTGATCGTCGGCGCAGGTCCCGCCGGGCTTGCCGCCGCGCTGGCGGCCGGGCGCAGCGGCGCGCGGGTCATACTGGCCGACGAGGACTTCGTCATGGGCGGGCGGCTCAACGCCGAGACCCATGAGGTGAACGGTCGGTCCGGCGCGGATTGGGCCGCCGAAGCCGTGCGCGAACTGGCGTCCATGAACCGGGTCCGTCTCCTCCCGCGGACCACGGTCACCGGCGCCTACGATCACGGCGTTTACGGTGCGCTGGAGCGCCGGACCGACCATCTGGCCGCCGCCAACGGCAAGCCGCGTCAGGTCCTGTGGCGGATCTACAGCAAGCGGGCGATCTTGGCCGCCGGCGCCACGGAACGGCCCATTGCATTCGGCGGCAACGACCGGCCCGGCGTGATGCTGGCCGGGGCGGTGCGCGCTTACGCCAACCGGTTCGCCGTCGGCGCCGGCCAGCGCGTCGGCCTGTTCACCAACAATGACGACGGCTGGCGCACGGCCGCCGATCTCGCCCGGAAGGGAGTCGAGGTCGCAGCGATTATCGACGCGCGGGACCGCGAATCCGTCGCCGAGGTGCCGGGCGCCCGGATCGTGATGGGCGGCCGCGTCACGGCGACCCGGGGGCGCCACGGTTTGAAGGAGGTCGCCCTGGCGACCGGCGAACGGATCGGGCTGGACTGCCTTGCGGTTTCCGGCGGCTGGAACCCCAACGTCCATCTGACCTGCCATCACGGCGGCAAGCCGGTCTGGCGCGACGGGATCGCCGCCTTCGTGCCCGGCGACCTGCCGCCCGGCATGACCGTTGCCGGCGCGGCGGGCGGCGCTTTCACTACCGCAGCCGCGCTGATCGAGGGGCATCGGGCGGCGGTCGAGGCGCTTGGCGAACTCGGACTTCCGGCCGACGCAGGCGATGCGCCGGGGGCGAGCGACGAGGCAGCCAACGTTGCTCCCTTCTGGCATGTCGCGGAGAGCCGGGGTCGGGCGTGGCTCGACCTGCAGAACGATGTGACGGTGAAGGACGTCGTGCAGGCGCATGGCGAGGGCTTCCGCTCGGTCGAGCACCTGAAGCGCTACACCACGCTCGGCATGGCGACCGACCAGGGCAAGACCGCGAATGTCGGCGCGCTCGCCATCATGGCCGAGCAGACCGGCCGCACCATCGCCGAGACCGGCACGACGATGTTCCGTCCGCCCTATACGCCCGTGCCGATCGCCGCCTTCGCCGGGCGTTCGCGCGGCAGGGACTTCCGCCCGACCCGCCTGACGCCGAGCCACGACTGGGCGGCGGAGCGGGGCGCCGTCTTCGTCGAGGCCGGCGCGTGGCTGCGCGCCCAGTGGTTCCCCCGGCCCGGCGAGACCTACTGGCGACAGTCGGTTGACCGGGAGGTCCTGCAGACCCGGGGCTCGGTCGGCATCTGCGATGTCACGACGCTCGGCAAGATCGATATCCAGGGGCGCGATGCGCAAGAATTCCTCAACCGCATCTATGCCAACGGCTTCGCCACGCTGGCGGTCGGCAAGGTGCGCTACGGCCTGATGCTGCGCGAGGACGGCATCGCCTACGATGACGGCACGACCGCACGGCTCGGCGAAAACCATTTCGTCATGACGACGACGACGGTGAACGCCGTGCTGGTGTTCCGCAACATGGAGTTCGCCCGCCAGTGCCTGTGGCCGGGGCTGGACGTCCACCTGATCTCGGTCACCGAACAATGGGCGCAGTTCGCCGTCGCCGGCCCCAATTCGCGCGCGCTGCTTGGGAAGATCGTCGATCCGGAGCACGACATCTCCAACGAGGCCTTCCCCTTCATGGCCTGCGGCGAGGTCGGCGTGTGCGGCGGCGCCCCGGCCCGGCTGTTCCGCATTTCCTTCTCCGGCGAGCTGGCCTACGAGCTTGTCGTGCCGGCGCGTTACGGCGAAGCCCTGATGGAAGCGCTGATGGCAGCGGGCGAGGAGTTCGACGCGGTCGCCTACGGCACCGAGGCGCTCGGCGTCATGCGGATCGAAAAGGGGCACGCGGCAGCCAACGAGTTGAACGGCCAGACCACGGCGCGCATGCTCGGCATGCAGCGCATGGTGTCGAAGAGGAAGGACTGCATCGGCAATATCCTGTCCGAACGCCCCGAGATGAACCGCGAGGACGGACTGGAGCTGGTGGGCTTCAGGCCGGTAAACCGTTCGGAGGAATTGCCCTCCGGCGCCCACTTCCTCTCAATCGGCGCCGAGGCGGCGATGGCGAATGACGAGGGCTGGATGACATCGGTCGCCTGGTCGCCGGAACTGGGCCATTCGATCGGCCTCGGGTTCATCCGCAACGGCCACGCCCGGATCGGCGAAACCGTGCGCGCCTGGGACGGGGTGCGCGGCAGGGACGTGGCGGTCGAAATCGTCTCGGCGCATTTCCTCGATCCGGACGGGGAGCGGCTCCGTGGCTGAGACCCCTCTCAGGGCCCGACCGGCGCTCGACGGCTACAACCGGACGGTCGGCGCGGTAGCGCTCGCCGAGGTTTCCGGCCTGGCGCTGGTGTCGGCGGCGGTGCCGCAGGGCGGGGACGAGGCCTTCGCCGCGGCGCTGGCCGAAGGCTTGGGCGCCTCCCGCCCGGCGACCGGCGACTCGACTGCCGGCGACCGGCACATGGCACGAATCCTTGGCATGCAACCCGACCAGTTGTTCATCCTGTTCGAATCGCCGGACCCGGACCGTCCAGCAGAATCGGTGCTGGCGGCGCTCGGCGGAGCCGCCTACGTCACCGACCAGACCGACAGCTGGGCCATGCTGCGCATCGCCGGCGCCGGCGTCCGCAGCGCGCTTGAGCGCATCTGCATGCTCGACCTCGCCGACGAAGCTTTCCCCGAAGGCCGGGTGGCGCGCACCGTTATGGAGCATCTGGCGGTCATTATCCTGCGGGACGGTGCCGACAGCTTCCTGCTGATGAGTCCGCGCTCCTCCGCCCGCTCTTTCCTGCATGCGGTGGAACTGTCGGTCCTGAACCTGTCCGAATAGCGGTCCGGTGCCGGCGCGGCTTCAGGCGTCCGAGGCGACGATTTCTTGCCTGGCCCGAAATGCTGTGCAATCCGAAACGTGTCCGCCCATCCAGCAGGCTGCTAGGCCCGAACCCGGGACTTCGTCGGATCGTAGAAGGGGAAGGGCACCACCCGGGCAGGGATGCGTTTCTGGTGGCCGTCGAGCTTGCCGACTTCGACTGTCGTTCCTTCCGTCGATGCCGTCACGTCCATCCGGCACAGCGCGATATTCTTGCGCAGGATCGGTGAGCGCATGCCGCTCGTGATGACACCGACCTGGGCACGGCCGATATGCACGCAGTCGCCGTGCGCAGCCGCCTCCTGCCCTTCCAGTTCCAGACCGACCAGCTTGCGCTGCGGCGATTCCTTGCGCCGGATCAGGGCTTCCCGCCCGATGAAGTCATCCTCCTTCGTCTTTAGTGGCACGGTGAAGCCGATACCGGCCTCGAAGGGGTCGGTCTGATCGTCGAACTCGTGGTTGGCGAAAACCAGTCCGGCCTCGATCCGCACCATGTCGAGCGCTTCCAGACCGAAGGGCGAGAGCCCATGCGGTTCGCCGGCCGCCCAGATGGCGTCCCACACGCCCGCGGCGTCACGCGGATGGCACCACACCTCGAACCCAAGCTCGCCGGTATAGCCGGTGCGGGAGACAACGATCGGGATCCCGGCATGATCGCCGATCCGTCCGATCGCAAACCGGAACCAGCCGAGCTCCTCGATCGAGGGCTGGGCGGGGGGCGTCCACACGACCTCCTTCAGGATGTCCCGGCTCTTGGGACCCTGGACGGCCACGTTATGCAGCTGGTCGGTCGAAGATCGAACCCAGACATTGAGGCCCAGCTTTCCGGCCTGCTCGCGCATCCATTCACCACCATAGTCGGAGCCCCCGATCCAGCGGAAATTGTCGTCGCCGAGGCGGAAGGCGGTGCCGTCGTCGATCATGCCGCCGGTCTCGTAGCACATGGCGGAATAGACCACCTGACCGGTCGCCAGCCGGCGCATGTTCCGGGTGAGCACCCATTGCAACAGGCGTTCGGCATCCGGCCCCAGCACCTCGAATTTCCGCAGCGGCGACAGGTCCATAATGACCGCCCGCTCGCGACACGCCCAGTATTCGTCCAGCGCGCCCCGGTTGGTGAAACTGTTGGCTAGCCAGTAGCCGTTATATTCGGTGAAGTTCCGCGTGTGTGTGGAAAACCGGGCATGGAAACCGGTTTCCTTGGTCAGCTTGGGATCGGCGTCAGGAGTCATGCGAAAAGCCACCGCTTTGGAAAACACGTTCTCGCGCGGGTAGACCCGCACATGGATGTCGGTCGGGTTCCAGCCATTGGCTGCGTCGATATCGTCCGGACAGGCGGACGATACGCAGACCAAGTCGGTCAAGGCCTGCAACAGCACGTAGTCGCCTGGCCGAGACCAGGGATTGTCGTGGAATCCCTGGTTGGCATCGTCGAATCCGGTGTTGAAGAAAAAGTTCAGCGCCATCCAGCCGCGCCGCGGCGCAACCCCGAACGGCGCCAGCACCCGGTTGAAGTTGTCGGTGCAGTTGACGTGGCCGGGATATCCCGTGTCGTCGTAGTACTTTGCCGTGCAGGCATACAGGAAACTGTCGTGGCGACCGCAGGTGTCGCGGATGACTTCGACCATCGGCTGCAGATCCTGGTCGAAGCATTTCGACAGCAGGCCCGGCGCCGGATAGGCGCTGCCCATCAAGGTGCGGGTGGCCGTCGCGTCCAGGCAGAGTTCGTGCCCTCCGTCCAGACCGGCGGCGGTGAAGGCCTGGAAGTCCGAACACTGCCGACCCTGCACGTCGATGATCTGGATGAACTCTCCGGCCTTGACCTCGTAGGCCTCGGCCGTACTGGCGGCGATGCGCAGGTCGAGACCCGGATCGGTCAGGGGCTCCGGCACCGGGTGCTCGGTGTGCGCAGCCGGGTTGGTGCGGGTCACGAAAATCTCGATGCTGGTCGGCGGGTCCTGTCGGTCGACGCGCATCGCGGGTCCCGGCGCCGCGACGAAACACACCAGCGGCCGCTCGGCGACGAACATTGCCTCATCGCCCGGGCGCGACTCGCCGCCAAGAACGTCGATGGACCGCGCCGCGGCGATATCGAGGCCGCGTCGCTGCAGGGAACCGGCGAGCGACCGGGCGGCCTCGTCATTGCTGCCCAGTATCGCCTTCAGGCCCTCGGCGGTTCCGTTCGACGCGGCGCCCAGCGCCTCCGTGTCCGCGGAGCCGCTTGGCGCGAATGCAGCGATCTGGGCGGCCTGTCGCCCTTCCCGGTCGCGAACCGTGACGCTGTCGCCCGGCTCAAGTGAAAATACGGTCGCACCACCGCCCTCGGCGACATACCGCTCGACCCCGAAGCCCAGGGTAGGCACACCGGGAAGCAGCACGGCGCCGGCGGTCGAGGGCCGTTGCGCGAGTGCCGGTTTGCGTGTCTCGTCGGTCATTCCAGCCCCAACACTTTCTTGCGTTCCCGGGCCCAGGCGTTGATCAGCTGATCGGCGATCAGGCCCAGGAAGGCGATGCACAGCCCGACGACCAGGGACTGGCCGGCATTGTTATCGGCCTTGGACCGGAAAATCTCCTGGCCGAGATCCGTGGTGCCGATGAAGGCGGCGATCACCACCATGAACAGCGCGTACATGATCGTCTGGTTGATGCCCAGCATGATCGCCGGGAAGGCGAGCGGCATGCGCACCTTCCACAACACCTGGCGCGGCGTGCAGCCCGACGTGATTGCCGCCTCGACAATCTCGTGCGGCACTGTCCGCAACCCGAAGATCGTCAACCGGGTCGTCGGGATCGTCGCGTAGATCACGATCGCCATGATGGCAGCGAAGTCGTTGACGCTGAACAGCATGATCGCCGGGATGAGGTAGATGAAGGACGGGAAGGTCTGGAAGGTGTCCAGGATCAACTCCACAACCCTCGTTCGCCTGGGCCCGGCCGCCGCCCAGATGCCGACGATGGACCCGAAAATCACGCAGACGACCACGGCGAAGCTGACCATGTAGGCGGTGATCAGCGTCCGCTCCCAATAGCCGGCGAAGGCGAGATAGAGGACAAACAGCGCCTGGATGCCGGCGACCTGCCAGCCGCCGTAATACCATCCGAGCGTGACCGCGAAGACCAGCAGCGCCGACCAGGGAAGCATCAGGTACAGGTCGCGCATCGGGATCAGGACATGGACCAGAAGCGTGTCCTTGATCAGCTCCAGATAGTCGAAGGCGTAGATGATGATGTCGTCGATCAGCGCGTCCCACAGCGGCGCGGTGGTGATCGACAGCGATTTTGGCCAGAGCTGCAGCGCGGGAATGAACGCCGCCAGAATATAGGAGACGGCGACGACCGCGGCGCCGGCGGTAAGGAAGGGATGGCGGACGTGGAACGGCCCTTCCCGCATACGCTCCGGTTCCTTGCGCGCCCAGGCCTGGCTCAGCCGGTCGAGGATGATCGCCATGAACACGATCACCACGCCGATCTCCAGCGCCTGGCCGATCCACAGCGAACGCAGCCGGTTCAGGAGATCGTGCCCCAGCCCCTTGGCGCCGACGAAGGATGCGAGGACGACCATCGCCAGACACAGCATGATGACCTGATTGACGCCGACCATCAGGGTCGGCCGCGCCGCCGGCAGTTCGACCTTCCACAGCATCTGGCGTCTGGTGCAGCCGGCCATGATGCCTGCCTCGCGCACCTCCGGCGACACCCCCTTCAACCCCAGAAGGGTCAGTCGCGCCATCACCGGGAAGGCGAAGATGATGGTGGCGATCGTGCCCGCCTTGTGGCCGATGCCGATGAAGATGGCGACCGGGATCATGTAGGAGAAGTGCGGCAGCGCCTGCATGACGTTCAGGATCGGCCACAGCAGTGCCTCGAACCAGCGGGTCTTGTAGGCCATGATGCCGAGCACCACCCCGATCGCGCCGGCAATCGGTGCTGCCACCAGGACCACCGACAGGGTAACCATCGACAGTTCCCATTTGCCGAAGATCGCCATATAGGCGAAGCAGAACCCGGCGATGATTCCGAGTTGGCGGCCCTGCAGATGCCAGCCGAGGACGACCGCCAACCCGGTCACCGCTATCCAGGGCAGCCCCGGAACCGACTCGGAGAAACCGGCGACCAGAACGGCCTCGACGAAATCCAGCGGGAAATCGATCAGGTTGGCGATGGCCCGGGTCATGTCCCGGAAGGTGAGGAGGCCGAATATCTCCTCCTTTCGCAGGACTTCGACCGCTGCGTTAATCCACCCGACGAACGGCGCCGACCACTCCTGCGGGACGATTCTCAGCCAGTCGGGCAGAAACGGCCCGATCAACAGGATGAACACGGCCGGCGCCAGCAGGAAGACCGCGACGCGGAGACCGGATTGCCCTGCGCCGACGACCCAGCGGCGGACCGTGAGCTCGCCGCTCAGGACCGCTGCTTCAGCCACCGGAGTCCGGCTCCCGGGAGAACAGCACATCGAGGATGCGGGTGCGGCTTACCATGCCGACGATGCGGTCGCTGTCGTCGGCGACCTGCAGAGGAAGCTCGCTGTCGACGATCATCCGCGCGACGTCGGCCACCTTGTCGGTCTGGCGCACCGTGCGATCCGACACTGGCTGTCCCTCCGCCGGCGCTTGCATGACCGAGGCGATTGTCAGCAGCTTTTCGCGGGCGACGTCGCGGGTGAAATTGGCGACATAGCCGTCGGCAGGCCGCGTCACCAGTTCTTCCGGTGTGCCGATCTGCACGATCCGGCCTTCGTTCATGATCGCGATGCGGTCGGCAAGCCGGATCGCTTCGTCGAAATCGTGGGTGATGAACGCAATCGTTTTCTGCAGCATCGTTTGCAGGCGCAGGAACTCGTCCTGCATTTCGCGCCGGATCAGCGGGTCGAGCGCAGAGAAGGGCTCGTCGAGAAACCAGACATCCGGTTCGACCGCCAGAGAACGCGCGATGCCGACACGCTGCTGTTGGCCGCCCGACAGCTCGCGCGGGTAGTAGCGGTCGCGCCCCTTGAGCCCGACCAGCTCGATGATCTCCAGCGCCCGCTTCTCCCGCGTCGCGCGGTCGACGCCCTGCACCTCCAGCGGGAAAGCCACATTCTGCAACACCGTCCGGTGGGGCAGCAGGGCGAAATGCTGGAACACCATCCCCATCTTGTGACGGCGGATTTCGATCAGTTCCCGGGCGGGAATCTTCAGCAGGTCCTGGCCGTCGAACAGCACTTCGCCGGCGGTCGGTTCGATCAGGCGGGACAGGCAGCGGACCAGCGTCGACTTGCCGGAGCCGCTGAGCCCCATGATGACGAGGATTTCGCCGGGAAAGACCTCCAGGCTGGCATGGCGCACGGCGGGAATGTAGCCATCGGCCTCAATGGCGCCGTCCGGGGGATCGCCGCCATGCGCGGCAAGAAAACCTTCTGGGTCCCTGCCATACAGCTTCCAGATGCTTCGGCAGGCGATCTTGGCGTCCAAAATCTTCCTCTCCATTCGGCCGCCCCGAAGCGGGGAGATTACGGTACGACTTTTTCCCGGACCGGGAAACGCCGTTACGGTCCCCGACCCGAAACAATAATGCCATTACGAACCATTACCAACCATTTGTCACTGTTGCTGACCTCTATAATCGGTTGACAGCTTGTATTTGAGGTGAATGATAGATCAAGTGCGTCGACGAGCCCGCACAATTGGTGCAAATTGGTTCGACGCCAAACGACCGAGGGAGAATCCTGATGCGAAAGATGGCGAAAGCGGCCGGTGCGGCCGTATTGCTGATCGCAGGCGCCCAGGCCGCCACGGCCGAAACGATCAACATTCCGCTCCACAACTGGTCGAGCCAGCTTGTGGGCGCCCGTATCGTGGGCAACATGCTGGAGATGGTGGGCGAGAAGGTCGCCTATGTGTCGGCGGACAGCCAGGTGGTCTACACCTCGATGTGCGAAGGCGACATCCACCTCGTACACGAGGTCTGGCAGGGCGCATTCGGCG
>MKWU01006136.1_pt1 | contig 12437 bp, 10 predicted proteins | sample 809101 | NCBI WGS metagenome assembly MKWU01 (sample SAMN05860141, study PRJNA318959) | sponge metagenome | host: Aplysina aerophoba | place: Slovenia: Piran, Adriatic Sea, Gulf of Piran | collected 2013-05-07
GACGAAGTGGAGGAACCGCAAGGCAGCCGGAACCGCAAGTCCAGCTACAGCCTGACGCCGCCGAAAATCGGGCCCGAACCCGAATTCCTTAAGTCAATGCGCTTCTGTCACTAAGTCAATGCCATTGCGTCCGCGAGCCCTGCCCAAGCACGAGTGATGAGATTCATGCCGATCATGTTGGGGTTCCTCTTCTACCAGTTCCAGGCAGGGCTGGTGTTGTACTGGCTCACCGGCAACTGTGTCGGCATCGCCCAGCAATTCCTGCTGAACCGTCTGCCGCAGGAGGAGTTCGAGGTCGAGTCTGGCAAGCAGAGAGGCAAGCGCCGGAAGCGTGCCAAGTAGGCGCGCTGGCTGGCGCCGTTCGTGAACCTGATCCTGCATGCCGAAGGCGCTGCTAACCTAACGCGGCAGGAACTGATACCGCCTCAAGATTCGGACTGTGCGAGAGCAACGCAGCAGTCTGCGAGGAAGAATCCGAGGAGGAGTCTCACCAGTATTACGCGTGCATGGATACGGCGGATGACGCCGGGGATGACGTGATTGCGACTGGGACTCGCAGAGCTTCTGCTGGGAGGAGCGGGGGGTAAGATACCTGCATCGCTCGATGGCCTGGCCGAAGAGGAAGATCGCTGAGCGGACAGGCCCGCTGGTGTTGTTCGTGCTGACAGGTGCTGCGTGCGGCGCTGCAAGGAACGGACCTTCCGTTCCGGTGGTGCCGATCACGCCGGAGTACATTGCCTGCGTCGAAGACGCCCAACGCGGACAGCGGGACGACAAGGCTCAGTGCATGGCGGCAGACGATGTGTTCGGATGCGAGGGCAACGCCGAGCTTACCTATGAGCGGAGGCTAATGTGGTGCAGCCAGGACGCATACCGTAGGGCCCGACGCAGTGCCGGGCCCGACTAACCTGGCCCGGTGACTGCAGTCACCGGACAGCCTGAGTCGGCGGCGACCAGGGGAATCCGCGGCCTCCCGCACATCGTCAAGAACGTCCCCAGTTCATCCGTAGACGGATGCCGTATCGCCGCTGTCCACATGATCGCGCCACTGTTGGCCCTAACGCCCGGGGCCCGACCCGGCCCTCTGAAACAGCCGGTACTGCTCGTTCGGCCCCGGCTCCGGAAGGGTTGGCATGACGGCAGTTTCCCCGCCGGCCTCCCTCCTGTCATCGCGGCTTGGATCCCGGGCCCGTTGCGGCTCGCGCTCTCCCTCGCGTTCCGCGTCCCGCTCCCGCGGTCGGCCGAGCACGTAGTCGCTGATCTCCTGCGCGTCCTGCGCCGCCCGGTAGATCTCGCGCGGGTCGTCTTTCAGAGCCTTGATCCAGTGGCCTACGTAGGCGGCGTGACGCGACGGGTCGTGGCCGAGCGCGAGCCGGTCACCGCTCATCATCGAGCTGATCTCCGCTCGCAACTCCTCCTGAGCGTACTGCTGCGAGTACGGGCCCTCCGCGATGCCCTTCAGGAGGGTCTCCCGGTTCAGCCTATCCGCGGGCCCGGTCCAGTGCCCCAATTCGTGCTGGTCCGCCTGGTAGTACCCCGGCGAGTTCGGGAACTGCTCCCGGTGCGGCAGCGTGATGCGGTCGCGGCGCAGGTCGTAGTACGCCCTGTCCTCGTCGGAGTGCCTGATCTGGGCGCCCGTGGCCTGCAGCACCCGCTCCGCCTCCTCGACCGGGTTCCAGTTCCGCGGTATGGCGTCCTGCGCCCGCGCCGGCAGCCCGTCGCACTGCTCGGCGTTGAACACCGTGTAGCGGTACACGAACGGGGTTTCGCGCGGACGCGTCTCGTACAGCGGCTTGCCGCTCTCGTCCAGGACGGGCCGGCCGCTGCCGTCACGGGCGAGTTGGCGCTTCTCCCAGTCCCAGTACAGGATCTGGCAGCCCTTCTCGCGACGCCGCACCTGCCCGCCCAGGTCCTTGACCTGCTTGTACGTGCCCCAGCGGTGGTCGCTGTAGCCGTTCTTGCCCGCGACGCTCGCCAGCCAGATCGAGTTGCCGCCCCAGTAGGCCTTGCCGGTCTTGACGTTCGCCGGCAGCCGGGGGCGGCTGCCCCCGGTTTCCACGCCTGTGTTCAGGGCGCCGTGCCGCGCTCGATCTGGTCGATCAGTTGGGCGGCGACCTTCTGGTCATACTCCTCTGTCCGCTCCGCTGGGGTGGGTCCCCCACTCCATAACCGTGACAGGTTGAAGGCCGCTGGCGAACAGAAAAAGTCCAATCAGCACAATGGTTTGCGCAAGAACTACGGTTTGAATTGGTGGTGGAGATCCGTTTAACCTGCTCTCCGGGGCGCGTGCCGAAGAAAAGGCCGCTGCGGAAGCCGCCCGGCGAGAGTCGGAATCTCCATGAGGCAACGTCCGCCGCGCGCTCGGACCCGATGCCGTTAGGCGCTACGCCTGGGGAGCCAGCGCAAGGACTCCGCGGGCCACCCGACCCGCTTCCATGTCCTCGAACGCCGTGCCCAGTTCATCCAACGGGTAGCGCTTGGTGATCAAGTCGTCGAGAGGCAGCCTTCCGCCCAGGTACAGGCCGAGCAGTTTCGGCAGGTCGAGGCGTGGCCGGATCGATCCCGCGAACGATCCGAGCAGCCGCTTGTTCTGCAGTACCAACGCTCCTGCCGGAATCTCGACTGCCTGCTTCGCCGCGTGCAATCCGACGATTGTTGCCGTTCCGCCCGGCCGGACGGCCTTGATCGCCAGATCAATGGTCGAGGCGGCGCCGACGCTGTCGAAGACGTACTCGGGACCCCCACCCGTGATCGCCCGCAGGTCTTTTACAACGTCCTCGCTGCCGGTCGAATTCAGCGTGTCGTCCGCTCCCAATGCCTTGGCGAATTCCAGCTTCGAGTCCAGCACGTCCACGGCAATGATTGGGTTGCAGCCAGCCAGCTTGCATCCCAGCAGGGCGCTGAGCCCGACACCGCCACATCCAATCACCGCAGCGGGCAGGCCCGGCTGAGCCTGCGCGGTGTTCGTTACCGCGCCGACACCCGTCGCCACTGCGCAGCCGATCACGGCAGCGATGTCGAATGGAACGCCGTCGGGGATCGGTACGACACTCGACTCGTCGATCACCGCATGCTCTGCCATGGTCGCCGCACTCAGGAAATGCTTGAGAGGCAGGCCGTCCGCCGTGGTCAGACGCGAGGTGCCGTCGACCAGCAGCGCCTTGAACGTAGTGCTTGCGAGCCTCTCGCAAAGGTTTTGCCGGCCGCTGAGGCAGGTCTGGCAGCACTCGCACGCCGGGAGCCAGTTGACGACGATGCGATCACCTGGTTTGCAGCGCGTGATCCTGCTTCCGACTGCCTCGACAATCCCGGCTCCCTCGTGGCCTAGAACCAGCGGAGGTACGGCTCGCAACTCGCCCCGAAGAGTGTGCAGGTCGGAGTGGCAGACGCCGGCTGAGCACATCCGCACGAGCACCTCGTGGTCCTTGGGAGGAGCGAGTTCGACCTCTTCGATCGCCAAGTGTCCGATTTCTCGAGTGACTGCTGCGCGTGTTTGCATGGGGTGGAAATCCGAAATCGCTTGCGGCCGGGTGGCAATTCGGGCTGCGCGAACGACTCACAATTCTAGCGAAGGCCTCCAGACCGCTCCGGCCCCGCGTGGCACCCAGGGGATGGGGAGTGCCTGCATTGGTAACGACGCGATGGAGTATTCCGCCATGAATAGGCAGCGACTACACACCTGTGCGGCACTCGACCTTGACCACCGGTCGAGCCAGGCCAGCCACTATGAACATTCGCCTGAGCCTCCCGATTCTTGCCATCTCGATCGCGTTCGCCCTGCCGTTCCCAGCGAAGGCACAGGACTCTCGCGAAAGCGACTCGTCTGGCTCGGGCACGGCCGAGTCCTCCCAACCTGAGTCCCCAGAACTGGGTGCCCCAGCAGCGACGTCCGGCGATGCTGCCGACCGGACTCGACTGAACCTGCTCGGCGAGGTGAACACAGAGCAGGGTGAGGGGCGGCGCAATGAGAATGTGCGCCTGACCCTGATCGACAACAACGTACTGCGCGAGCTCAACGAGCGTCTTGGAATCTCGGCCACGGCGGTCAAGAGCTTCCAGATCGACCGCTCGTACTGGGCAACCGAGTACGGCGGCCCGCCCGGCCGCCCGCTGCACAACCCGCCTTCCCGGGCGGCCCGCGTGAACGGCAATTTCTTCCTGACCCACACCAACAGCGCTGTGAGCGCCCGATCTTTCTTTCAGGTGGGGGCCGTGCAGCCTGCTCGGAGTAACAACTACGGCCTCACCGTAGGCATGCCCGCGTGGCAGGGCGCCGCGCTGACCGTCAATGGGAGCCAGACTCGCAACAGGGGCCAGGTCAATGGCAACGTTCTCGTTCCTACGCTCGAGGAGCGCACTCCCCTGACCAGCGATCCGGCCCGGAGGGCGTTCGTACAGCGCATCATGGATGCCTTTCCGGTCGCGGTACCCAATCGCACTGACATCAACCCGCGAGCGCTCAACACGAACGCACCGCAGGACATCGCCAATGACCGCATTTCCGCGACTTTGGACCAAGACACCGGCGGCGGCGGGCGGATCACGATGCGATACGGGCTCGTGCTACAGAATGTCGATGCCTTCCAGCTAGTTGGCGGCCAGAATCCGGATACAACGACGAGGAACCACCAGTCGCGAATTACCTGGAGCAAAAGCTGGACACCGCAGCTGACAGGCGACTTCACCGCGGGATTCGACCGGGTTGGATCCCGGCTTGTGCCAGACGAGAGTTCCATCGGGCCGTGGATCCGCATCGGCCGGGAGCTCAACTCAATCGGACCTGCCGGCAGGTTCCCGGTGGACCGGGCCGGCAACAACTTCCGCTACGGTGCCCGCGTGCGCTACCGCCGGGGCAACCATAGCTTCACGTTTGGGGGCGACCTTCACCGAGGCCAGATCAATGGCCGTGAGCTTCAGGACCACCGCGGTCGGTTCATATTCCGCCAGAACTTCGGGCGAGACGGCGTGACGAACCTGCGCATGGGTCTTGCGAGCAACTACTCGATTGCCATCGGCGATGTCCATCGCGGATTCCGCCGCTGGATGTCACAGATTTATTTCGGCGACGAGTGGAAGGCTAGCAGCGACCTCACTCTCAGCCTTGGCCTGCGATGGGAGCCTGTCGCGAAGCCGACCGAGGTCAACGACCTCACTGAGATCCCCTATTCGTCGGATCTCAACAACTTCGCGCCGCGATTCGGATTCGCGTACCGTATGCCGGGGCATTGGGGAGCGTTGCGGGGCGCCTACGGCATCCATTACGGGGAAATCTTCACCGCGACGTATATCCAGTCCCGCATCAACCCTCCGCAGAACATCACGGTTGTCGTGCAGACGCCCGATCTAGTGGATCCGCTCAAGGACGCGCGTCCGATTTCGGTGGATCCCGACGCTCGGTCTGTTCGATTCGACGTCGCACCGGACTTGGCGATCCCGTATACCCACAACTACAATTTCTCCTGGGAGTTCGAGCTGGCGAATGACTGGACCTTGGACCTGGCATACGTCGGCAGCCGCTCACACAAGCTGCTAGCGATGTTCTTCCTCAACCGTGCGCGCATTGTCGAGGGCATTCCGCAAACCACCAGGACCGTGAACGCCCGACGGCCGGACCAGCGCTACTTTAACTTCCTGCATGTCACAAACGGATCCCGAGGGTACTTCGATGCGGGCCGGGCCACCCTGCGAATCCCCCAATGGGCGGGCCTGAACGTGGAGGCTTCGTACTGGTGGAGCAAGTCGATCGACCTGGGCGGCAGTTACCTCAACACGGCCGCCAATGCCAACCGCCTGCAGACGGAGAGCCCGTCCGAGTTTGACCTCCACGGTGAATTGCGATCCGTCAGCAACTTCGACCAGCCCCACGCGGCACTCTTCAATATCAGTTACCAGACCGCCCCGCTGACCGGCCGGTGGGGCGTGATCCGGCATCTCTTCGGGGCGTGGCAACTGAGTTCCGTCGTTCTCCTCAAGTCGGGAACGCCGTTCTCCGTGCAGTCCGGCTCGGACGCGCCCGGCTTCGGCAATGTCGACGGGTCGCAGAGCGACACCCCGATCGTGGAAGACGCGTCAGTCCTCGGGCGCTCCATCGACGACCCGGACTCCTCCTTCAACCAGTTGCCAGCGAGTGCCTTCTCGTTCATCAGCCCCGCGGACCTGCGAGGCGACCTTGGTCGCAACACGTTCCGGCGGGACGGAATCGCGAATATCAACATGGCCGTCTCGAAATCGTGGCCCCTGGGCGGGGACAACACGCTCCTGTTCCGCGCCGAGTCGCTGAACTTCACCAACCACCCGCAGTTCCAGGAGCCGGGTGCACAGCTAGCGCAGGCCAACTTCGGACAGATTACGAACACGCTCAACGACGGCAGGACGTTCCGATTCACGCTGCGGTTCACCTTTTAGTTCCGGCACGTTGGCGGGCGTCGCTGACGATCGCAGTTGCAGGTATACTCTCGGTTCGATGTTCCCTGGCCTGACAAGTCTTGCCGACTTGCCAAGGGGGCTGCCTTCCGTGCCCAGGCTTGGGATCGCCACGCGAGGCAATACCACCCTGGAAGCTGACGACGTTCACTACGCGTTCGAGCGGGGAGTGCGGTACTTCAACTGGTGCGGCAAGCCGGACGGGCTATCCCGGGCGGTGCGCGAGTTCGGTGACCGGCGTCGTGAGATCGTGTTTGCAACGCAGATCAAGGCGCGAAACGCCGACGAAGCCCAGCGTGAGCTGGACTGGATTCTGAAACAGACAGGCGGCGAGCGTCTGGACGTCGGGACTCTCTATTACGTCGAATCGGAGGCCGAGTGGGGAGCGATTACCGGCCCGGGCGGCGCTTGGGACGGGCTTGCAGCGCGGCGTCAGCAGGGTGACCTCGGCTTGCTGGGCCTGACCAGCCACCAGCGACCTCTTGCGGCCCGGTGGGCGCTTCAGCGTTCGGAAGACGGGGCGCGCCGCCTCGACATGCTGATGGTTCGATACAACGCGGCGCACACTGGAGCGGAGGAGGACGTGTTCCCGGTCACTTCCGGAATCGACATGCCGGTGGTGACGTTCACGGGCGTGCGCTGGCGGGACCTCTTGCGCGGGACGCCTGACGATCCTCCCGGGTTCGAGCCGCCCAGCGCTGCGGACTGCTATCGGTTCTGCATGGCACACCCAGCGGTGACGATCGCTCTGGCCGCTCCTCACGGGCGTCGCGAACTCGTGGAGGACTTGGCGGCGCTGGAGAATCCGGGCATTCCGGATAACGGGTGGATGCAGGCCATGCGCGATCACGGGCGGCGCGTGCACCGCCATGCGCGCGAATTCTGGTAGCCCAGCGAACGCCATCCCGCCTAGCACGTGCGAGGCGATTGTCCCGATCCTTGAAGAGCGTGGCGAAAGTTCTTGGAAACCGGCCGTCTGCCCGATACACTCTATAGGCAAGGAAGGCCATCCCAAGTGCTGAACAACCATGTCCGCCGAGCCGTTCTTGTCTGTGGCATCTCCCTGGGTGTGATGATCTGTCATTCCCAGACGGCGCAACAGGCCCCGCGGCTACAACCCACTCTTGCCGACTTCGCTTACGGGGACCATGAGCGACAAGTAGTGGATTTCTATAGGGCCGAGTCGTCTTCGCCGACGCCCTTGGTGCTCTACATACACGGCGGTGGTTTTGTTGGGGGAAACAAGAGGGGGATCAACCAGCAAATCCTCAAGCAGCTCTTGGAGGCCGGTATTTCGGTCGCCGCAATCAACTATCGCCTCGCTGACCAAGTACCGCTCCCGGCCGCCCATCAGGATGTCCAGCGAGCACTCCAGACGCTACGTACAAGAGCGCAGGAGTGGAATTTCGACAAGAACCTAGTGGGCGCGTTCGGCGGATCCGCTGGCGCGCAACTGTGCATGTGGCTGGCATACCATGACGACCATGCCGATCCCTCGAGCAACGACCCGATTGCTCGCGAGTCAACACGGCTGGCTGCCGTAGCGCCGCTCAACGGTCAATCCACGATGGACTTCGATTGGTGGATCAGCAACATTCCGGGCTATGACGAGCTCCATCGCGATCCGGCGGGAATCTTCGGAACAGACGATCCCGCCGAACGATCCGCCATCGCCAAGGAGCTCTCGGCGGTTTCACTGGTGTCGGCCGACGATCCTCCCACCTACATGCGGTACTCGATGGCCCCAGGAGATCCGGTTCCCGAAGGTGCCCGCGCTCGTGGCTGGAAAGTGCACCACGTTCGGTTTGGCCTCTTGCTCAAAGAGCGCCTCGACGCCGTTGGCGTCGAGGCGGATCTATCCCATCCCGGTGCCGAAGCCGATTACTCGTCCGTTGCCGAGTTCTTTGCCGCCAAGTTCGGCGAGCTCTAGCCTTTCGAGTTCTCGGCAATGGCGCTGGTGGGACATCACAACCAGCAGTTCATGTTCTTGGCGGAGCGGGTCATCCAGGCCGGTGAGCCGCGGTGGCGAGGCTTGTGGGGAAGACTGAGTGGCTGGACCTCTTTGACCGCGCGATGGGCTCGTCTGGCCGCCCTCCGGTCACCTTGGATGGCCCGTCGGGTCGGGCCGCAGGAGGAAGCAGGTGCTTGAACTACGGTCAGAGTGATCCCGTGCTTGGGTCTCACTGCGACAATGTGCCAACAATGGATTGTGCTTGAGGATGGGTTTGCGATTCCAAGATGACCGCTTCACGTCCTGCCCGGCCAGCGGTTCTGTGGGCAGTCGAGGCATTCGGCGGGCCGCCGCTTGAGCAGCCCTAGATTTGGCCCGCGCAGGTCTTACCGAAAAACGCTTGAGAGGGAGTAGATGACCCACCGTGGAACAGTCAACGATCTTGCGCTCACCCTTGGCGTAGAGGAAGAGTTCTTCCTCATTGATCCGGCAACCGGTGAACTGCTCCGCGACCCTGGCGAGGGAATTCTCAAGGTCTGTAACGAGCTAAACGAACAGCACAAGTTTGTTCCTGAGTTCTTGCGGTCGCAGATCGAAACGAACACTCGCGTCTGCACCTCCGTTGCCGATGTTAGATCGGCCATTGGCGAGACGCGTGGAATCTTGGTCAAGGCAGCCGAAAAGCACGGTGCGGCAGTATTGGCGACGTCAACGCATCCGTTCGCCGAGTGGAAGACGCAGATGGTCACGCCCGGCAGTCGATACCGCGACTTCGTAGTCACCTATCAGGAATCCTTGCGCCGATTCCTTGCCGGCGGGATGCATATTCATGCCGGATTCGGCGACAAAGACTCCCGAGTGCGTGTCATGACGGCCCTTCGGCGGTACTTGCCGCTGCTTCACGCCCTTTCCGGCTCTTCTCCTTTCAACGAGGGTCGCTCGACAGGTTTCAAGTCTTACAGGCTCAATCTAGTGGGTGGGCTGCCGCGAACAGGCCTGCCAAATGCGTTGTCCTCGTGGGGAGAATTCGAAAGATTGGTGGAAGACTACCGTCGCATGGACTTCATCCGTGACAGCAGCGAGCTGTGGTGGGACATCCGACCGTCGCGCTCCTTTCCAACGGTGGAACTGCGCATCTGCGACATCTGCACCCGCATCGAAGATGCAATGTGCATCGTTGCCCTGTTTGCATCGCTTGTGCGTCACCTGATTCGTCGGGACGAAAGCGGTACCCTGCCGCCGGACCTGCCCACCGAGATCATCGCTGAAAACCGCTGGCTCGCGCAGCGATATGGCGTGATGGCCTTCCTCGGTGACCCCGAGCAAGGCGGGCGAATGGACATCGACGACTACACGGCCCAGCTCGTCGAAGACCTCGAAGACGATGCTGTTGCGCTCGGGTGCCAGGCCGAGCTGTGCCGCGCCACCAACATTGTCCGAGAAGGCACCGGAGCGGACCGGCAGGTCGACCATTTCAGGCTGCGTCGGCTTGAGGGGGCCTCCGAAGCGGAGGCGTTGCGTTCAGTTGTGAATCTCGCAGCTGCCGAAACGAAGGAAGGAATCGGGCTCGCCGATTCGCGCTCAAAGACATTCTAATCATGCGCAGGAGCGGACCGTCCCACAGTCGGCTTTGGCTCCGTCGGGAAGCATGAAGTCCGCGAAGAGTGGTCTCGAGCTCCGGACTGACAGCGGCAGAATCGGAACATTCGGCGTCACGTCAATCCAGCACGATCGGAATATTGCGATCGACCGATTCCAGAACAGCCAGTGCGACCGCTAGCGAGCGCATGGCGTCTCTGCCACCAACAACCGGCGACTCCTCGCGCCTGACCACGCGACAGAAATGTTCGAGTTGCAGCGCGAGCGGATCTGCCCGAGCTACCTTCCGCCGAGACGCCTCCAGCGGGTGTTGCCAGCCGGCTTGAGCCGGATCCGCATAGCGCCACAGCTCCATCGTCGGAAACGCCAGGGACGCGTGGGAGCCCAGGAAGTGATAGCAGTCCTGAGTCGTGCGAAAGTACATGGGGTTCTCCCCGCTGGCCGACTCATAGGACCAGGGCGAGGGTGTGGCATCCGAAGCCAGTATCGAACCCAACGCTCCCGTGTGAAAGGATAACGTGATACTCAACGAGTCCTCGACCTCAAGCCCCCGCGCCTTGGAGGCCGATTGCGCATAGACTTGGCGGATCTCGCCACATATGAAGCGCAGAATGTCCAGTTCGTGAACGAGGTTGATCAAGACCGGGCCGCCGTCTGGGCGGCGACACCGCCAATCTACTTTGTAATAGTCAGCCGGCTTCAATAGGGTCCACAGCATCGAGACGGCAATCAGCTGCCCGAGCGTACCGTCTTGCACGATAGTCCGTGCTTCGCGAACCAGCGGGTTGTGACGCCGTTGGTGGCCCACCAGAACTTGACATCCTGCCTCATTGGCCAACTGAACGATCCGCTGTGCTGTGAACAGGGTGTCGGCAATCGGCTTTTCAACCAGGATATCGACGGCCGCTCGGGTACAGTCCTCGGCAATACTGGCGTGGGTTCCGGCGGGAGTGACGATGATCGCCCCATCGGGATTCCGCTCGTCCAGCAGAGCCTCAAGATCCTGATAGAACGGGACGCCGAACCGTTCCGCCACCGACCTGCAACGGGAATCGATGTCGCAAATTCCTACCAGTGAACAACCCGACTGTGAGCTGACCAGTCTTGCGTGTTTACTGCCATTGTCTCCGCCACCGACGACTGCTAACCGTACCGGTTCCATATCAGCGCAACAATGTACCAAGCAACGGTCCGTTCTCGAAAAGGGCCACGGCGGGATGGCTTCCGGCAGCTCCCAAGAGGCAGATGCCTCCACCGTCCTTGGGAATGCCGACCCACCTGACGGCGGGGGTATATGAGCCCCATCCACAACCACGCCAACCATCTCTGGGGAGCGGTCAGCAGGACACTATACTAGGTAGAGATCACGGTGAGGTGCGAGAGTGGTTGAATCGGGCGGTCTCGAAAACCGTTGAGCCTTCACGGGTTCCGTGGGTTCGAATCCCACCCTCACCGCCACTAGACTCTCTTAAGTTATTGATTATAATAGACTTATTAGGTAACTCAAAAGTTCGTTACTACTAGAAATACCACTTTGAGATTCGATCAAATGCCATTCTTCGCAGGTTAGACCGCGCTGCACTTCCTGATCACGATGGCCGATCTGCCGCCTCTCCCCGAGAACAGCGAGCTGGAGTAGCGCGGAACTCTCGGGCGGCCCCCGCACAGATCTCTGACGGCGTGCGCCGGCCGATGTGGGTCCGGATGTGGGACACGTACCGTCGTGCATTCCACAACTCACTGAATCTCTACGAGTTGAAAATTCGATACTGCGGACTCCGCACTGCATCTACCATTGAAGGCTGGAGCTGTGACCGACCGACGATGAGCAGCGGACTATGCCGGGAAGCTCGCATATGTCCTGAATTCATGGCTTGACACGGCTGAGCAAGTCGACCCAAGAGGCAATTGGTACCGAGCCGGCAACACAAGTTTGAGACCGGGAATGTGGCCGTACCGAGGCCGCACTATTGCGGTTGGGGTGGTCCATCTCGACGTCGCTGAGGCGTTGTGCGTCAACAATGCCCTGAGGCCATCCTAAACGTCGCAAGACACTCCGGGAATTAGGCCGCCGTCAAGCTGGGGGATATCATAGGGGGGTGCTCAGTGAATACCTACGCGCGGCCATGCATAGAGCAACATTCGAAGTCATTGAAGACGACGGCTCGTTCTACGGTCGGATCCCAGTCCTCGAGGGAGTCTGGGCGAACGCCGCGAAGTTGGAGGATTGCCGCGCGGAACTCGAGCAGGTCTTGGAAGAGTGGCTGTTGCTTAGGCTTTCGGAGCGGCTGTCCATCCCCGAGATAGACGGGATTGATTTGACGGTGCGACAAGAAATGGCTTGATGCCGTCGGTCGGCCCAATCAAGCGGCGCGATCTCATAGCCGGTCTGCGGTCGTTGGGCTTTCGTGGCCCATTCGCTGGCAAACGTCACCAGTTCATGCGCCGAGCCGAGCGAACCGTC
>MKWU01006138.1_pt1 | contig 12436 bp, 9 predicted proteins | sample 809101 | NCBI WGS metagenome assembly MKWU01 (sample SAMN05860141, study PRJNA318959) | sponge metagenome | host: Aplysina aerophoba | place: Slovenia: Piran, Adriatic Sea, Gulf of Piran | collected 2013-05-07
CTCGTAGCGCAACTTCTAGTGCCTTCTTTTGGCCGAAACGGTAGCAGTAAGGATTTTATCGTGTACAGCTATGTCCCAGAAGAACTGTAGGTCGTCCTTGTTCATCGACACTTCCCTCGCACAAGGATAAAGACGGCCTGTTCTATCGAGAAGACGGATATGAAGTTGACGCTTGATGCGGCACAACACTGAAGGTAAGGACTTTTCAGTCTATTGCTGTCACCCAGTAAGAAGGTTCGTCGCTTTTGACTCTTTGTGATTGTATTTAGCTCTCACTGACTGCCATAGTCGCTGATATTGGCGACCGAATGACGTCTTCATACTAGGTGCAAATTTCGGCGCTCGACTGCGACCCGTGGGAAGAACTAGAAGGTGAAATAACCTTCCTGGTGAAAGCTCAGTCACTGCCACATATTCCTTTAACCCTTTAACGCCGGTTGACACATTTATGTGTCCTAATATTATTAGCCCTTAAACGTCGGTTGACACATTTATTTATTTAACCCATTTTATCTCCGACATTTAATAGGTTCGGCGGGAATTTTGAACTCCGACGCTAAAGGTTTAATGCAGCGTTTCCGTCCAAGACTAGTAGCGAGAGAAATACAACGTTTAGTGCGAGTCTTTGGCCATGACGGCTAAAGACGTCATCCGGAATAATGCACAAGCTATTTCAATCCATCATCAATCAATCAATCAACATCATAAGAACATTAAAATCCCCAGTCCTGGGGGTTGTTCTGTATATACAATAGGACAGAAAGGTGTTCTAAGTTTAAGTGTTCAAGAATATACGTATGTTTACATACATGCAGGGTGTAATAATAATAACAATACTATCATCTTCCTTGCGTTAGAAAGCATCACCCCACCACTTCCTGGGTCTTCCCCTGGGCCGCCTTCCTTCTATCTCTCCTACCATTACCCTTTCCACTAAACTTTCTGGTTTCTCCATGACCTTCACTCTCCACCTCTCTTTCCTCTCCCTCACTACATCCACAATCGACCTCTGCTGTAACCAGTGCCTGATCTCCTCATTTCTAATGTGATCCATTCTAGTCACTCCTGCAACCTTCCTCAGAATGCTCATTTCTGTTGCCTCTAGCCTGGATTTTCCCTCCTCCCTCAACACCCACAATTCACACCCATATGTCATCATTGGCACCACCATTGCATTGTATACTTGCAACTTTGCTTTCCAACTCAATCCTCTATTCTCAAATACTTTTGCTTTCATTGCCCCGACTGTACTCATCCCAATCCCAATTCTTCTCTCTAATTCTCCTTCCAGTCTTCCGTCTTCACTGAAGTTTACCCCCAGATACACTGCCTCACTCACATTCTCCACATTGTGCCCATCTACCTCTACCTTACACCCAGTGATCTCTCTGCCAATTGCCATCGTGTTGGGTTTTGTTCAATTTACTGCCAGCTTGTGTTCCTATACTATAAACAATACCTATATATACCTGTACATTAATTAGTATTGTTTACTCTCTGCATGTATAGTACATCTCCTATATATGGTACTCTTACTTTTACCAAACGACATGCATGCCATATATACGTACATAGCATTACAATTTATCACCCTTACTATTTGGATTCGCTTTGGATGTATATAGGTCTTTATACATGGCAGTCACCAGTTGAGATCTCTTTGTATATAATTATATTAAATGTTTGTAGATAAGTTCTGCCATTCCTACTGAGTGACTTGAAGTAGTGCGTAATGAACTTCTCTTCCCCAAGCACAATATATGGTACAAATAAGAGTATCTGCACACCATGGTGTAAGAGTATGCCCCCATACATTATAAACTTTTGTACGTATAATTAGATAATATTTGCAGAGGAGGGAAATGCTTGTGAAAGGTTCACACACTGTGTTGTCATTTGCAAAAAAATTGTATTACCAAAATTTCCACACAATATAATCATACGGTATTGTATAGTCTGCAGCCCATTGATCACCTTGCTGGTGAACTTGGGCAAATATCTTTAACCTGCCTTGTTCTTCCAATGGCTATATATACTAGACTGCAACATCCTGTTCAAATTCTAATAGAACATATAAGTACAGATACATATATGCCACACACTATCCCCATGCACCAGCTGCCTGTGAAGTGCTTCAACGGCTACACGATGGAGCACTCGCATTCACACTTTGTACAACCCAAATTAATCAATCAACTGCAAGTACGGAGACTCACTTTACAAGAGCAGCAGGCAGTATAAATACACTACAAGTACAGCACCAATAAATAGTAACATGATACACTAAACATACATACACCTGTAAGTGTGTTAATATACTGTAGAGTTAGAATCATACCACACAGCCTGTTCAAACACTAATTATTAGTCCTATAATTATCTAGATCTTGCAAATTATGGCTACATGTACATCACAGTGGGTTTGGTTCATGGCTGCACTCCAGCACACAGGTCCAAAGTGAGCACCTTCTCTGCAAATGGCTCCCACCTCCCATCCCGGGGGCATATTCACAGAAGTGCTTGCTGGGTTCATATGGACCCACCCCAGATAGGTACATGTTGTTGAAGGGGTTGGCTGGGTCAAGAATGAAGGGTTGATCATGGGGCAACCTAGCACTGGGGTAATCTGACAACTGCTGGTCCCATGAGATTCTAATACAGCAGAAATATAATAATAAGGAAATGTAATAATACATCATCCGGTGCTTGCACAACCATGTAATACATGGAGGTCAATCTGAATTATGTGTATTGAACTGGAGCAAAATATTGGTTTCACCTTGAAAGTGTTCAGCCTTCATGCGCAGAAACGCTTGTCTGTTGCACACTTGGCATACAACAACATATATACGTATGTGATACGGTACGTCGGCCTATAATCTCGGCAGCACAGTTACCTACGTAGGTGCTTAATGCTTTGGTATAATTATGGAGCCTTTGGTTCATTGTATATAAGGGCTAGCTATGAACCTCTATATATCTTATACAACATAGATAATATACAATTAATCATCATTAATGGAAAGACATAATGAAAACTAATTTTATGCTATTGCCTGAGCTGCAGCTGAAATTAAGGAATTGCGATAATATTATTGTGCTGCTTTCTAGCTTGGAGTATATCAGATAAGGTATACTTATACGTAAGATAAGGCTAGTATGCAATGTACAATATTCCACTACCAAAACGTGATGATGAAACAGATATTGCTATGCAGCTTACCCATTAAAATGCAGATCAGCCTGGGGGAAGGCTGATGACTATACATGCACTCTCTCTCTGCGTTATAAATAATTTATTATACATTACATTATAACATATTGGCATTTCAGTTCACATTACTTTGCTCCGTCAGATCACAATGCACAGATGCATCTGTAGCTACATCCCTAAAGGATCAAAACATTGTATAATGTACACAATTTATGTGCTCACCTAAAATGGTGATGGTTGCACACATCAATTCTCATAATAGTAACAACTCTGCAGGTACAGTAAAATACATGAAATATTTATGAAGACATGAAGAGTGCACTGATGTAGTGATGTAATAATGTAATGTGCATGTATATACGTATAATTATGTGTACATGGATTTGGACATGTACATGGTCAAGCACCTTCTAGCAAGAGTGCCCGTATCAACTCTCTGCACCATTTCCTCGTATGATCTACAGCGCAATTCCTCCTTGTAATCACAGCAGGCAGAAATCACCAGCACTGCCATGAGGTAAGACTTTGGTTTTCCGCTATTAGGCAGGTGGTCGGGCCACTGGTCATTTCTCCACTTCTTGGCCCTTTTGATCAGCTCCTTTATCTACACATACAGCATTTTGCATTTGCACACACACAAAACATACACTCACATGTTACTGTGTGTGCATTTTGTGCAATCACTGTATTCATTCCACTACTTCATGCATGCAGTGTAATATATAGACACACCTGATTTGGAAATCTCTCAATAAACTCAACTTGCCACTTTGAAGCTGATGCTGAGAATCTGTATTTTGTTTAAAAGTATATACCAATAGTATATTCCCTAAGCATGTACTTGTGACAGAGTCTGTAAATGCGGACCAGCCTTACGTACGTCCGCACTATCAATGTCCACTGGTCAGGTCTGACTACTGATTTGTACATTGACAAGTTGTCAAGCAATGCCTTCTCGTTTGCATAGTAGGGGCTCAAGAGGAGGTCAACTTTGACTTCTTGGCAACCTCTGAAATCTACAAACAATATTAATGTGATTTTGAAGCTGATACCATGCTTTTTTATTTCTTCCAAGTGGTATATACCCAGGGTGATTTTGACGCAGAAATTCATCTATATTCTGTGACATCTCAGTAGCAGCTCTGGCATTAAGCATGTCCGTCTCAGAAATGTCTACTACACAAACAGTAAGAGCACAAGACATAGCAGTCAGCTTAGTCTCATATACTCTGCCCACTTCTTTGAGAAAAGGCTGTCTGCCATTCAGATCGTATTCTGGTAAATTGAGTCCACATCTATTTTTCGCAGTGGCATCGATCAGAAGTATGCACATGCCATTGTCATGCACCTGTCAGCTATATAGGCTATACCGAGCATGTATAAGAACACATGTAGCAAGTAAGGTCAACACCCTTTGGTCTAAACTGAAAATGGATGCACTTCATGGGCTCGCTGTGTGGGTGTGTGGTGAGACCTTGTGATAGTCAAATTGTGAGCTTAAGAAGTCACTCTCCAGTCCATTTTGACTGAATGCAAGTGCATTCACACCTCCCTGCCTCCCCTTAGTGCCCCTCTCCCCTAGTGATGCCTGGTGCTCCTGCTGACCTGCTGTGCAGCACGAGGCACTCCTCACTGCAGTAGTACAGGCCCCATTCGTCACTCATCCTCGCTAGCTTGGAGCAAGGGATATTGGTGCAACTCGGACCTGACTCCATGGGCAGGGGACTCAGTTGGGCGGAGTTGGGGGTGGGGTCCAGTACAAGGTCAGGAGAGGGGAGGGGAATTAGAGGCACGTAGAAAGAGGGAAGAGTAGAGACATTAGCTCTGCTCCTGTGTTGGATTGAGGAAGGCTGTGACAGCATGCAACATGCTTGGAGTAATCAAGGTAGATTCAGAGTGACTCACCTAACACACACAGATTTTACCCCACGCCCACTTCACATGACCTTGTACACGACTGTAGGGATGGAACAGAGCATGCTAGTGACATGCCAGCAACTTGTGGATGGTCAAAGTGGGTATGTGGGTGTGAGTGAGAGAAAGCAGTACAAAAGCACTAAACAGGCAATAAAGGGGCAGAGTTGTTTGTTGCTTGATGTTGGGCTTCACTGGTAACCCAATCCACTTCACACCTCCACAGTGAGCCCATTGAAGTGGATTTCAGTTTCAGTTTAGTTCCAACCTTACTTGCTCCTGGACTCATGCCTCAGTGCACCCCTCCATCTTGCCTGCTAGACCACCCTACCCACTCCAGCCTGGCTTTCCCACACCATGCACTGTCCACAGCCCAGCCTGAGATGGCCAAGCTGGTGTCCCTCTTGCTACAAGGCCAGGAAGGTGTTGGCTTCGGTGGAATGGCCACAGTCACGGTCACCCTTTACAGTCTCGTAGGCTGTAAGGTGGGCGTTGGGCACACATGTTACGAGTGTGATACATTGTTAAATGGATGGGCACCGTTTGTAGGTGTGTAGATGTCTTCTAGTTGGTGGTTGGGTATGGTCATTGAAGAGGGTAACAAGGAGAATAGCAAGTGGGTCTGCCATGATTGTAGCTGTCTTTCCTGTGTTGTGTGTAGGATCTTGTTCAACACCTGGGTGAGAGAGAGGATGGCTCGTCTCAAGGAGACAGCCCATGACCACCAGTAAAGGCCAAGGACAGCAAGCAGAGGGACTCAAGCAGGTGAGCACTTTTGCTTTTTATTTGTATGTTACGGTCTCATTACCATTGACCGGACCCTGCATGGATTCTATGTAACAGGTGAACTTGCACGCTGCGTTCATGGGGGTTATGGATTCATACATACATTACAATACAAAGTGTATAGCTGTTTAGTTCAATCCTCTACTTTCCAGTGAGTTCATCAACTTAATTCTCTGCATCAGCCTCACCTCCTGCAAATTAATATCAAATCTGTCTAATCTTGTCAGATGCCTCACAAGGAATCACACATCATGCAGTATATCACAGCCAACTTGTTTGGTATCAGTTAAGGAGCTATATATAGTTGTAAGTATTCTCCAGGTGTTGTTTCAATTATGCATTAACTGCTGCACTAACTAATTCTAACTCATTAACTGCACCAGGAGTACATGTACTCTTGACTGCACCCATGGCACTATTGTCAAGGGCTTCAAGGTGCTGAGACTGAACTCACTTGACTGGCATCAGTTGGGAGCTAGCCATATGCTCCCAGTCAGTCTGACTTCTAGTACAACTCTGGGTAGTAGTTGAGCTGTTTGTGTTGTTTAGTGGTTGTCAGTTGACTGTTAAGTGCTCGACGAAGTACACAATCTTGAGCAAAATGGTCCACTAGGTTTGGATTAAACTGAAAGTGGATCCATTTCACTAGTGTGGGTGCGTGGGTGTCTTGTGATTAGTGGGTGTGATGTAAAAAGGTCAGGAGCAAGTAAGGTTGAAGGAACTGAAAATGCTGGATGCACTTATTGGAATCACTGTGTGAGAGTGCCGCTTAGCAGCCACCCAACCACGCTAGCTATATATGGATCCTGGCCTCGATCCTTCGTCTCCCATTTCCTTACTGTATGCTTACATGTCAATTACTGCCTAGCTACATGCTCGCTCGAGAATTAATCGCTCCTCTAAACTATGTATACTTTGAGAACTTTGTAACTTTTTCAAGCATGTCATGTTGTTCAAGGTGGCCATTCTGTTGATCAGCCAATCAAATGCAGAACGCAATATGACTACCCCCAGTGATTTCATCAACTTCTCTACATCAGCCTTTAGCTCTTCATCAACAACACATGCTAGCTGTCTGGTCCAAGCATCACCATGCATTTTCACCTCCTGCAAAGTATAGTCAAATCTGCATGTATACTCCATGTCAGATGTACATATCACTGGGAATCACACATCGTACAGTATATCACTGACAACCTGACTGGTATCAGTTCAGTAGCTAGCCATGCTCCCTGTCAGCCTGACTGCTGGTACAATGACATTAACTGCACCAAGAGTACATGTACTCTTGGTGCACCCATAACACTATTGTCAGGTTTGGAGGTCTATAGCCAGCCTGACTGCTGGTACAACCTGTAGTTGTATATTCTCCAGGTGTTGTTTCAGTTATACATTAACTGCAACAAAAGTACATGTATACTCTTATGTAACTGCACCCATAGCACTGTTGTCAAGGGCTTCAAGGTGCTGAGACTGAACTCACTTGACTGGCATCAGTTGGGAGCTAGCCATATGCTCCCAGTCAGTCTGACTGCTGGTACAACCCTGGGTAGTAGTTGAACTGATTGTGTTGTTTAGTGGTTGTCAGTTGACTGTACTCATGTTGGGTGCTCAGCGAAGTACCCAATCTTGAGCAAAATGGTCCACAAGGTTTGGACTAAGCACAAATTGGATCCATTTCACTAGGATCACTGTGTGGGTGTGGGTGGGTGTGACATAAGTAGGTCAGGAGTGGGGGGAGGAAGGAGCTGAAAATGCTGGATGCTCTTATTGGAATCACTGTGTGAGAGTGCCACTTAGAGCAGCCATCCAGCCACACTAGGTCAGGGAAGGTATCCAGGCACACAACACACTCACACAGTGAGCTCAATGAAGTGCATTTTCAGTTTAATCATTGTAAATTTATTCTTGATTATGTCCACTTTATTGAAGCATCCTGCATACTTGAGTATAGGCCAATGGCATAATCACTGTACAACAACATGGGACAGTTCAACTACAGGGGTGCATTTACAGTATATAAAGTATATGATATATTGCAACAAGCACTCCCATGTGTGGTGTGTGACACGTGGTGTGTGTTACACATCACATACTGACTGCACTGCTGCTGTACGTATGTGTTAGAGGAGCAATTGCAAGTGATCTGAGGTCCATAAGGTTTGAAGGTACTGAAACTGAAGCTACTTCACTGGTATCAGTTCAGGAGCTAGCCCTGTCCCCAGTCAGTCTGACTGCTGGTACAACCTGTAGTTGAACTCTCCAGTGTTGTTTCAATTGTGGACCACGAACCTAGCCATGACCTAATGTTAAATTGGTTCATGCAGGTAGCCTATACCTTACATCCTGTGCTAACAACTGCCTATTTAAGCTGCTATATACAACAACTATAGCATTACACGTTGCTGGCCAGAACAAAAGAGTGAAGGGAGAGAAGCAATATGGCTGCCTTGCTCTTGTGCCTCAGTTTGCTGCTTGCTGCAGTGCAGTTCAGCCCTGTGAACAGTGCCCTGCCGTGCAACTCCCCACTCAGGAGGTACTTGCCTCACCGATTTACCCACTGCTCATCATGCACTTATGAAGAGTGGAGCCCCTGGAAAACCTCAATCCCGCTGCAAGTAGTGGCTGTAGCTAACCACACATGTGACAGTGGTGAGGCAAGGAGGTATGAACGCTCCAGGACAGCTGTACCTGGCAGCACATGTACACCGGACCCAGACACTGAGTACAAGTATGAATGTAAGAAGTACATGCAAATGTGGATTGGAACTTTATATTGTTTATGTATGTGCTTTTGGGAGATGGAATGGTACAACATTGCATGATCAATTGATGTATATAATTATGCTTCTCTTTTTCTAGGTGTTCCTACACTGAGACAAAAAGCAGTGCTAATTATTCAAGCACTTCGCCTCGGAGCAGATGCTGATACAGACCAAAGTGATAAAGTGGTAAAGTTTACGGCTGAAGCTTTTGATGTAACTTTAACCGATAAGAATATATCCTTCGACCTTCGACTTGGTAAGCGACAGTCATCCAACATCAACTACTGCCCAACTGCCAGCCAGCAAGCTAACAACAGGATATGCCCCAACATGTGTCCCAGAGGTATGCCCTTATATCATGACTGGTATCATATAATGTAGCTTTCGTTTTGGCACATTGTTGCTGCTGTGTTACTGAATATACCCCAGTCATTGAGCATATAGTTTGGATAATCTACATAGTGTGCACTTTTGCAATCATGCTTGGCCCAGGATACATGTATGTGTGTGTATACTGTACAAGTTGTAATAAAAGCAGCCAAGTCAACATTCCTGAAGAACATGCACTCACTGCAGGCCATGGCATAGACCTCAGTAAGGCAGAGGAGCTTAACCGCAACCCATACACTGCAACACGGTGTGCGCTTGAGAGCTGACACATTCAGCAGAGTGACAACAAGCTCGACAGAGAACGGAGGAAACCTTCTGGAGGTGTATCTAATACAGCACTCCTGAGCTGAAATGCACTATTTTTAGATATATTTTTAGATATTAGTTTTTGACCCCCTCCACACACGCACACATCCCAGCCACCTCCTGTATTATCATGCACATTATCACATGAATACCCCCTTTACCCATTCATCTTAGATTAAGTCAAATTTCATCATTTATTATGTTAATGTTATTGATAGCCATTGTCACCATCCAGCTGCCAGCCATGTCATCCCACATTATTTAAGCAGAGGAAAGTGCTTGCCCTTTGTCATTCACCGAAGAACGTAGCAGTTAGCTATCAAATGTCTGCACGAACAAGTGTTTTGTGGCTAGTGTGCAACAAGTGATACACACACAAAACACATGCTTTTATAATAATATAATTATGGTGCATACTTGCTCATATAATTATAATTTATATACTCATTTCTAAAGGGAAACGCTCTCTTGAGAAAGAAAAGGTCACATTAATCGAAGCTCCAGAAGACCAGATTTTGGATGCAGCTGTTGCCGTGGAGCCCTTCAACATGGAAGCAAAAGTGAAGGCCTTGCACAAGAGAAGACGGCGCCAGACCTGCAATAAAATAAGATATGCCCTGTTCATTGTTGATAATTCTGGAAGTATTGGTGCATCCACTTTCAACAAAGTCAGAAACCTTTTGGCACATATCTCAGAGAAGCTCTGCGATCGCCTCCGAGTGGCTATGATGACTTACAGCTCTGACATCAACCTTGAGTTCTGCTTTAAGTGCTACACGGACAGACGCGACATCTTCAATGCCATCAAGCGTGTCCGGTACCGAGGGGGGTGGACTCACACCACTGATGCCACCAAGTGCGCCTGCCAGAAGTTACTTACTCCAGAGTGTGGACTTCCTAGTGACCCGTCTACCATTCCATCAATTGACATTATCTACCTCACAGATGGCTTACATAATGGACCATGCAGAAACAATTTGCAGAATGAATTAAACTGCTTCCACACACGAACCAACATCAACACATATGCCATAGCAGTTGGGAATGCAGCCCGTGCAAGTGTGAAGGCTATAGAAGACCCACAGAAACTAGCAGACGTCCATATTTTTGATGTGGATGACTTTCAGGCCCTTGAAGAACTCTTTAATTTGATCAACCTAGTGTTGAATGAGAAGGAATCAAATGGTAAACCAGTGTATTCTTGTTTTTCTCATGATGGGGCTTGTCACTAGATGTGACTTCCAACGGCAGCTACAAACTCTGTTAATTGCTAAGTACTAGGCCAACACACATTTTCAGTAGCTACTCTCTCATTTCAGCACTTCATATTATATGGAACTGATAGATATACAAACATTGAGTTAGACATACGTATATAGCTATACGTGAGTCCGTTTGATATAATGAGCATCAATGTGTAGATGCATTGTAAGCTACCCAAAACGCCCATGCAATATGAAGCTTGTGCTCTTGGCTGAGTTATATTATACCTATATATAACTATCATATTCTTTTATTATTCTTGTGGCAGCAGCTTGCGTCAGGAGCTGGCTTACTGGCCACAGGCATAATAAATACAGAGATCATCGAGCATGAGGATGCCGAATTGGCATAAAAAGTACACAAATCACTGACAATTAATGAGGGAGTTGAGGTGGCATATATATATATAGACATTCGCAATATTTGGGGATTAGCTACATAGCTGTGGAATAGAATACCCTGCTGGTGGAGATACATTTCAAAGATGCATTTACCAGTAAGATCATTGTGCTGACATAAGATGAATTTGGTCTTAACAAAAGGTGAATAGTGATAAAAGCTATAGACTTCACAGAGTGCTGCACAGATTAAATAATCTTGTTATGAATTGTAATAGAGCAGGACAGATGGTCAAAAAGTGGCCCAGGTCCTCCAAAGGTACAAAGCCAAACAATCTCTCCCTGTATGGGGTGTTGGTTTCTGCCGGTTTCCAGTGGTAGGCATCCCGCTCGGAGACCTGCATGCCATCACATGCCTCTCCCTCACTGATCTGGTATAGCTAACATAGTGCTCCCCAACTGGATTAGATTTTAATGTTTCGATATATAGCCTAAGCCTAGCTACGTTCAGACTTATAGATTGCGTATTAATATGAGTGATGTCTTCAAGCCACTCCTCCTCATAAAGTTTAATCAATGCTACTTCATAGTAGAGTAGCCTATTGCTACAGACTGGAGCTGGTTTGAGGTCTGGAGTGTTATTTATTTCCATATTTACACAGGAGCCAGCAACCCAGTGTAACCCGAACCCTGCCATGGGATTGTGTTGCTGAATTACTCCTGCATCTGCCTTGCCACTTGTCCCCTGCCATAACTGTGCGCCCTTAGCTGCTTGCTAATACAAGTCTCTTTCAGAGTGATTGTTTTACCTAATGATGAGCCTAATTAGTTGTACTCATTTGGTTCTATTTAACTTTATGCAGGCAAATATATAATCAATTGCATCCACTTATGCATAATTATATTGACAAATTCTACTCAACAGCTTGTAGGACTCCTATATACAGTGCATATATATATATATACGTATCTACAGTATAGCTGCAAATCCATTGAGAACTCATAGACATTTGCAATTGGTATGACATAAAATGGATACTATAATTTTATATAATAATTATTATAAATTTTACACAGTTCTGCACACATACATGTACAGATGAGGTAGTATAATATACTCCATCTTACTATATTATCAGAAACTGGAAAAAGACTATTAGTTATTGGGTTGCCTTTCGATAGTGACCGATGAATGATGACACCATATGCTTCCACTGTGCTGCTTTGCAGGTGTGATGATTCTGTATATGGGTATTCTATAATATTCTATATATGTCACAGTACAACACTCACCATGAATGGTGTGCATGATGAACCTACACAATTAACACTCTGGAAATTATGTGTTTAAAACCTCTGCAAGTAGTTACTTTTGTATTATACACAGTACATTAGGGTATCAAGTAAATATTTATACAGCTATGTACTGTATCATGATTGTAACATTCGTCATTTCACAG
>MKWU01006139.1_pt1 | contig 12434 bp, 12 predicted proteins | sample 809101 | NCBI WGS metagenome assembly MKWU01 (sample SAMN05860141, study PRJNA318959) | sponge metagenome | host: Aplysina aerophoba | place: Slovenia: Piran, Adriatic Sea, Gulf of Piran | collected 2013-05-07
GCGAGGGCATAACCCATACGGCTTTTGCGCTTGGCTGGCTGGCGGAGGCGTGCGCGGGGGAATGACGTTCGGCCAGCTTGACGATTTCGGATTCCGGGCCGTCGCGGACAAGGTTCACATCCACGACCTGCATGCGACGATCCTGCACCTGCTCGGCTTGGACCACGAGCGACTCACGTTTCGGTTCAGCGGCCGCGAGTTCCGCCTCACGGACGTCTATGGGCGCGTGGTTAACGAAATCCTTGCCTGAGTAAGCCGATCTTCGATTGCCGGCACGCTTACCCTTTGAACTTCTTATTCAGCCAATCAAGTGCTTTGCGTTGGTCTGCATCCGGCGCTTTTCTGATCTGACCTAGCAGCCAACTCCAACTCGGGGGCTCTTGCAAAATACCCTTGGCTCCCTGTTTGCAAGCGCTACAGAGGGTTCGCAAGTTACTTGGCTCGTCGGTACCACCGTGGAGCCTGTCAACAACGTGCCCGATTTGGAGTCGAACGGGCCTGCCTGGATTCTGGTCGTCATCGTCTCCTAACGCAGCACCGCACAACTGACAGGTGTATCTGTCGCGCTCCAGTACTCGAGCTCTGGTGTGCTTCGAAATTCGCTTGGAGACAAGGTTCTGCTGCGGGCGGGCCGTCTCTCCTTCCGCGATGGATTGCCTTGGTTTCAGATTAGAGCTGCCGTCATGCGTCACGACCCGCCACCTCTCTTCGCTTGACTCGCTTTGCATTCGTCTTTTGAGTATATCTCAAGCGGACATCAGACGTAGACCATATGAGCAAATTACAAATAAATATCGTGATAATCTAGGTCTTGCTGCCGCCAGAGTTGCAAGTCGAACTGTCGGCGGAGGCCAAGGGACGCACCGAGGGGCGTGCTCAGATCCTCTAGACCATGGTGCGTCACAAGCTTGGCGAAGAGTCCGCTGCTGCAATGGCCCCGGTTCTGGGAACCGGCGACGCAGGTGCGGGGAAATGCAGGCGTGCTGCTGACAAGCGGACGCCGACACGTGGCTGGAACGGGGCGAGTTCAGCAGGGCGAGCAGGTCGCGCCTATAGGTGCCCAAAGACTTCTAGCGGCAGCACAATCCGTGCATCCGCGGCCTGAGATCAGGTGGACTGCAGCTGCAGCTTAGCCGACGGGCGTCAGGCGTGGCCAAAGCAGCTTGGCGGATTCTGAGCACCGAGGCCCAGTCGATATGCCCCAAGAGCACGCTCTGCAACGGCACTAGCACCGGTGAAGAACCGCCCGTGCTCTGAAGCCTGCGGTTCTTGGGTCCGGAGCCATGGTACCGCGCACCCCGCTTGGCGGGGCGTCGCGATTTGGCTGCATTGCGGCTTACCGTCGCCCAAGCATTAGTCTGCCGCCACGCTCCGATCTAGACCCAGCCCGTGATCGTCCATCAAGTAGTGCGCCGCCAGCAGATCGCGCCCGAAGTCCCCTGCGAATTCGCGCCAGACCGAGTGGCTGTGGTTGTTGCCGTTCTGAACGTTGTCGTACTCGATCAAGAATTCGGGCGACTGGATGCGGTAGTAGTCCCCGCCGCCGGGCTCTATCGAACCGGCCCACGCGAAGAACAGCTTGTCCCTCGGCGTGGCCCGCACCTTCTTCATCCGCGTGTCGGCCTGTTCCGCAGGTAGCGACATCGCGTACTGATCGGCTGTCGCCAGCAACATTTCGTACTGCTCCTGGCTAAGTTCGGAAGCTGCCAAGCCCTGCGGCTCGTTCTCCAACTTGGCCCGCGTGTCGGCCGTTGTCAGGATGTCCCGATAGGCCTTCTCCGCTACTAGGGCCTTCTTCTGGAGTGCGTCGTCCAACGACATCATCAGCTTGCGAGCGGTGTCCTCGAGTCCGCCCAGCGGGCGGACCCCCTTGCGCGGGCCATCCGGCACCATGTGCGGGTTCGCGCCCAGGAACGTCGGTGCTGTCGAGGCCAGCTTGCCGTCTCGCATGAGGAAGTGCAGCGAGACATGGTGGCCTTCCACGCGCAACGCCCAGTCCCCTTCCACCGACGGCTCGCCGAAGATGCTGAAGTGGTACACGTTCACGTCGCGGCGTCCCGTCGTATCCTTCTCTTGGACGCGCAGGACCTCTTCGAGGCTCATTATCGTCTTGACAGAAACAAACCCCGCGCGCGACAGCGACGCCGCCAGCAGTGCGTCAGCCAAGGACCGCTGTTCCGGACTCATGTGGTTATAGGTCAGACCGTTGCGCCCGTAGCCGCGCGCGGCGGTGAAGCCGTTGTCCGGGACATAGTGCCAGCGCTCGTAATCGGGATTGTCGAGCTTGAACTGTGCCGATGGCAGCTGATTGCTGTTCAGCGAGGCGAGCCAAGCCTTGGCAGTGGACACCATCAGGTCCTCAGTGGTTGCGTGGTAGGCGATAGCGGCCAGCCCTAGGCCAATGGTTAGGGCGGCAGCGCGGAAGCAAGCGGCACGGCGCATGGGATGTCTCCTTAAGGGCGGTCGGAGCCAAGGTTGTCTCCGCAACCGCCGGGCACATTATAGCGACCATCAGTCTGCGAGCGGACAAGAGCCACGCGCGGAACGTGTCATGCAGCGGCGCGGGACCCCCTGCCGGGACTCGATTGAGCCCACGCTGTCGCCCAACGCCTACTGCCGACTCCGTCCGATTGACACTTGTACCTCAATCCCTTCAAAATAGAGAGTGCCACTTGATTGGTGGTCGGCTCGGCCGCCCTTCTTGGCTCGGCCGTCTGTGATCTTCCTGATTGTTCCTCTCTTGAGTTTTCGTCCATGATCCAGGTTGAAGGCGTCACCAAGCGCTACGGACCCAAGACCGCTGTCTCGAACATCAGCTTTGAAGTCGAGCGCGGCGAGATCGTCGGTTTTCTCGGCCCGAACGGGGCCGGCAAGACCACGACCATGCGCATCTTGACGGGCTTCCTGCCGCCGACTCTCGGTACGGCGAGCGTGGCGGGCTTCGATGTGGGCAAGGACCCGATCGAGGTGAAGCGGCGCACCGGGTACCTGCCCGAGACGCCGCCGCTGTACCCCGAGATGGAGGTCGGCGACTACCTGCGCTTCGTGGCTGCCATCAAGCGCATCCCCAAGCGAGAGATTCCGCGGCGCGTAGACGCGGTCTTGGAGCGGACCGCCACCGGCGCTGTCCGCGACCTGCTGGTGGGCAAGCTATCAAAGGGCTACCGGCAGCGAGTCGGTCTGGCACAGGCACTGATTCACTGTCCGGAAGTCCTGGTGCTCGATGAGCCGACATCTGGACTGGACCCGAAGCAGATCATCGACGTGCGGGGTCTGATTCGATCGCTGGCGGGCGAGCACACGATTCTGCTCAGCACGCACATCCTGCCGGAAGTCGCCGGCACCTGCGGGCGGGTGATCATCATCAACGAAGGGCGGATCGAGGCCAGCGACACGCCGGAGAACCTCACCTCGCAACTGCAGGGCGCCAATGCCCTGTTGCTGGATGTGGACGGCCCGCCCGAACAGGTCAAGGAGCGGCTCGAACTCGACCTGGCCGTGCGCAAGGTCGTCGAGCACGAGCCCCGCGACGGCCGCACGGTGTGGCGCGTCGAAGCCGACAAGGACGACAACGTCTCGCGCCGGCTGGCCGAAGTGGTGGTGACTTCCGGCTGGGGTCTGTACGGGATGCAGCCGCTCGGCCTGAGCCTTGAGGACATCTTCCTCAAGCTGACCAGCGACGAGGCAGCGGCTGAGCAGGCCACGGACGAGCTGCCCGAGCCTGACGTTGTCGAGCCGGATGCGCCCGATGCCGAGGATTCTCAGAGCGGGGAGGGCGAGGACGAATGAGAAACGTCTGGACCATCGCGATGCGCGAGTTCAAGGTCTATTTCACTTCGCCGATCGCGTACATCGTGCTAGCGATGTTCGCCGTGGTGTTCGGCTACTTCTTCACCTCGGGCCTGGCGTTCTTCATGGACTACAGCGCCAGCGTCCAGGCCCAGGGCGGCGCCGGCGCTCCGCCGCTGAATGTGAACCAGTTCGTCATCGAGCCGTCGCTGGGAAACATGAGCATCGTGCTGCTGTTCTTGGTGCCGATGATCACGATGCGCCTGTTCGCCGAGGAACAGCGCAGCGGCACCATCGAGTTGCTGCTGACCTCCCCGCTGCAGGACTACCACATCATCTGCGGCAAGTGGCTGGGGGCGGTGCTGCTGTACGGCTGCCTGTTGCTGGTAGCAGTGCTGAACATCTCGGTGCTGTTCCTATATACGACGCCGGACTGGAAGCCTCTGCTGGTCTCGCTGCTCGGGCTGTTGCTGATGGGCGGTTCGATGATCTCGATCGGCACGTTCCTCTCGACACTGACGCGCAACCAGATCGTAGCCGGCGCGCTGACGTTTGGCGTCCTGCTGCTGCTCTGGGTCCTGAACTGGATCAGTTCGTACGAGACTTCCACGATCAGCCGGCTCTGCGAGTATCTCGCCATCTCGCCGCACTTCGAGCAGTTCTCGAAGGGCGTAATCGAAGTGAAGGACCTGCTCTACTACCTCAGCGCGATTTCCCTCGGACTCTTCCTCAGCAAGCGCTCGCTGGAAGCGTTGCGCTGGAAGGCGTAAGGAGTGCTCGCAATGGACTGGTTGCGTTCCAGACAGTTCAAATCCGGCGGCTATGCCGCCGTCTACATCTTGGTGTTCGTGGCCATCTTGGCGACCGCGAACTGGCTCGGCGTCCAGTACAACCACACCTACGACGCGACGGAGCGCAAGCTCTACAGCCTGTCGGACCAGACGCACAAGATCCTTGACAGCCTCGAGCGCGATGTGACCATTTCCTATTTCGACCGGACGTCGCAATTCGCTATGGCCCAGGACATGCTGCGGCGCTACGAGAACGCGTCGAACCGCGTCTCGGTCGAATACGTCGATCCCGACGAGGATCCGATCAAGACCGAGGCCATGAACGTGCGCTCGTACGGCACTCTGATTCTCAACATTGACGGCGTGCGGCACGAGGCCTCGTCGCTGAGCGAGCAGGACATCACCAACTCCATCATCACTGCCATCAAGGGCCAAAACAAGACCGCCTGCGTCGTGACCGGGCACGGCGAGTCGGCCAGCGATGACATGGAGCGTAACGGATTCGCGAATGCCGTGGCGCGCATGGAAGACGCCAACTACGACCAACGGCAGGTCAGCCTTGCGGAAGGCGCGGTCCCTCAGGACTGCACGATCTTGGTCGTGCCCGGTCCCGGCACCGCCTATTTCGACCCGGAAGTCGCTGCGATCCGGGACTTCGTCGAGGGCGGCGGCCGGGTGCTGCTGTTGCTTGCGCCAGTGCTGCCGGACGAGCGAGGCCGCCGAGACGAGCGCAGTCCGAAGCTCGTGGAACTGCTGGCGAGTTGGGGAATCGAGGCCAAGAACGACGTGGTCATCGACCAGTCAGCGATCGGCCAGTTGTTCGGCGGCGGGCCCTTCACGCCGCTGGTCAGCGAGTATCGCTTCCATCCGATCGTCGAGCCCTTGGAGAACGTGGCGACTCTGTTTCCGCGCGCCCGCAGCGTGGGCCGGGCGTCCGAGGTGCCCGATGGCTGGAGCGTGGATGTGTTGTTCGAGAGTTCGGAGACGAGCTTCGCGACCGCAACATTGAAGGCCGAAGCTGCCGGATTCACCTTGGGGCCGGAATCCAGCCAAACCGACGGTCCCGTCTCGCTAGCCGTGGCGGCGGTCTACGACGTGCCCCAAGCCGACGAGGAGGATCCCGAGCCGGCCGAGACCGGCAGTAGCGAAATCGAGCCGGCTGAGGACGAGGCCGAGCCGGAGGGCCGCGTCGTGGTGGTTGGCTCGGCCGGGTTCGCCAGCAACTACGGGCTGGCGCTGGGCGGCAATGACGATCTGCTGCTCAACATGCTGAACTGGCTGAGCTCTGACGAGGATCTGATCTCGGTCAGGCCGAAGGATCCGGAATCGACCGTGATCGAGATGACGGCTGCGGAAATGAGCCGCATCTTCTACGCGAGCTTGCTGCTGCTACCGCTCATCATTATCGTGACGGGTGTGTGGACATGGTGGGGTCGCCGCTAGAGGAGAAATCCGACCGCTTGCAGGATTGCTTGCGCCACGCGCCATAAAGCCATGAGAGCGAATCCCCTTCTCGTAGCCGCTGTATTGCTTGCCCTGCTCGGCGGAGCGGTCTGGTACACGCGGGAAAATCCGCCCGAAGATGACGACGCCCAGCCGAGAGTCGTCGATGTGGAGCAGGCCGAGATTCGTGAGGTGAGCCTGCTGCGCAAGGGCGAGGATGCCATCACCCTCGCGCGCGGGGCGGACGACGAATGGGAATTCGGGGGCGGCTCCGAGATCCCTGCCGACCAATCTGCGGTGGGCCAGCTCGTCTCCAGTTTGGCGTCTCTGAACGCCGAGCGCGTGGTCTCAGAAAACGTGGTGGAGTGGGGGCCTTACGAACTTGACGAGCCTGAACTGGCCGTGAGCTTCGAACTCGCCGAGGGCGGCGGAGCCGTGCATTTCGGGCGAGACACGCCCACCGGCTCGGGCGTCTTCGCACGGCTGGAGGACGACCCGCGGCTGTTCACCCTCTACAGCTACAACAAGACGTCGTTCGAGAAGTCCCAATTCGATCTGCGCGACAAGCGCCTGCTGGCGCTAGACGATGCCTCGATTTCCAGCGTCACGGTCTCTGCGGGCGGCCGCAAGCTGCAGTTCGAACGCGCGGACGGGAATTGGTCGATCGTCCTGCCCGCCCCGCTGCGAGCCGACGACTTCACCGTCTCCGATCTAGTTCGAGCGGTGAGAACGGCCGAGATGACCGAAGTCTTGAGCGACTCCGCCGACAGTCCCGACTATTCGTTTCGGTCGCCTCTCGCAACTGTGTTCGTCAGTGACGAGAGCGGCGACCACGAGCTCGTGCTCGCCAAGGACGGAGAGACATACTACGCCCGCAGCAGCGCGCACAGCGGCGTTTTTGGCGTGAGCGAGACGCTGGCCGAGAGTTTCGACAAGCCTGTTTCCGACTTCCGGAACAAGAAGCTGTTTGATTTTGGTTTCGCCGACCCGGCGCGCGTGGAGCTGCAGGCTGGCGAGACTAGCGCAGCCATCGTGCGCGGCGATGACGGGTGGTTGCTGGAATCGGACGGGAATCGGGAACTGGACGGGGAAAAAGCGCAGACACTGTTGGACCGCCTGCGCAACCTGACAGCGACCGAGTTCCCTTCCGACAACGAGGGTCGCCAGAAGGACTTCGGGCTAGGCTCGCCCGCAATCACGGCAGCGGTTACACCGACGGGCGCAGATGGCGCGGCCGAGACTGTGATCGTCTCCAAGACGGACCAGACCCTGGTCTATGCCGCGCGGGTTGGCGAGCCCTCCACCTACAGGGTCGAACAATCCGCCGCGCTAGACATCGAGCGTGCCTTGGAGGACCTTCTGGCACTGCCGGACGCCGACGACGATTCCTCCGAGTCCGGCGCTGCGGCCGAGGATTCCGAGAGCTAGTCGTTCGCGTCGCGCGGACGCCGAGCAACGCTGCTCTCCTGACCCCGGCGGCTCGCTAACATGGAACTACGCATGGAAGAACTGCGCTCACTCATTCGCGAGGTGCCGGATTTCCCCAAGCCGGGCATCCTCTTCTACGACATCACCACAGCGTTGAAAGATCCAGCTGGCTTGGCCATGGTGGTCGACCAGCTTGGCCGATCTGTGGACGGTCGCAACGTTGACCTGGTGGCCAGCATGGAGTCCCGCGGATTCCTGTTCGGCCCGCCGCTGGCCCAGCGCCTCGGAGCTGGTTTCGCCATGATGCGCAAGCCGGGCAAGCTGCCCGCCGCCACCACCAAGGTGCACTACTCGCTCGAGTACGGCACGAACACGCTCGAAATCCATACTGACGCCATCCAGCCCGGCCAGCGCGTGCTGATCGTGGACGACCTGCTCGCCACCGGCGGGACCGCCGAGGCCGCCGTCCAACTCGTGGAGAAGCTTGGCGGGACAGTGGCCGGCCTGTCGTTCGTGATCGAGTTGGACTTCCTCAACGGGCGTGACAAGCTGCGGGGATACGAGGTCTCCTCCCTGCTGCACTACGCCAGCTAGCGAGCCCTGGCCGGACGCATGGCGGATCCCGCGGGTCTCCGGCCACAAGCACGCCAACTCCGCGCCTACGCTAAGGTCAATCTGTTCTTGCGCGTGCTCGGGAAGCGTCCCGATGGTTTCCACGACATCCGGACGCTCTTCCAGACCGTGAGCTTGAGCGACGCGCTGAGCGTCCGGCTGAGTCCGGGCGGTCGGCCGACGGTCAGGTTCACTTGCAGCCGGGACGATCTCCAGGGCGAGCACAACTTGGCTTGGCGCGCCGCCGACCTGATGCTCAAGCGGACCGGCACCGTGGCGCGGTTGGAGGTCGCCTTGCACAAGGCCATACCGTCCGGCGCTGGCTTGGGGGGCGGCTCCAGCGATGCCGCGGCGGTGATTCGCGCGGTCGCCTCCATGCTTCCCGTGCGACCGGCCGTGCGGCTGCTCTTCGACGTGGCAGCCGAGCTTGGCAGCGATGTCCCGTTCTTCTTGGTCGGGGGCTCCGCGATTGGCTCTGGCCGCGGCACCGAGCTGGAACCGCTGGCCGACTTGCCGCCGGCCGCCCTGGTGGTCGCCCGTCCGGCGCTGGAAGTCTCCACGGCTTGGGCCTACGGTGCGCTTTCCGAGCACCGCGCCGGATTGACAGCGGATGCGGATTACGGTAAGCTTGAGAGGTTCGACTTGAGTTCCAACGCGCCCCCAGTCGGCTCGCTGCCGGGCAGCAGAGAGGGCATGGTGAATGATTTCGAGTCGGTAGTCTTCCGGCGGTACCCGCCGATTGCCGCTCTCAAGAGTCGGCTGCAGGCCTTGGGCGCGCAGTCGGCATTGATGTCTGGCAGCGGATCCGCCGTTTTCGGGGTCTTTGAGTCTTATCAGTCTGCGAGACTAGTGGCGGACACGTTGCGGGCCGAAGGGCTTGCGGCGTGGTCGGCGAAGTATGTCGGCCGGTCAGCGAGCGGGATGTCAAGCGCGACCGTCAGCGACCCCGCCGCGGGCTAGCCAGCGCGTACCACACGCCGCAAGAAGACGCATCGCTTGGGAATTCGCACAGTGCCGACCGAATCGAGGTTGAGGGTCTTCGCCGGGTCAGCCAACAAGGAGTTGGCGGGGGACATCTGCGCCTGCCTGCACATCCAGCCGGGACGGCTGTCGCTGTCGCGTTTCTCCGATGGCGAGATCCATGTCCAGATCGAAGAAAACGTGCGGGGCATGGACGTCTTCGTCGTGCAGCCCACCTGTACTCCGGTGGACCAGCACTTGATGGAACTGCTGCTCTTGCTGGATGCCTTGCGGCGCGCCTCTGCAAAGCGAATCACGGCCGTGCTGCCGTACTACGGCTACTCGCGCCAAGACCGCAAAGACCGGCCCAGGGTGCCTATCTCGGCCAAGGTCGTGGCGAACCTGCTGGTCGCCGCCGGCGCGGACCGCTTGTTGACGCTGGATTTGCACGCGGCCCAGATCCAGGGATTTTTCGACGTGCCGGTCGATCATCTCTACGGCCGGCCGGTGCTCGTGGAGTACTTGCGGCAGCAGCACCTGCCCCAGCTCACCGTAGTGTCTCCGGACGCAGGCGGTGTGGAGCGGGCCCGCGCACTGGCCAAGCGCCTGACCGCGCCCTTGGCGATCATTGACAAGCGGCGGGACAAGCCGGGCGTCTCCGAGGTCATGCACGTGATCGGAGACGTGCGGGACCGCACGTGCGTGATCACCGACGACCTCGTCGACACCGCGGGCACGCTGGTCAACGGCGTCGATGCCTTGATCGCCCAAGGTGCGGCCCAAGTCTATGCCGTCACGACGCATGCCGTGCTATCCGGGCCCGCAGTCGATAGAATTAAGGGGTCGAAGCTCAAGGAGCTGGCGGTCACCAACTCGATCCCCCTGTCCGATGAAGCCAAGGCGAGCGGCCGAATCCAGCAGTTGAGCATAGCGCCCCTGCTCGCGGCCGGCATCAACTCGATCCACAGCGAGTCTTCGATCAGCATGTTGTTCGGGTAGGGGATGAGTGCGGGTCTCGCGCGAGGCTCGCTCGGAATTTGGCCGCCACCTCGGCGGCTAGGGAGCAAACGCAATGCAGCGGCAGATTGAAATGGAAGTGGCGGTGCGCGAGGAGCGCGGCAAGAACGCAGCGCGTCGCCTGCGCTTGACGGGCAACGTGCCTGCGACGGTCTACGGGCTGGGCAAGGATCCCCAGGCGATCTCGGTCAACACCAAGGAGATGACGACGGTGCTGAAGGATCCGGCGGGCCACAACCGCGTCTTCAACATCAAGTGCGACGGCACTCAAGAGCACGCCATGGCAGTCGACTACCAGATCGATCCCGTGAAGCACTCGCTGCTGCATGTCGACCTGCAGCGCGTGGACGTCAACAAGCCGGTCACTGTATCGGTCCCGATCAAGGCCGTCGGCACGGCCTACGGCGTCAAGACCGAGGGCGGCTTCGAGGAGATGGTCAGTCGCGAGGTTCGCATCGAGTGCTTGCCGCTGGACATTCCCGAGAGCATTGACGTGGACGTTACCGACCTGCGCGTCGGCCAGGCCATCCGGGCCAAGGACCTGCCTGCTAGCGACACGTGGACATTGGCGGATCTCGACCAGAGAGTGCTCGTGCATATCATGGCTTCACGCGCCACCGACGAACTGCCTGAGGATGAGGAGGCCGAGACCGAGGATGAAGCGGCCGAGGAGCCGGCGGAGTAGCCGCGTGCCCGCTGGCTGCCGGTTGATCCGCTCGAGGCGCGGTGGAAACCATGTTCTGGAGGCGCGCGCTGCCCGAGAAGGCCGAGTGGCTGGTCGTTGGCTTGGGCAATCCGGGCGAGGAGTACCGCCATACGCCGCACAATTTCGGCTTCCTGACGGTGGAGCGCCTCTCGGAGGATGCCGGGATCCGCGTCACGCGGCCGGAAGAGGACGCGCTGGTGGGATTCGGAGAGCTGGGCGGCAGGCGGGCATTGCTGGCCAAGCCGCTGTCGTTCATGAACCGCAGCGGGGGGTCCGTCAAGCGGCTGCTGCGGCGCTACGATCTGGGGCCGCAGCAGTTGCTCGTCGTCTACGACGAGCTGGATCTGCCTTGGGGTCGGCTGCGGCTCAAGCACAAAGGGTCGGCTGCGGGTCATAATGGTATGCAGTCCATCGTTGACTCGCTGGGGACGTCCGAGTTCCCGCGGCTGCGCATCGGGATTCACCCGGGACATCCCGTCTCCAACGGAGCGAAGTATGTCCTGCGTCCGTTCGCCCGCGACGAGATCAAGGAAGTCGAGGAAATCGTCGGACGCGCGGCGGATGTCGTGCGACACACGCTTGCCGAGGGCACAGAGAAGGCCATGGCGCGGAGCAACCGCCGCGTGCCGGAGTCACAGGAATAGAGAATCATGAGAGTTTACGAGTTGGGGTTCATCCTCAAGCCGGACCTGCCCGAGCAGGAAGCGCAGGAATCCCTTGAGAGCGTCAAGCGCGTGCTGGCCTCCGGCGGGGCCAACGTGGACAAGGTCGATGACTGGGGCAAGCGGCCGCTTGCCTACCGCGTGCACGGGTTCTGGAGCGGCCACTACATCTTCATCCAGTACTCGACCAACGGTGACCGCTCGCTGAACCGCGAGCTGGAGCGCCGCTTGCGCGTCTCCGATCACGTCATCAAGTACATGGTGATCCGCATCGACGAGGATCTCAAGCGGTTGGCCAAGGCACAGGCGCGCCGCGCGAAGCGGCAGCCGCTGTTGGACGCCAAGGCCGCCGCGCGCGCCGCCGAGGGCGAGAAGGCCAAGGCCAAGGCGCCGGGCAAGCCCGAGCCCGAACTGCCGGCGACCCCGGTACCCGCCGAGCCCCAGGCGGCCGAGGGGCCTGCCGAGCCCGAGGTGGCTAAGGAAGCTGCCGCTGAGACACCTGCGGCGGTCAGCGCCGAAGCGCCGACTGAGGAAGAGAAAGCCGCGCCTGCCGAGGAGTAGGGCAAGCTATCGAGAGGAATTGACCAATGGCTGAGAACGAAGAAACGAGACCGGCGCCCGCCCGTGAGGGTAGCGGCGGACCGCGCCGTGACCGGGGCGGACCGGAAGGCCGCGGCCGGCCTGGCGGCAAGCGCTTTTTCCGGCGACGCAAGGTGGACTACTTCAGCGTCAACCGGATTGACCACATCGACTACAAGGACGTGGACACGCTGAAGCAATTCGTTGGCGACCGCGGCAAGATCAACCCTCGCCGCCACACAGGATTGAGCGCCAAGCACCAGCGCGACCTGCGGCGGGCGATCAAACGCGCCCGCAACTTGGCCCTGCTCCCGTTCGTGGGCGTGATCGAAAAGCCGCAGCGTGAAAGGGATCGCTTCAGAGACAGAGAGAGGGGTGGCTCCGATGCATGAGGTCATTCTCAAGAAGGACATCTACAAGTTGGGCGAGCGCGGCGACGTCGTCAAA
>MKWU01006140.1_pt1 | contig 12432 bp, 12 predicted proteins | sample 809101 | NCBI WGS metagenome assembly MKWU01 (sample SAMN05860141, study PRJNA318959) | sponge metagenome | host: Aplysina aerophoba | place: Slovenia: Piran, Adriatic Sea, Gulf of Piran | collected 2013-05-07
AACCTCGTCGACAAGGCGAAGCAGCTGGGTATACCCGTCCTCGAGGTCAAGGCCGCGTAAGCAGCGCGCGCCTCGACGAAGCGGCCGGTGCCTCACAGCACCGGCCGCTTTCTTCGTGCTTCACGACGAGTGTCACGAGTGCCGTCCGTCGCCGCCGCGCTTCGCGCAGGCGCCGTGCGCGCTCGAAGCCGTGAGCGTCCTCGCCGCTGCTTCGGCATCGCGTCTGTCTCGGTGCTCCGCACCGTCGACGGACGCTCGACTCGCGCAAGCAAGACAGACCGCGGTTCAATTCGCGAAGGCCTGGCCGCGGTCCAGCTTCACGTCGCCGTGGCCGACCGCTGCTCAGCCATGCGCATCGACTGCACGCCCACGCTCGTCACGATGATCACGGCGACGGCGATCGTGCACCGACGAGTGCGTCCGGCACTTCCTCTTCCCCCCGATGAACTGCGCGCCCCATGCGCGTGCCCGGCGTCAGCGCCGTCGCCGATGGCGACGAGCGCCGCGACGCCTTGCCCGACCATTGTGCCGCCGCGCCTGAACGGCCCGGCGTCACCACGCCCGACAGTGATGACCCCGTTGGCGACAACAACCACGCGCGATCCAGCCTGTGCCGATGGTGATGGCCATGGTGCGCTCACGAGTGCAGCCGCCGATGTCGCTCGCCAACTCACCTCCGCAAGATGAACTGCAAGCTCTTGTGCAAGGCCCGCGTGCGCGCCCGACGTCCGCGCCGTCACCGATGGCAACGATCGTTGCGACACCTTGCCGGACCATGGTGCCGCCGCGCCTGAACGGCTCGGTGTCACCACGCCCGACGTTCGCGACGACGATGGTGATCGGTCAACTGAGCTGACCATGATCGCCAGCCTCTGCGCGTCGACCCGGTTGCCGTCCGGCCAACCCTTGCCTGCTCGCCGCGGTCGCGCGACCGCCTGCCGCAGACAATCCTCCCCGCCTTCGAAACAGGGCTGGCCCTGACCGCTCTTCTCGCCCCCCTCAAGTTCCGGCTCTACGGCGCAGCCGCTTGAAATCTCACACCCCACGCACCTAGGGTGCATAGAGCGAGAACCGAATAGCTTCCTTCTCCGGACGATTTTCGCGCTGAATCAGTCCATTGGGCTTGATTCGGTCCTTGGCCGCGATCTCCCGCGCGGGTCGCGTTGTCTCCCCGAAACCGCCGTCCCGTTCCCTCCGAACGGGCGGCGTCCGAGGTAACAGACAACGGAGACGCGCCCATGCGCATCCATGCGACCATCAACGAACGGACCGTGGGACGCTCGTTCCGCGAGAAACGAATCGGGCGAAAGGGCCTGACCGTTATCGACAGGGACCTGCCCGCCTTCGGCCTCACGGTCTCCAAGAACGGCAGAAAGACCTTCTTCGTCCGGGCGGCGCGCCCGATCGGCAGGTCCAAGACGATCCTCGGCACGGCCGACGAGATGACTGCCGCAGAGGCTAGGGAAAAGGCCGTAGCCGCCATCGCGGCCGCCAAGACTGAGTGCGAGACCGGGCCGCAGTTCGCCGATTTCGTGACCGAGTTCATGCGCCGCCAGGGGCGGCGCTGGAAGTTGTCCACCAGGAACAGCAACCGTCACCTGATCGACCGCCACCTCGTGCCCTTCTTCGGAACGATGCCCGTCGCCGAGATCGCCCGCGCGGACGTGCAGCGCTGGTTCGATTCCATGAGCGCCACCCCCGGCACCGCCAACCGGGCGCTGCCGGTGCTCTCCGTCATGATGCGGCAGGCCGAGCTCTGGGACTTCCGGCCTCAGGGCTCCAACCCCTGTCGCAACATGCGCCGCTACAAGACCGCGCCGCGCGAGCGGTTCCTGTCGTTGGACGAACTCAAGCGCCTCGGCTTCGTGCTCGACCACGCAGAGGACAAGCAGGCCACCGCCGCGATCCGGCTCTTGCTGTTCACAGGCGCGCGGTCGTCGGAGATCACCCGCCTCCGGTGGGACTGGATACGCGGCACCCGGGCCGTGCTGCCGGACTCGAAGACCGGGCCCAAGGCCATTCAGCTCCCGCCGCCCGCGCGGGCGGTGCTGAACGCCTTGCCCCAAAAGGGGCGCTTCGTCTTCCCCAACCGCAGGGGCAACGGCCCGATGACCGATCTCGGCCTGCGCTGGCAGAAGCTGCGCGACCTTGCTGGACTGGACGGCGTGCGCATCCACGACTGCCGGCACACGTTCGCCAGTCACGCCGTCATGAGCGGGCTCGATCTCTACACCGTCGGCCGGCTGCTGGGCCATGCCGACGTCGCATCCACCGAGCGCTACGCCCATCTCGCCGACGAACACGTTCGTGCGGCGGCGGGGCGCATCTCCGGCATCGTCCACGAGGCCATGACCGGAAGCGGGAAGGAGGCAGATCATGACAAGTAGAACCCGCCATACCCGGCTCACCGTGAACGCCATCACCGCGGCGAAGCCGCGCGCCAAGGAATACACCCTGTGGGACGGGTCGCTCGCGCATTTCGGGGTCAGGGTGCATCCCTCGGGCGTCAAGTCCTTCATCGTTCAGACCCGCGCCAATGGCCGCATGCGCAAGATCACCCTCGGGCGCTTCCCCGAGATGGGCATCGAGCAGGCCCGGAGGGAGGCCGCCACCGTCCTCGTCCGCCTGTGGGGCGGCGAGACCGTCCCGGCGCCGCGCAAGACCAGGGCGCCGCTCTTCCGCGACTTTGCCGCCCGCTACCGGGAGAGGCGCAAGCATCGCTGGAAGCCGGCCTCGCTCAAGACCTTCGACGGCTACATGCGGAACCGGCTGATGCCCGCCTTTGGCACTATGCGTCTCGACGCCATCGACCATGCCCGCGTCTCGGCATGGTTCGACGCGGCGAGCGTGGACAAGCCCGGCGCGGCCAACCGCGCCTTCGAGGCGCTTCGCGCCATGCTCGCTGCGGCCCGCCAGTGGGGTGAGATCGGTGAGCACGTCCCCGACGCCTGCGCCAACATCGTCAAGAACCCGCGCAGGTCCGTGGCGCGCTTTCTCGACCGCGATGAGCTCGAACGCCTCGGCAAGATTCTTGACAGCCACCAGGCCGACCACCCCTGGCCGGTCGCGACGATACGGCTGCTGACGCTGACGGGTGCGCGGCTCTCCGAAGTGCTCGACCTCAAGTGGGACGAGATCGGAGAGCTGGGCGAGGACGGTGCGAGCGCCCGGCTCGAAGACTCCAAGACCGGGCCGCGCACCGTCTGGCTCGGGCCGGAGGCGGCAAGGCTTCTCGCGGAGCTGCCCCGGCCCGAGGGCAGGGAGCGTGTGTTTCCCGAGGATCTCACGTCGCAGCGTCTCTACACGTTCTGGTGCGGTATCCGGGAGGAAGCCGGGCTGCCCGGCCTGCGCATCCACGACTGCCGGCATACCTGGGCCTCGCAGGGCGTGATGAACGGCGTCGGCCTGACCACGGTGGGCCGGATGCTCGGGCATCGCAATCGCGAGACCACCGCGATCTACGCCCATCTCGACGACGCGGCGCTCAGGGATGCCGCGGCACAGGCGGCGTCCGTCATCGCCAAGGCGATGAACTTCGAGGTCGAGCCTCCGCCGTTGCCAGAGGAGGAGGACACGAAGGACACTCTGACGAGACCCCCGGAGTCCAAGAGGTCCAGTGGGCCGGTTTCATCGGACTGGCTGGAATCGCCCCTCTGGCTCGAGTTCGAAAGCCGGAGCGCAGAAACGAGGCAACCGAAGCTGGGTCGCGTGGACCGGTCCCCGCCTCCCACCGGAGATACGGCCGGCAGCCCCCCCGACTCCGCTTCAGACGAGGCCAACGAGGACGACCGTGAACGCCACCGTCGTGATCTGCTTTGGATGTGAGCAAGCCAGAGCTTCGAGTGCTCACCTGGCAAGCGAAGCAGACGACAGATTCTTAACCTAGCGGTCGTAGGTTCACAATTTGCGCCCGCGGCTAAGGAAAACACAGCTGAACAGGCCCACGTTTTTTCGACGGAAAACTTGTCTTAGACGAAAGTAAGTCGTAGTTTGGCTTACGATTTATTTGTACTTTCTCGCTAAAGAAGTCCCAAAAAGTGTCATAATGTGGCCGTTGCTCTCACTAAATATAACGGAGGACCGTTTTATGGGCGAATCAAACGGCTAGGTATCGCTACGCAGGGCAGACTGAGGGAGACATTAACCCAGTCCACATTTGTGGAGGCACTGTTGCGGTACATTACCCCGGACGCGCGACCAGATCGGGATTTGGTATTGCGTGGCAAGAAACTGCATCATGCTGATCAAGAAACTCTGGAAAAGCTGCCACTGAGAAATCTGTTATTGATGACAAGGACGTCGAGATCGCGATGCTGTTGGAAAATTACCTTGTCTCAGTGCGCAATAGGTGGCCGATGGTCTGGGATTTTGGAGTACGAGGACGTATGCTTAACAAGACGAATGGCTTTAGGGCGCTTATGTGAATATTTGGGCCAGAGTATTTGCAGCTTGCTGAACCAGGAGAGATTGTGCCTGTGGAAGAATTCGACTCGGTTTTTGACCGGAGTAGATTGAAAGACAAGGAATTTCATGTTGATACGTTCAGACCGGGTATTGGTGGAGAGGCTTTATTGTTTCGGACACTGGAGCAAGACTTGAATTTGACGCCATAGGCTCATCGCCGTGGGAACACGGGTTGTCAGGCGCCCCCCGCGCAGATGCAGGCAGGCGCGCTAACGCATCGGACTCCTGACTTGGAGCGGACGTCAACCCATACTCTCGTTCCATGGTTCCGCCACGTCTCGCACCGTTACGTGTCGTGGCGGGCTCAAGTGACACGCGTAGTCCGGTGCTGTGCCCGGTGCGTGGCTCGGCAGCAATGCCTACTGTTGGCGAATGGATTGTGTGAGGACTCGGCGTTCTGTGATGTAATCGTGCTCAGACCCGCCAGCTTCCAGGCTGGGCAGTGTGCACGGTTTCCCCCGCAATGCTCTGAAGAAAGTGTTCGGGTAGGATGCGCTCCCAGACAGTAAGCGAAGTTTGCACAAGTGCGAGGTACTGATCCTCGTCTCCCCCTTCGATTTGTCGCCAAGCGCTCGGCATGTAGCGCGACATGATCGAAAGCGCGTACAACGTTACCGCCGCAATGGACCTATATTCCCGAATGCCGCCTACGGTCGGCAACAGGAGCGTATGGTCGCTGCGGAACGGGGTAGAATGAGTTGGGATTGCCGACCACCAGATGTCGTGGCCGGCATGGTCCACGCGGGCACGGAACGCGACTCCAGAGCCCTCGTAGTCATCCACGCGGCGAATTTCCGCCAGCGGCCAGCCGGCGTCTTCTAGGCTCCGTTCGGATACCTTACCGGATCGGTCGAGAAACAATCCGTAAGTGCTGCCTGTCTTTTTCTCCGTGGTGTGACGCATGAGCGTTGTGGTGTTACACTTGTCGTCGTAAGCGACGGATACCCACAAGGGGGGATTGTCGAACACCTCGGCGAAGAGGTCGTCGATCTCGGGCATGGACGCAAATAAGTGTCGAAGCAAGCAGAACGTTTCGGGAGGCACGTTCTGCAGAGCAGTTTCCTTTCTTGGCCTTTTGTTGGGATAGCGGGCGATATCGTATTCCAAGAACTTCATCCACTGCGGAAAGAAGCCGTTGTTGAGGACGCCGACGCGAAGATCCGCAAAACCGCCGTGCGGCGCCGGAAGGGTATAGAGGCCGTGACCGTTTCGTGTCATGGCCTCGACCTTGTCGAGATCGGTCGGTCCCGACGGAGAGGCCAGCATCTCAGCCTGAGCGAGCGCCATCGTGCCGTAGTAGAGACCGAGAACCCTTCTGCTGAGCGCCTCGCCCGGCGTCGAGACCAGGTAATCTTGAGCGCTTTGCATCGAGTAGGCGATACCGGTCGACTTCGCAGCAACCGTTTCGCGGGAGAGATCGATACCTTCCGATTCGGCCCGCCTGTCCACCAACTTGCGGGCGAGATTCTCGCTCGTGAACTGCTGCAGGCGTGCGGTAACCGCCTCGAGGGGGTTTTCCGCCGTCAGCCGCCGCAAGGTCACGGCCCTGCGTGGGATTGCAGCCTTCGATCGGTCGGGTGCCGCCTGTTTGTTTAATTCGACTAGATACGGGAAAAAGTCGCCGAGCGGTCCGACCGGGACGGTGGCGCCGCCAGCGAAGGAGTCGAACATATAGGATTGGCCTCTGAAGAAGATTCGTTCGACCCTTTGGGACAGAGTCCCGTAGTCCGAATACGAGATTCCGCTGCTGCTGTAGAGCACGGCGATGCGAGTTGACATCGCATCTTTTTCCGCGGCGACTTCAATGCAGTCGTGACCATCGACCTCGCGCATGATCCGTGCGGCCCAACCGTGCAGTTGAAAGGGCGTTAGCACCTTCTCTTCCACCTCCTGACGAAGAATGTCCAAGCGTGGGTTCGCCGGTGCAACTCGGTCGTTCATATCGGATACTCCCGGTAGTCGTTGGATTGCGCGATACGTTATTTGTGTCGGGATCTTCCCATTGAAACATCTCTTCGAGCTCAACGAATCAATCGGAACTGGAGACCCACAAACCGCCAAGAGTTTGAATGCGATTAACGGCAACCATGCGTTCCAAGTGCCGGGTCTCTTCTGGCTTATATCGCTTCCTTTGCATTGTTAGTCTCTCTCGTTCCTCAAGCCGAACATGGTTCATCTGGTGGGCTGAGAATGATCCGGCGGCGGACTCAGCGTTTGCGCCTTCGTTTGGTGTCTTGTTTTCTACTTAGCTGAGCTCAGCGAACCAAATCACGCAGCTCCGCGCCGCAACGCGGTATGACTTATAATCGTCAAACGTGGTCATGCCACCGTCACCAGGCAATAGCTTGTGTTCTTGCTGCCTCCCGGATTGCGGCGAAGGACTCCGACCTCGATCGGTTCATTGATGCCGCGATGAGCCATCGATATCGAACACTTCCCGATCGCTGCCCATTTCCTCGCCGTCGGCAGGCCCTCAAGTCCATCCAGAAACCTGTTGAGCGCAGCCCTCTGGCGTTTGGTGAAGGACTCGCGGGCGTAGTGTTTGCAGAAGTCGGTCTCGCGCAGAACATCTGCGCAAGTCCACCTCGACGCCATCGATCACGCGCGAAATACAGTCGGTCGGTGTGCTCCTGGACAGCCTCTCCTCATCGCTATTTCGTTGGGACGTGTATGTTCATGTCAGGACGCGTCCATTGCATTTCACTCAAACTCCCTCTGGGCGGGTGGCCTTGCCTCCGTGGACGGATGGTTCGGAGCACCACTTCAACCGAACGAGTTCAAGCGAGTGCAGGACACTGTCGGGCAATCCGAGGACATCTAGAACTTGGGCGTCAAGCTCTATCCTCACATCATCCCGGTATGCTTCGTTCGCCGGCCGGAACGTCCGACCCTTGAAGTCTCCGAAAAGGCTGTCGAAGCTTCTCATCTGCTTCTTCTTTAGTTTTCTCGCGTCGAGCGTGGGAAAAGACGGAATCGCAGTGACCTTAAGACTTGCCCGTCCCATCTGCTGCCTCACGCCACACCACCAATAAAGCATTAACCCCAGAGTTGTGTTTGACCAAAGAAGTAGTGGCAATTCGTATCGCTCGTCGTGCGGCAAGAGATTCGGCCACGCCCTTCCACCGATGCAAGGGATACTTGTCAAGCAGGCAGAGAGGCTCTGCGAATTGATTCGAAAGTCGATATTGTGATGGAGCCTGGAGGCGGTCGCGGCCCAAGTTTCCTCTGCCTCAGCCCGCATGCCCCTTCGAACTGTCCCGCGGGAGTCCGGCTTCACGATCAGCCGGCGTTCTTCTTCGGCGTTGTGCTTCCAAAGGACGGGGTACGTCGGTACGCCACGTCCCTGACCCTCTTGAATGTCGAAGGCTCCCCTTCCGCCCGCGCCGTTGATGTCCATGTGGTACAAGCCGCGGCCGGCCACGTTTCCCATCTCCGTGATCGGTAGCCGATGTGTGCACGCGGCCCTGGGCAAATCTAGGTTTCCCTTCCGAAGTTCCGTGAGTACATCGCCGACAGCCGAGTCCTGAATGCCCGCCGCGCCGGAGTCTCGAAAGGAGCCCCTTATGGTGGCTCCCTCTTGTATCCGCTTCGCCGACTCATGAGCTTCGAGAAGAGTCCGCGGCCGTCTTGCTAGGTTGGCGTACCGAACAATGGTAGACAAACTTGCGGTATTAGCTGACTTGGTTCGGTTGGCTAGAACGAGACACTCCGCCATGCCTGTGTCGGCCGAGAATGATCTAGAGGTTGCTCCCGTGGTTGCGATCGAAATAACGTGGATGTCTCTGTACCAGTAGGAAAGCGATTCTTGAGCCCTGCTCCACGCCTGACCCGACACGAAGGCGAAGGGAAGGACGAGAGCCAGTATCCCGCCTGGCTTCAGCTTGTCGTGAGCCAAGTCCATGAACTCGGATGCAAGTCCAGCGTTGCCGTGTCCGAATAGCTTACTTTGCGCCCTGAGCTTCTTAGACATCGCTACCTGCTCGTGCCTGGAAGTGTCAAATCCTGCAAACGAGGGTACAGGAACGCCGATCTTGCCTCCCTCGTGTCCCGTCGGGCGCGTGAAGGGAGGATTCATTATAACGAGATCGAAGGACTCGTGTTCGACCGGGAAATCCCTGCCACTGTCTGCGTCTTTCGCCCTCTTAGACGTCATCCTTCTGCCGCCGATCTGCACTTGAGGCCCAATGCCTCCTGAGGTAAAGAGGCTGTGTCCGAACTCCTCCATACGAAGGTCAAGGGCGCCGATATACGGTGTGTCGGTATCAATTCGACGGAGGTTTGATAGGTCTTCGTCGATACCGTATGGTAGTACACGTACCAGCGAGCTTTCATACCCAACTCCCGGATGGGCGCTTGAGAGCATCGACGCCGTCGGATGCGCCGCAGAAGGCATTATATCGGTTCCGAGAAGCACTCGCTCCATGAACAGTCGGTGCCAATCCTCGTCGTTGAATCCCGCTCTGCGCAGCCGTCGGTAAATGGCTCTTTGCGTTGCAGACAATAGCGTTCCCGTCCCGCAGGCGAAGTCGGCTATCTTGAGCGTCTTGACGGCTTCTTTGTTTTTCCAGTCGATGTCGAGTCTCGAAACAGCGAGTTCGGCAAGGAGGCAGGCGGATTCCGGCAGCGTGTAGAACGTGGCGAGGAACTTGCGATCCGCTATGAGTGTCTGAAACATCCGAGCCGCAAGGTCGTGGAACGTAGTCGCTCCGACCGTCAGCAGTTCTTCAGCCACCGCATTGGCCTTGTCGAGGAGTGGATTGGCTAGCCGAGTCGGAACGGTTTCGAGAATTTCCTTGGCGATACTGAATATGGGCCAGTAGTTCACTTCCAGCACTGATTGCCAAGTCTTGAGTACTCTGCTCTTGTGAAAGCCATTTCTGCCCGAACCATCTGAAACATGGGGAATACCGTCCTGTCCTTCGATGGCATAGTGGAATACGAAGGCGTTTACGATAATTGCCACAGACATCCTTGTTGTCTGTGGACCTTGATCCTGATGCAGAACCTCCGCTAGTGCCGAGCTGAACGCTGTGCCTTTCCCGAGTGCCTCCAATCTAGAACTCGCGTCCTGAACCCCGTCTGATAGGAGTTCCTCGCCCTCTCTGATTCGTTTCTCGGACAATGAGACCACTTCCACGGCGTCCGCCAAATCATCGACCGATCCCTTGATCCATTCGTCATCCTCCTCTGGCCACCGTTTAACGGTATCGTCCTCTCCAAGTTGATGAACCGCGTAACGCAACTCCGCACTCGCCACTCCCGAACCGGTTAGGCCCGGGGGATAGACGACAGAGATTCCAGACTCAATCACGCTCCCAGTTTGGTCAATTGTCAACCCTATGCGGTTCTCCAGTTGTTCTCGCAATGCCGTTCCCACCTTCGAAGCGTCGAACTTTGTTTCGATTGCAACCGGCTGACCGCCAGGATTCTCGACCAGCACATCGATCTTCAGCCCCGATTGCCCGCGAATCGTCTCCGTCGAGTCGATGTGCACATTGGCCTCGTTCCATGACGGGTGTCGAGCGATGAGCAACTTGCCCAATTCTCCATTAAGTATTTCTTCTCTTTGCCTCGGCACTCGGTGCTTTCCTCTCTGTTCGAAGAGTCCTGAATTGTAGCGGATCTAACCGCCTGCTTGCGAACACTCGCTGTCCGTTCACTGTGCTGGTGGCGCAATATGCCTGATCCTCGAATGACCGGCGAGTTAGTCGGCGGGCTATTGCATAGCCGGTCCGCGTTTCTCCAGCAAGTCGTCGCGGGCAGGAGGAGCCACGCTTTCCGACCTTTCACTCGAGCGAAGACAAAGTCGGACCGAATCGGGTCCATGTCGCGTTGCCTTGCCTGGTCTTTGCAACTTCGACCAGAGCCCATGACTTGATGCCCGCCGTCCGCGTTGCGTAGCGCTAGCGTCATTGCCCGGTAGTCTGTCGTTGACCCGTGCCGCGACCGCGAGCCGGCACGACGTCCGCGGTCGGCCCGTCGGCAGAAGCGGGGTGCGCCCGCCGGGTTGGGCCGACTCATTTCCAGTCCGCCTGAGCGAAATCCGGAGACTGGTCGGTGAGCACCGTCACGTAGTCAAAAGAGAGTCGGGACTGGGCGAGGCAAAGCGCCACGTCCGCCCAGCTGTCCCACGTGCCCAGGTCCTCGCCCGTGTCGAGCTCGACCACGGTGTACTGCGGCGGATGGAGCCGCATTCCCCGAAAGAACGTCAGGCCTCGATCCGCACCGCTGGCGCGGCGGTCAGGCCAAGGCCCAGCTCGACACCGGCCACCGTACCGAAGCCGCCGAGTGACTGCCGGGGCCTACCGTCGCCACCACTCCCGCAGCTATAGAGCGCATCCGGGGATGCGCTCGAGCAATCCTCGTCCATGAACGCCGCGTCCGCACGACGGTTGAGGCCGACCCCGGCGCGCAGACGGAAGTCCTCCGCCGCCACGGCGCCGGAGATCATCACCAATGTCGCCACGATCAGGGCCGCAACGAGAGGGAACCAACGCATTTCTAGCTTGGACGTTACGGTCGCGCTCCGGGCCGAGTCACGCCCCGGCAATCGGGCTCGCTTGCACCGGACGCGGTTCGATCGCCGGGGAGTTCTTCTCGCCTCCAGCATCAACGGGAGCCGACCGGAACAGCGCCGGACGATCTACGAGCGCGCAGGCTCCACGATGATGCGGCCGCGGCCCCGCCTGATCAGGTAGCCGCCGCGCGGAATCATCAGCTTCCCTTCTTCGACGAGAGGCCACAGAACATCGACGATCTTCTCTGCGTTCGTGTCCTCCTTGTCCGACCCGGTCGAGCGTAAGGACAGCCACTCGGCGAACGCCCTGTCGGCAATCTCCGAGCCCAGGGATTTTCGCAGCGCCCCCAGCTTGCGAAGTTCTCCCTTGGAGAGGCCGCTCTCGTCGATCCCACCCGTTGTTGCCTGATCCATTGTCCCGGTCCTTTTCACAGTCAGAGAACTTGCGGCGCACTTGTAACAGCACCGTTCGCAAATTCCTAACTGTCTCCCCCGCTGCCCAACGGCCCCTTGTTGATCCGCTTCTTCAGCACATGGGAAGCCCGGAACGTCACCACCCTGCGGGGCGCTATCGCCCCCGTCTCCAGGGTGAGCGGATTCCGGCCAAGCCGCTCTCCCTTGTCGCGCAAGTTGAAGCTGCCGAAGCCCGTGATCTTCACCGCCTCCCCGGCCTCGAGGCGTGCGGCCAACTCCTCGATTACCGTGTCGACGAACTTCCACGCATCGCGACGCGTCAATCCCGCCTCTTCGGCGACGGCCCGGGCCAGATCGGTGCGCGTCACGGTCGCCATGGTCAGCACCTCCCTCCTGCCGGTCACGATACGGCAGGCGGGGCGGCGGTCAAAAGCCCCTGCCGGCCAAGGTGTCGGCGGCTGAGTGACGCCCGGTGCCGGATCCGGCGCGAAGCGCCCCGTACAGGCGGCGCCTTCGCTTCTCGCCGCCCTTCCGTTTCCATTCCGCATCCGCGCACGCGCGCCAACAAGAGGCAGAGGTCTGCCGTGACGCGGACGGCGGGCGGCCCGGCGAGGGGGCGCGCCTGCCGTTGATGATCACGGACCCGGAGGAGGTCGGACGATGCCGAAGGCGAGAACCAACCGACGCGCCGCCAGCACCTACGTGGTGCACTTCTTCGGAGGCGGCCTCGACCGTGACGAGCGTTTCGTCGTGGAGCGCTACGAGACTGCGGCCTCGGGCGAGATCCGCCCGCTCAGCGCCGACGGGGAGGGCGGTGGTGCGCGCAAGGCGCGCACGACCCTGTCGCGCCGCGCCGTGAAGCGCTTGCGTCCGCTGCCCAACGAGATCGTCATCGCCACCGCCGTCGGCCGCGACGCGGGCATGCAGCTTTTCGGCAGCACCGCGGCCGGCATCGCGCTGCGCGGCAGGTGGCGCTGCTGAGCGGCGCCCCCGGCCGGCTCCCACCCTCCGTCCACAGCCACGCCTTCGAGGTCGCC
>MKWU01006141.1_pt1 | contig 12432 bp, 10 predicted proteins | sample 809101 | NCBI WGS metagenome assembly MKWU01 (sample SAMN05860141, study PRJNA318959) | sponge metagenome | host: Aplysina aerophoba | place: Slovenia: Piran, Adriatic Sea, Gulf of Piran | collected 2013-05-07
CCGGCGCCGCCCAGGAAGTACCGGATGCGCGGCCCGACCGAGACGCTGACATGGGTGCGGTTGAAGTCCGGCTCGCCAATGGCGGTGTCGCGCGCGGCGCCGGTTCTCACCTCCAGATGTGTCTGCGGAGAGACCGGGGTGCGCCAGCGCAGGTTCGCCCCGGTCCGCGCCACCCATGCTTCCTTCGGGCGTTCGTTCAGCGTGAACGGCAGGGTGGTGCCGAAGATCGGGATGTCGACGGTCTCCGCCTCGGAGGCGTTGTTGATGTTCTCGTCGCGCCACAGGCCGAAGTCGAAGCCGAATTGCAGCGGCTCGCGCGCGCGAATGCGCTCGAGGAAGTCCTCGACGTTGCGCTGGACCTGGGCGGGGAGGTCGGGCTTGCGGCGGACCGTGAGAAAGACGTCGCGCGCCTCGTCGTCGCGGCCGAGCCGGAACAGGACGAGCGCGTAGTCGAGCTGCACCCGGACCAGCCCGGGCCGGGTGCGGAGGATCCACTCGAGGATCGGCGCGGCCTGCCCGAAGCGCCCGGCGCGGATCAGCTCCTGGGCCTGGCGGAAGCGGGGGCCGATGGGATCGGCGGGCTTCTGCGCGAGCGCGCCGCCGGCCCAGAGCAGGATAACCGCGAGGACCGCGCCGGCGGCGATGAACAGGTTGCGGCGAAGGCGGCGGTACATGGGGCGGGTCCGATCGGGAAAGAAAGAAAAAGGGCGGCGACCGGAGCCGCCGCCCTGCAATTACGCGGGTGGGGTGGGGGTCGAAACTCGGACCCCGCCCCGTAGAAGAAACGCTACTCGGTCTTCGCGCCGAACGCGCCGACCATCTTCCCGGAATTGCCGAACTCCGTGTAGAAGTCGCCGGTCACGACCTTCGGCACGCCGGTGGAGCCGACTTCACGGAAGTCTCCTTTCCAGTGGCCGGAGGCCGCTGCGGCCGTGCCGTCCCTGGTCCAGACCGTCTTCATCGGCGTGCTATCGTCGGCACCGGCGGCACCGAGAATTTGCCCGGCATCGTTGAAGCCGGACTTATTCAACGCAACGGACCAGTCCTTCGCCTCGCCGTCGCTCATGAACTGGTCGACGGTGCCCGAGATCATCTCGGTATCGAAGTCGGCATCGAGCGTCGCCCTAGCGGTGAAGTGGCCGGCGTCGTTGTCACCGCCCGTGGTGGAGGAAAGCGCATACTTGCCCGCAGCGCCGCCCGTGTAGGTCGCCGACCCGTTCAGGGCGTCGAGACCGGTGATTTCGACGGGCGTTCCGTAGTAGTCGGCGAACGCGCTCGCGGTCCAGGCGCCCGTTGCGGGCGTGCGGAGCCACCAGCCGTACACGGCATAGAGCGTGTCCGCACTCTCCGTGACCCTGGCGTCCGGGTCGGTGGGCTTGAAGGTCCATGCATCTGCGCTTGCAGTGAACGCGTTGCCGTCGTCCGCCGTCAGGCCAAGGACGAACCCTCTGGCGGCCTTGTTGGCGGCGCAGGTGTTGCCGGTAGTGGGCGTGCAGCTGTAGGTGCCGGACACGCCGTGGAAGGTTCCTGGGACAACGACTATACCTGCGTCGGTCGGGTTCGGGTCCGGCAGCGCGAACTCCTTCACCCCAGCAGACTGGTCGAAGCTCGAGCCGCCAACAAGGGGAGCGTTGGCGACAGCCGTTCCGGCGACAGTATACATTCCGGCGGTCAGTTGGTACCGGAAAGCGCCGGTTTCTGTGACTGCATCGGCGCTACCGAACTTCTTGCCCATCATCGGCACCTCGTCCGAGTAGACGCGCGCCTCGGTGATGACCTTCCCGTCGTCGTCCTTGTCGACGTACCTGTTGCCTTTCCAGCCGCGGTGGTCGGCGACCGGCGTGTCCTTGTCCAGGTTCAAGGTGGCGCTATTTGCCTGACCCGCTGTTACAAGCTCGCCGCCGTAGTTTACGGAAATGAAGGGGGTGGGATCGTCCGCGGCGACTGGAGTGATTTCAGCAAACCGAGCAGTGTCGGCCTCGGTCGATCCATCGCCGGAAGCAGGAGAGATGGCGGCATACAGCTTCGCGGCCGTGGCGGCGCGGCCCTCGTTTGCCTTTCTCTCCGCTTCCGCCTCGGCCATGAGCCGCTCTTCCTCCTCGGCTTCCATCGCAGCCGTGCGGGAAGTCTTGGCGGATGCGAGCACGGGCTTGAGCGAGTCCAGCGCTCCCTGTGCGCTGGCAACGTCGGTGTCGCCTTCGCCAAGGTCCACCGCGTCGTCAATCGCCTTCTGGAGCGCGGCAATCGCATTGTCCGCCTCCATCACCTGCTCTTCGGTGGCGGTATCGTCCACCGCGCCGACGGCTGTCGTGGCTGCCATCACGGCATCCGTGATCGCCGTACGCTGGGCCATCATGCGACCGTCGCGGTCCATGCCGGTCTGCGCCGTTTTCACGGTTTCGTCCGCCATTTCCAGTTGCGACTGGTACATGGCCTTGTCAGCATCGCTCAGGTGAGTCGCCGCAGCCAGCGCCGCCTTGAGCGCTTCGACGGCAGCGTTGGCGGCGGTGATCTTCTCCGCCGTGTCCAGATCGTCAAGGTCGATCGCGCCAAGAGCGGTGCCGGCCTCGGTCAGCGCCATGCGCTGATTGCCGACATTTTCGGTGAGCATTGTCTCCGCAGCCGTCACCTTCCGCTTGGCCAGCGTCACGTCGGCAATGGCGTCGAGCTTGTCGGCATCGGTCAGATCGGTCGCCCCTTCCAGCGCCAGGTCGAGCGCGCTGATCGCTCTGTTGGCGGCGTCGATCTGCGCCTGCGTCATCAGGTTGTCGAGGTCGATGGTGCCAAGGGCGTCATGGGCACCCGAGAGCGCCATCTTCTGGCCCGCGACATCCATCCTGCCCTGCGCGGTCATCACGGTCCGATTGGCCGTCGCCACCAAGGTCGTGGCCTCGGTCTTCTCGGCAGGGCTCAACTCGGTCGCCGCAGCCAGCGCCGTCTCAAGCGCGGCGATGGCGTCAGCGGCCGCGTCGATCTTCGCCTCATCCGACAGGTCGCCAAGGTCGATGGCCTGAAGGGCCTCGACGGCACCCGACAGCGCCATCGTCTGCGCTGCATGGCGGAGATCTCTCTCCGCCGTAGCCACGGCCATCTCGGCGGCTGTCACTCGCCCCTGATACATGGCCTTGTCGGCATCGCTCACGTCGGTCGCCGCAACCAGCGTCGCCTTGAGCGCGGCGATGGCGGCCTCCGCCGCGTCGATCTTTGCCTGATCCGTCAGATCGGACGTGTCGACATTGCCGGCGGCGTCCCTGATCTCGGCTATCTGCATGGCCCGGTCGTTCTCGGCGTCCATCGCGGCCATGCGGCTCGTCTTGGCTTCGTCGAGAGAGGTCATGAGCGCGGCAACTCGATTGTCCGCCGCAGCCGCTTCCGCATTGGAAATGTCGCCCGCCGCCGCGATGGCTGCCTTGGCGGCGGCGATCGCTGCGTCGGCGGCCGTCACCGTGGCCGCGTCCGAATCGTCCATCACCGCGTCAACTGCCGTCATCGCTTCCGCGATCCTGTCTTCGATGGCGTCTCTCTGACTGGCGAGGTCCATCGACATCTCGCGGCTGGTCTTCGCCGCAGCCAGCGGGCCCGTGATCGTCGCGAGCCTTGCATTGGCCGCGGAAACGTCAGCCGCGGTAATGCGGGTCGCATCCGCGATGGCCTTCATCGCCGCCGCAACGGCGGCGTCCGCCGCCATGACCATCTCGTCGGTCGAGGCGTCGTTCACCGCCGCAACGGCCGTCTGGGCCGCCGCGATGGCATCGTCGATGCCCTTCATCTCCACGGCCACGGGATCGGGCTCCACCACCGGCGGCGGGGGCGGGACTTCCGCCGTGTCGTCGCTGCTGCTTCCGCAGCCCGCGAGCCCGAGAGCAAGGGCCGCAACAAGCGCTATCCCCATCGCTTTCGTCTGCTTCCAACGCATGGTGTGATTCTCCTTATGCGAGTGTCTACCAAAGTCCCATCGAAGCCGGTGCTTGGAGCACCGTGCGAGCCGGCTCGGAGCACCGACGCGCAAATCTACGGCCAGGAGAACCACGCTCGGCAGTAAAGCCGAAGATCGTTTGGCGCTCCAAGCCGGGCCATGCTATTCGACCGCACCGATTCGGTCAAAGCATTTTCTGACACATACGACCACATTTCATTTGTGCTCCTCGGGCCTGCTGCATGGTTAGGTTCCCGAGCCGGTGAAGAGGAGAAGCGCGGTGGTCGACGATGATCGCATATTGCGGCGCGAGGAAGTGGAGGAATTCGTCGGCCTGAGCTCCCCCACGATCTACCACATGATGCGCCGCAACGAATGCCCCCCCTGCCGGTCAGGGTCGGGCGCAAGGCCGTTCGCTGGAGGAAGTCCGAACTGGTCGAGTTTCTCGATCGCTGCCCAAGGGTCGCGCGCCAGGCCGCCTGATCCCGGCATCCGCGCGTTGCGCGCTTACTGCATCGTGGTCGGCGGGGCGACCGTGGGCTTGCCCGGAAACGGCTCGTAGGGCTCGTCCGTTTCCTTGAAGGCGACATGGCCGGTATCGAACGGCACGACGTCGATCAGGCGGCCGGCATACGAGCTGACGGCATGACTGGCGAAATGGACCATGATCTTGGTCATGTACTGCGGCGTCGGGATGACGCCGTTTTCCACGACGAACTCGGCGAGCACGTTCAACGCAAGATCCTCGATCCGCTCATCGGTCATCTCCGCGCCGAGCCGGTCGCGGATCAGGGCGAGACGCTTCTGCCGGTCGGTAGCCATGTCCACGGCGGCAGCCCTATGACGAAAGCGGATCGCCTCGCAAGGCGCATCCGAGCCGCCGGCACGGGCGGCGCTGCCCAAGAGCCGCGGGCCAGGCCGCCTGATCAGGCAGCATCGCCCGAGAGGAACGCGCCCGTCCATACCGCCTCCCCTACGATCCTGTCGGTCGAGCGCAGCGGTCGCGGCGGCGACATCGAGCGTGTTTCCGTCGCCACGCGCCAGCGCCGTCCGGCGCGGAACAGACGACGCAGCACCAGCCCCTCCTCGGCCATGATCTCGTAGATCGCCCCGTCTCGCTTTGCCGTGCGCCTGCGGTCGACCAGTACCGTCGATGTCGGCCACAGCACCGGTACCATCGACTCGTCCGAAACCTTCACCACCTCGGCTCTGACGGAATCGATTTCCATCGACCTCAGGAAGCCGAACTCGAACCAGGCGACCTCGTCCGGCTGGAACTCAATCGGCGCGTCGGGCTCGAGCTCGCCGCGATACGGCACCGGCCAGGGCCGGAGGCCGCGGGTCTCCAACCTGGTCACGTTGACCGACGGCGCGCGCGTGCGCAACGCATTCTCCTCGGCCGACGGCGGCGGCAGCGCGAGCGAGCGCCACCGCGCCTGGCCCATGATCTCGTCGGCGTCCGTCAACCGTCTCGACCGCCTCCTCCTGCTGGAGGCACTCGAAGACGCCGAGCTTGCATGTGCCGGGCCCGCCGCAGCGGTAGCCGCACCGGCCCTCGCAGGGGGCGGTGGCGCCGAGCTTCTCGCCGACGGTCTCGCGGAGGAGGGACTCGTGCCGGGCCTTCATGCCGTCGCCGGTCATCAGAAATCCCCCGGCGCGACTTGGAAGCATGGAACGCCGTTTGCGCGCCACATGTCGACGACGCGCTGGCGATCCTCAAAGGCGAGCGTTACATCGCGCCCCCCGTCGCGGACCTCTTGCAGCCATTCGGCCTTGAGCTTGTCGTCGTGGCGGTGGTCGCCATGCGCGCGCATGCGGAGGCGCCGGATGCCGCGCGCAGCGACGGCCATGTCCGTATGCTCAAGGAGCCATTCCCGCATCACGCTAGCCGCTTTCCGCGCGATGCGCGGGGCCCGAGGGGCATGTTTTCGCCCCCCGGGCTCCGCTTCCATGCCCTGCCCAGCCCAGCCTGGCTTTGCCTCGCCTTGCCTGGCCACGCTCCCTGCCCTGCCCAGCCCAGCCTTGCCTCGCCCAGCCACGCCTTGCCCCGCCGAGCCCTGCTCCCTGCCGTTTCCCCTTCGGTTTCCTTCACGAGCCCGAACTATCATAGCGCGATCACCCATCCGTCTTACAGGCGGCAACCCGGACCGGCGCGGTCGATGAAGTGCGTGCGGTGCGATAGATCCGCGAGCGTGCCGTGTCACGCCGAAGAGCGGGCACTCGCTCATTGGCCCGCGCTCGCCGGTGTCCTCGATCACCGGCGAAAAGGTGCCGCACACACACCATTCCCTGCCATGCCTGCCTGGCCCCGCCATGCTCCTCGCCTCGCCAAGGTCAGGAGCGATCAGTCACCTTGGCCTCGAAGCGGCCGAACAGGCCGCCGCGCTGCGGACGGTAATCGCCGAGACCGATCCGGGTTCCGGCAATCTGCGCCCATTGGCCGATGTTGAACAGGTCCGCGACCTCGGGGTCGTGCTCGGCGGTAACCGCCAGCGACCACTTCGGAAAGATGGCGCGGGTACGGATCACGCGCGACATGCCGACCTTGACCGACCGGCGGTCAACGAAGTTGTCCGGCTGTTCCCACAGCGCATCGGGATCGTCCGGGCCGTCGTACTCGAACCGCACGCTGGTGACGGTGAACGATCCGGAGAACGCCGGTCCCTCCTTCCGCCGCTTCGCCGCTGCGTAGATGCAGGAATGGACATTGTCGATCGGGATCGTCGGCCGGCCCGCCGCGTCGAGGTAGAGCGAGCTGTGGAACTCGCGCCGCGCGAGCTCGACGATGTCGGCCTCGGTCTTCCTGCGCTTGCCGGCGAGCTCACTCAGCCACCGCGCCTCTTTCGACAGCGGATCGGAGGCCCGGTCGGAATGCATCAGGAGCGGCGAAATGCCGGTGCACTCAATCTCGATGGTCATCGCGGATTTCCCTTCGCTTTCCCTCACGATTCCGAACGATCATAGCGCGATCACCCATCGGTCGCGTGAAGCGGGACCCGGGCCGCGGCCGCGCTGGCTAGCACGAAGTCGAGCGATGCCACCATCCGATCACCCGCGCCCCGGCGAGGGCAGGAACATCTGCATCAGTTCCTTCCGTTCTTCCTGCCCTTCGGCGCGGGTGCCTTCGAGCGCCTCCATATCGAGGACGCTCTTGAGCCGACCGCGGAACAGGATGCCGGTTTCGTCGGGCGGCAGCGCCTCAAGCTGGCAGGTCTCGCCTTTCCAGTTCTTCGAGCGGCTGTCGCTCGACTTGGCGGCCCCGTCGGCAGCCCGCATGCCGTCACCTGCCCGACCGTGAGCGCCACTCGATGGAAAGTCACGTCGATGTCGAAGGTGAGGCGGTCCGCCTTCACGAACGCTCCTACGTCCTCGGTCATGGACGTGTAGATCGACTCCCCGCTCGGATCGTAGTCGCCCAGATGGAGGATGACCGCCGGCTTCTCCGCCTCGACGATCCGATTGGCCACGTCTTTCTTCGAGGTCAGCGAGTTGAAGCCGCTGCACGAATACGCCTGAACCGAGAACTCGTGCGTGGCGTTCGCGACCTGCCGCAACATGCCCGATGCCTCGCACCAGACCTCGACATATTTCGGCTGGCCCGCCAGCGCGTCGCGCTTGTAGCGGCTCGCCTGCGTCCTCATGTCCCGTCGGAAGGCGTCGGCGTCCGCCCATCGGTCGAGCTGGTAGCAATGAACGCCGTCGCCGCGAATCGCGTCGAAGGGAATTCGCCGGGCCCGGCGAGCGTTGGATACATGCTCGATCAAGCGTGCGTAGTCCGTTTCCTTCTTGTTCAGGATGCCGAGCGCGACCAGCCGGTAAAACAGTTGCCGGACCGTGAGCGGCCAATAGTCCGAGTATTCCCTCAGCACGCTCTTGATGTGGCCGAGCAGGATCTCGGTCACCGCCCGCGGGCGGTAGTCGTAGATATAGCCGCGTGGCCGCTTCCGGCTCTTGTCACGGCTACCGTGATTTCCGGCGGTTGCGTCGTCGTCGTCATGCCGCCGGCCCGCCGATCAGGTCCGGCACCTGGTGCAGGACGTTCCCGCTCATCGGCGCTGCCCCCGTCGCCGCGCCTCGGTCATGGTCTCCTCCATTCTCATGGAACGGATCAGCGCGGCCCGCTCCTTCTCGCGGATCGGGCGCGCATGGTTCCAGATCAACCGCGCCCTCGCGGACTGGCGCTCGTCTTCCCGTCGGGCTTCGATCGCGTCGTTCACCCGCGCCCATCGCTGCGCCGCCAGCATCGTGCGGGTCGGTCCGCTCATAGGCCCTCGTCCAACGCTCGCGCCGACTCGATCACGCCTCGCCTGTCGCGGGCGGGCAGTTCTCGAGGTATTCGACGATGTCGGCCTCGCGCCAGCGCACGGCGCGGGGACCGACCTTCCTGGGTTCCGGGAACTTGCCAGCTCTCATCAATCGATAAATCGAGGTGCAGGAAAGACCGGTGACTCGCTCGACCTCGGGGCGGCGGAGCAAATTGCCGAGCCGCTGGGTTTCAGACCTGGGTTTCAGACATGGTGTCCCTCAGCCCTTCGATGTTCCTGATTCGTCCGGTGCGGCCGTCGCTTCTGTCTTGGGAGCAGCAGCCTCTGCCGATAGCGCGTCTACCGCCGCATCGATGGCGCGCCGGTCGTAGAACTTGAGCCGGCCGAAACGGATCGGCGGCGGCCGGACCTCTCCGACGCGCTGCAGGAAGGTGTTCTCGTGCAGGCCGACATAAGCTGCCGCCGCCGAGACCGACATGAGCCGGGGCCACTGAGGTAACTCGTGGAGGGGGAGTCTCTTGCGCTTGTCGCGCGGCCTTGCTTCCATGATCTCGGCAAGCCCTTCGGCAGGATGGCGAGATTATATTACTGGGCACAGACATACGGCATCTGCCGCCGGAACTCTCTTTACCTTTCGACCGTGTGATCGCCGTCGAGCAGGAAGCACCGAAGGCACCACTACGACCGCACATGGACCTGTGGCTTCGCCGCTGCAGGTACCCGGTGGTTTGTGGCGGGTAGGGCCGGGTTCGGATGTGCTTGAGGCCCCGGTTTCGGCAGGCGTCGCGGAAGGCGTGTGCCTTATAGCAGGCACCGATGTCGGTCATGACGCGGCTGACGGAGACGCTGAGGCTGTTGTAGTAGGCGAGGGCGGCGTTGAGGAAGGCGACCGCGCTCTCCTTCTTCTCGTCGGGCATGATCTGGCTGAAGGCAACGCGGGAGTGGTCGTCGATGCAGACGTGCAGATACTCCCAGCCGATGCCACGTGAGTTGCTTTGGCCGGTGCGGTCGCCGGTGACGCGGTGGCCCGGCCGGTCGAAGCGGCCGAGCTTCTTGATGTCGATGTGGATGAGTTCGCCGGGGTTCTCGCGTTCGTAGCGCCGCACCGGCTCGGCCGGTTTGAGCGCCTTGAGGCGGTTGAGCCCGAGGCGTCTGAGGACCCGGCTGACGGTGGCGGTCGACACGCCGAGCTCGGCGGCGGGGTGGAGCGACAGTTGCCGGGCGGAGATCGCCCCCGTAAGGTGACGGCACCCTTCCACGGCGCACGAACTAAGTGGATTAACGGAAGTCAAAGGCGAAATTGGAGCCGACACGCAACCAGTCCAAGGAAAAAAGGTCGGAGTGGAATCTCCGGCGCCAAGTTATAGGAAAGTCGCAATAGGAGCTGAAGAGTCATGACCGTCCAAATAACGCAAATCGAAATCCGCAATTTCCGATCAGCACGAAATCTGAGCATCGCGCCCGATCGGTTTGCGGTGCTGGTCGGCAAGAATGATTCAGGCAAGTCGAACGTGTTGCGCGCCCTCAACCTGTTCTTCAACGATGAAACCGATACAGGTGAAGAGCTCAATTTCGACATCGATCACAATATTTTCAATCAACCCAATCGTCGCGCCAAACAGATATCCATAACACTACATATCGCACTCCCCCACACTTACCACGATACCAACGGCGAATATATCGTTTGGGAGAAGAGATGGCGCGCCGACGGTCTCGTTCACGATGAATATTACGGGGGACGCGACGAGCAGGGCCGTAGAGGAGCCATCAAGACGGAGTGGGTCGAAATACCGGACAAATCAAACGTCCACGGTCTACTAAGAAACATCAATTTCGTCTACGTCCCGGCGATCAAGGATTTTGAGTATTTTTCGCAGCTTCGCGCCAGCATCTATGACGTCATAGCTGAGATCGCCGACCAAGAATTTCGGGACAAGAGCGAGGGGTTCGAGCGTGCTATTTCGCTTCAACTCAACGATCTCACGTCGGAAATAGCGAAGTCTCTCGGCTTCCAGTCCCGCTTGGCGCTCCCACGGGACCTCAGCCACATATTCGAAAGCTTGGATTTTCTGAGCGAGGATCAGAGCATCTCATTGAGCTCCCGTGGAGACGGCATCAAGGCAAGACATATTCCGCTGATTCTCAAATTCATGGCGGACAAGAAACGAAGCCTGCAAGTTCAGGGCGCTCCACCCCATTCGTTCATCTGGGGGTATGAAGAACCCGAAAACAATCTGGAATTTGCGAGCTGTGTTCAGTTGGCGGACCAGTTTCTCGGCTTCATAGCTGGTGGAGTGTCCCAAGTCTTTCTCACCACCCACTCTCCCGTCTTCTACAATCTCCGCGACAGGCATGCCGACGAAAACGATCCGATCTCCTCTCATCATATATTTTGCGAGAGCGCTGACGAAGGCACGAGAGAGAGCTCCGAGGCGACCGATTTGGACGACCGCATGGGGACCACAGCAGTATTCGCGCGCTTCGCGAGGGAGTTCGAGGAGCGCGTGCGCGAGCGGGAAGCGGCACGGGCGGAGGCTGAGCGGTTGGCGGAAGCGGACAAGAGGAAGTTGTTTGTGGAAGGGCCGTCAGACAGAGACGTTATCGGAAAAGCGCTGAAGGTCTTCGCGCCCGATCACGCTGACCAGGTCGATATCGAAACGGCGGAAAACGGAGCCGGACACGGCTATGTCATTGATAGGCTGATGGGATGGGCGGCGGTTGCCAAACACACACCGGATACCCCGAGGGCCGCGGGTCTGGTGGATCGCGATTCGGACGCGAGGGCGGCGGCCAATGAATGGAACGGAGGGCCTCGCAACACCCAATTCGCGAAATGCATGAGATTGAGGGCGCCCGAGCACTTGTATCCCGTCCTCGATGCCGGGTTCGAGGTTCCGGTCGTTCTCGAAACTCTCTACGACCGCCGGGCCTGGGAATGGGCAGAGCAAAAGGGATATCTGGCGGACAGACCACTTTTGAAGTCTGTACCCGACGAACTGGCCAATCGCCTCCTGAACCAAGAAACCACTCTCTCCGACAACCTGCATGCAGATTGGGAGATCTATGTGCGCCGACAGTTCAAGCAGGAGGGCAAGAGACCGGTAGCGCGGTATTTCGCACGAAGACCGGATGAGGAGTTTCGTGAACGATTGCCGTGCCTGCAAGAGGTGGTCGAAGAAATCGTCACATATCTATTCCCCGAGGACAGGTGATATGTACGACAATTCCCGGCCTGTCAGGAGACGACTAGCCCGCTCTATTCACGACAGGTCGTTTGTATCGTCTGATTTTGCGCGCGCAGGGGCTTTCGTTCGGCCCCTTCACGGTGCCGGGATTTAGGTTTTCGATTTCGAGGTTTGGGGTTGAAGGGTCTCGGATTGGCGGGGCACGCCGCCCCGGCGGTCAGGGTCCCGAGGTTGCGAGCCGGCCGGCCAGCAGGCGGAACAGGGCGGCGTCGGGGCAGGCCGATGCGAAGTGGATGCGGATCCGAGCGGCCTTCTCGACGACGCGGGCGCCGATCTTGAGCAGGCTCCGGCGGATGGTGGCGAACTCGGCCCAGTGGAGCGGCATCCTGCGCGGCACGGCGTCGCGCAGCGCGAGCATCAGCCAGTAGGCGGCGGTGTGGAGGACGAGCCTGAACTGGTTGGCGAGCGGGCTCTGGCAGGAGGTGCGGTCGGAGGCGAGCTGGCCCTTGTGCTGCTTGATCAGGTTCTCCGCTTGGCCGCGGGCGCAGTAGATCCCTTCGTAGAGACGGCGGGCCTCGCCGGTGAGCGAGGTGACGATGTAGCGCGCGTCGAAGCCGCGTGTCGTCGCTTCCAACCGGGCGACGACGCGGCGCTCTCGGCGCCACGAGCGGGCGGCGTAATCGAAGCTGGCGAAGCCGCGCAGCCGGTCCGCGCCGGCCTCGGCGCGGCGCACCCGGACGTCGTCGGCGACGTCGTATGCCAGGCGGTGCAGCGCGGCGTTGCCGGCCAGGCCGAAGATGTAGTCGACGCCGTTGTCCTCGCACCAGTCCATCGCCTCGCGGCGGCCGTAATGGCTGTCGCCGCGGAAGGTCAGCCGGGTTCGCGGCCAGTGCCGGCGGATGCGGCGGGTCAGGTGCTTGAGCAGGGTGCGGACCTCGACACCGGACGGCGTCTTGCCGGGACGCAGGAGGACCGCCACCGGCCTGCCGCTCTCGACATGGTAGACGTGGACCGGAAGGAAGCAGCGGGTATCGTAATGCGCGTTGAACAGCGACAGTTGCTG
>MKWU01006142.1_pt1 | contig 12432 bp, 13 predicted proteins | sample 809101 | NCBI WGS metagenome assembly MKWU01 (sample SAMN05860141, study PRJNA318959) | sponge metagenome | host: Aplysina aerophoba | place: Slovenia: Piran, Adriatic Sea, Gulf of Piran | collected 2013-05-07
CTCCCCCGCCGCCTCCAGTATGCCGCCCCACAGGTCCCCGACGTCCGCCAGCCGTCGGGAGTGCAGAGGGCTCCGCCCTCTGCCGGGGGCGTGGGGGTGTCCCCCACAAGCGCTCCGGGCGGGTGGGTGGGAAGAACTACGATTGCCGAGCCCGACCCGGGGGAACCGGGGGACATCACTCCCCCGCCACCTCCAAACAACCGCCTCAGGTCGTGCGTCGCCTCCAGGATGCCCCCGCAGGTCGCCCACGTCCGCCAGCCGTTGGAGTGCAGAGGGGCGGAGCCCTTCTGCCGGGAGTATGTGGGGGTGTCCCCCACAAGCACCCCGGGCGGGTGGGTGGGAAGAACTACGATTGCCGAGCCTGACCGGGGGAACCGGGGGACATCACTCCCCCGCCACCTCCAACAACCGCCGCAGGTCGTGCTTCGCCTCCAGGATGTCGCCCCACAGGTCGCCCACGTCCGCTAGCCGCTGGTGCACCGTGTCGATGTTGAAGTCGCTCGGGTACACGTCGGGCAGCTCGTCCCACCGAAGCGGCACCGACACCGGCGCCCCCGGCAGCGGTCGCAGCGAATAGATCGACGCCATGTTCTTCCCCATCACGTTCATGTTGTGGTCCAGGAATATCTTCCCCGCCCGCTTGCTCACGCTCCACTCCATCGTCAGGTCGCGCGGCCGCTGCCGCAGCAGGAACCGCCCGATGAGCTCGCACGCCTTCCGCGTCACCGCGTAGTCGTACTCCCGCAGGATGGGCACGTAGATGTGCAGCCCCGTCTTGCCCGACGTCTTCAGGAACGACGACAGCGACAACTGGTCCAGCAGGTCCTTCAGCGACAGCGCAACCTCCGCCCCTTTCGCGAACGCCCGCCGGTTCAGCTCCGGTTCGTCGCCCGCCTTCTCCTCGCCAGAGTAGATGTACGGATCGAGGTCGAACACGATGAAGTCCGGATAGTTCAGCACGCTCTGCTGCAGCTCGTCCTTCGAGCCGGTGAAACTCTCCCGCAGGTGCACCGCGTCCGGCTCGATGTCCGTGCGCGACAACCAGGCGTGCAGTTCCAGATCGGCAAGCTGCGCCAGCCAGACGAGCGTCGCGAGGTTGTTGACCACGAGATAGTCGACATCGCCTTCCGCGGCGGACGAGAACAGCCGCACCGTCTCCGCGAACGGCGGCAGGTCGTGCTCCCACCGCTTCTGGTAGAAGCTCCCACCGTCGATACCGTTCGGGTAGCGCGTCATCGTCAGCGGCCTGTCCCGCAGATGCGGCAGCAGATACGGCGCAACCTGCGCGTAGTACCGGAGCATGTCGCCCTTCGTCACTGCAGCCCGGTTCTCCGTCTCCGGCCAGAACACCTTGTCCATATTCGTGACCGCGATCTTCTGACCGCCAATCTCCACGTGGCCGTTCTTCCGGATGCGCGCCAACTGCTCGGCCACGTCCCGCGACTCATCGTGCCCGTCCGACGTCGGCGCTGCCTCCTCCACGACCAACGACACCGGCTCAGGCGTCTCCCGCACGATGGCCCGAGGCTGCACGTCGTCCCGCAGCCCGAGGAACACCGGCGCGCGCAGCACGCCGTCCCCCGTCCACTGCGAGAACTTCACCTGCGCCACGAGTTCGGGCCGCACCCAAGTCACCTGCAGCGACTCGAGGTCGGCTGGTACGGCGGGGAACGGACATGCGTCCGTCTGCAGCGGCTCCAGCGCCGCGAGCGTGCTGCGGAGCGTCTGCTGCGTGAAGCCGCTCCCGGCCCGCCCTGCGTACGTGAGCGTCCCGCCGTCGTAGTAGCCCAACGCCACCGCGCCGAACGTCTCCGCGCGCTCGCCCTCGCCCTGCGTGTATCCGGCGATGACGAACTCCTGCGACAGCACTTGCTTGATCTTCAGCCAGTCGCGCGAGCGCTCCCCCGCGTTGTAGCGCGAGTCCCTGCGCTTCGCGACGATGCCCTCCAGCCCCAGCTGCTCCGCCACGCGGAAGAACGCCTCGCCCTCACCTTCCACGTACTCCATCGAGCGGATGCGCTCGCTCGGCGGTACCGCCAGCCGCAGCGCGTGCTTCCGCTGGTGGAGCGGCGCCTGCCGCAGGTCGCGCCCGTCCAGGTAGAGGATGTCGAACGGGTAGTACTCGATGGCGGCCGCCTTGGCGGAAGCATTCTCGGCCCCGGGCACCTTGTACATGCCCGCGTTGTTCTGCAGCAGCACGAAGTCCGGCAGGCCGTCCTCTCCCAGCGCGACGATCTCGCCGTCCAGGATCATCTCGCGGTGCGGCAGCACGGACAGATCGTCGGCGATGCCCCGGAAGTTCTTAGTCATGTCCTTGCCCGTCCGGCTGAGCAATCGCACGTTGCCGCCCTGCAGGAACGCGAGCGCGCGGAAGCCGTCCAGCTTCGGCTCGAACAGCCAGCCCGGCGACGAGAAGACGCCGTCCACCGCATGAGCGAGCATCGGCTTGAGCGTCCGCGGCGTGCGCGCCGGCTTGCCGAACGAGACCACGCCTGCGGCGAGCGCCGGGTCCGGCAACCTGCCCGACTTCAACTGCTCCAGCGTGAGCCCGCAAACGACCGACCTGCCGTCGTCCAGGACGTCGTGCTCCTTATCGGTGTGAGCGTCCTTGTGTTTGATGAGCAGCCACTCGTTCGGGCCGCGGGTCGTCCGCACGAGCGTCCACGAGCCTTGCAGCTTGTGCCCGCGCAGCGTGAACGACAACTTCCCTGCATCGAGACCGGCGAGCATCCGGCGCTCCGCCTCCTCGCGGTCGTGCCAACTGAGCCCGCCCTCGTCCGGGGAGTAGATGCCCATGTCCCAGACGATCACCTGCCCCGCCCCGTAGTTCCCGTCGCCGATGACGCCCTCGAACGACGCGTAGTCGAGCGGGTGGTCCTCCACGAGCACGGCGAGGCGCTTCTCGCTGTTGTCCGTCGACGGCCCCTTCGGCACCGCCCACGACTTCAGCGCCCCGCCGAACTCCAGCCGGAAGTCGTAGTGCAGGCGCGAGGCCGCATGCTTCTGCACGACGAACGTCAGCGCGCCGGGTCGCTGCTCCAGCGCGTGCGGCGCGGGCTCATTCGTCCCGCTGAAGTCGCGTTTCTCTTCGTATCGTTCCAGCGTCATCGCGTTCCTGATGCTATCGCAGGCGGCTACGCCTTCGCCGCCCCTGCCCGCCGGCGCATGGCCCGGACCCGTGCCGCTTGCGCCGAGTGCGTCTTCTCCCTAAAGTATGCATGCCCGCTATGGCTTGTGAGGTAACGTCTCGATGAGTGGTCGCACGCTTCTGAACACAGCCGCCATCTGGCTGTCCCTGGTTATCGCTCCCTACCTCCTCGGAGTCGTCTGGCTCGGAGGCCCGCTCGACAAGAGCTACGTCGTCGCCTTCATGATCTGGTTCATCATCGCCGCGACGCTCTCCTCAGCGGCCTACGTCATGCACGTCCGGGAGTCGCAGCAACAGCAATAGCACATACTCGTCCCGTAGGGAGGCTGACATGCTCACCCAGGAGATGAACGACCGCGTCACCCGCGTAGGGCCGGGAACGCCGATGGGCGAACTGATGCGCCGCTACTGGCATCCCATCGCCGGAAGCGTGCAGCTCGACGCCGACAACCCCACGAAGGAGATACGCCTCCTCGGCGAGGACCTCGTCCTCTACCGGGACGCCAGCGGCACCGTCGGCCTCATCGAGCCCTCCTGCGCGCACCGCAAGGCCAACCTCTCCTACGGCATCCCGGAGGAGAGCGGCATCCGCTGCGCCTACCACGGCTGGATCTTCAACGAGAACGGCCAGTGCGTCGACCAGCCCTCCGAGCCTGAGGGCTCGAAATTCAAGGACAAAGTGCGCATCAAGGCCTACCCCGTGCAGGAGTATGCCGGCGTGGTCTGGGCGTACATGGGCCCTGCTCCCGCTCCGCTCCTCCCCCATTGGGACGTGCTGGAGTGGGAAGGCCACAAGGAATGGCAGGTGCACGACCTGCCCTGCAACTGGCTCCAGTGCCAGGAGAACTCGCTGGACCCGCTTCACTTCCAGTGGCTCCACCGCTATTTCGGCGGCTGGATGATGAACCGCGGCAAGCCGTCCGAAGAGCGCGACGCGTGGAACGCCATCACCGGCGCGAAGGGCCGCGAGCACAAGAAGATCGGCTTCGACGTCACCGACTACGGCGTCATCAAGCGCCGCCTCGTCGGCGACGAGACCGAGGAGAGCGAGTTCTGGCGCATCGGCCACCCCGTCCTCTTCCCCAACATCCTGCGCGTCGCCCACGGCATGCAGTTCCGAACGCCCGCCGACGACACCCACACGCTGCACATCTCCATGACGTTCCGCCCGCTCAGGGACGACGAGGAACCCCAGGCCGAGGTCCCGTTCGTTGAGATGCCGGTCTTCGACGAGAACGGGAAGATTCGCTACGACTACGTCCTCGCCCAGGACCAGCTCGCATGGATCATCCAGGGCCCCATCTCCGACCGCACGACGGAGCGCCTCGGCGTCACCGACGTCGGCGTCATCATGTACCGGCGGCTGCTGGACGAGCAGGCCCGCGTCGTGGAGGAGGGCGGCGAGCCCATGAACATCCACCGCGACGAGGCGGAGAACGAGATCATCATCCTGCCCTGCGAGTACTTCCAGTACCCCGGCTACGAGGGCACTGGCGGGCCATTCAGGGACGTTCGCCCCGCTCCCGCCGAGGTCGAGGCCGTCCTCTCCGGCGAGGGCGCTGCGCTCAGCGAGTGGGAGGGCGTGCGCACCCTCTCCGGCAAAGAGCGCTACGCCTTCAGGTAGACCGCCGGGTGACCCTCGACACGCCTCAGCCCCGCGAGCGCCCCTACGTCTGGGTGACGTGGCTGCCGCGCCTGCTCTCCGGCAACAACCGCTGCGAGTGGGCGTCGTGGTTCAAGGCGCAGTACGAAGGCTCCAGCTGGCAGCGCGCGCCCTCCACGTTCGACCACACCCGCTGGGCGCTCGACCACACCGCCCTCCTCCGTGCGGAGGAAAAGCGTCTGGAGGCTGACGGCGCGACCGTCAAGACAGAGCGCCAGAACCAGTTCCGCCTCAGGGGCTGGTACGCCACCCTCTCCGGCATGCCGGACCTCGTTTCGCTCCAGGACGGACAGGTCGTCATCCATGACGTGAAGTCCGGCGAGCCGCACGCGTACCACGCCATCCAGGTGATGCTCTACATGTGGGCGTTCCCGCTGGCGCGGCGCGAGTACGCCGGTATGCCGGTTGCAGGCCGCGTCGTCTACGACGACCACGCTATCGACGTCCCCGCTTCCGCCATCGACACCACCTTCATCGACCGCGTCGCCAACCTCATCAAGCGCCTCGCCGATGTCGACCAGCCACCACCGAAGACCCCCAGCGCATCCGAGTGCGCCTTCTGCGACATCACCGCCGCCGACTGCCCCGACCGCATCGAGGAAGCCGCTGAGGAAGGCGAGACGGAACTGTTCTAGGCGAGGCTAGGCGCCGATCAGTACTACGCCCTCCTCGCGAGCGAGCTTCTGATCGAACGTGTAGAGCGGCGTTGCACCAACCCGCTCAGCGGCCGCAAGGATCATCAGGTCCGCGAAGTCCGCGCTGCCCTGACCGTACAGGAAGGCCGCTTGCGCTACCCCGTCTGAGGCTTCGGCGACGAGGGTGCCGGTTGCGAACAGACCCGTGACCACGTCTACGATCTGTGCCCGCGTAAACCGGTATACCCTCTCGAGCACCCACACCGTCTCCAGGAGAACCTCGCGACAGACGAAACCCGGTTCCTCTACGCTCAACCCTCTCAGCAGAGATTGGGCCGCTTCAGACATCTCGGCGTTGTCGCGGACGATGGCACGCAGGAGAACGTTGGTGTCTACAGCGATCATCCGTGGAGCGCCTTCGCTGGTGCACTCGCAGGCGCATCCTTGATGTGCTCCACGTACTCCTCACCAAGCGCACTCGCTACTGCCCCCTCGATGATGCCACGCTCCATGTCCTCCAACGTAACGGGAGGCCCATCGTAATGGAGGATGCCGAACAGCCGATCGATGGGCTGCACTTTGCCGAACCAAACGCCACCGTTCTTGAGGACGGCATACCGAAGCTTGTCCCCCGGCTGCAGTCCAAGCGCGTCGCGCACCTTCTTCGGCAGTGTCGTCTGTCCCTTGGATGTTATGACTGATTCCGCAAGGCCTTCCATTACATTCTCCCGTAACGCATTACACTTGACTATGTTGCCTTACGAATAAGCGAAAAGCAAGGCATGAGAGCCTTGGGACATGCGGTGCCGCGCGAACGTGCCCCTACGCCATACGGAAGAAGCGCGCCATGTTGTCGCCCAGGATGTCGCGCTTCGCCTCGTCGCTGAGGCCCTCCATCGTCTCGATGCCTGCCGCCGTGTTCGGGAACGTGGACGGCGGGTGCGGGTAGTCGCTGCCGATGATGAAGTTCTTGCTGCCGATGGTGTGCACCGCCCCCACGATCGCCTGCTCGTCCGGCTCGACCGCCACGACACAGCTCCGGGCGATGAGTTCGCTCGGCGGCTCTTCGCAGCGGGCGCACTGGGGCTCGATCTGGTAGACGCGGTCGAGCGTGTACATGATCCACGGCAGCCAGGAGCCGCCCGCCTCGAAGAACGCCATCCGCAGGTTCGGGAACTCCTTGAGCACGCCACCGAGCGTGAGGCTCGCCATCGACACCATGTACTCGAACGCGAATCCCAGGTAGTTGCTGATGTGCAACCGCCGCAGCCGCTCCCACCCCAGCGTGTAGTTCGTCGGGATGTGGTCGTTCACCTGGCACTGGAACGGGTTGCCGTGCACGTAGAGCGGAACGTCCAGCTCGGAGACCGCCTGCCAGAACGGGTAGAGCTCGACGCTGTCCCAGTTCTTCCCACGCCAGTTGCTGTTGATGGTCAGTGCCTGCAGCCCCAGCTCCTTGACCGCCCGCCGGGCCTCTACGACGCACGCCTCCACCGTCTCCGTCCCGAACGGCACGACACCCGTCCCGATCAGTTGCTCCGGGTACTGCTGCTGCGCGTCCGCGGTCGCGTTGTTGTAGCCCATGCAGAGCGCCAGCCGCAGCCCGGCGTCCCACTCGCGCTCATTAGGAGAGCCGAACGGGTTGGCGTAGATGCCGTCCGGGATGAGCACCTGCATCTCGAATCCGGTCTCCGGCAGCAGCTTCACGCGCTGGTCCGCCACGCCGTGGCCGATTGGCCCGCGCTGCTGGCCCGTCGTCGCCGCCGTGGGGTTGATGGCGCCCGTGCGCTGCCCCGCCGACGACGCCCGGAATCCCCCTCGCCTCGCCTCGCGGTCGGAGAAGAACAACGCGTCGCGCAACAGCATGTCCAGCGCCTGCTCGGAGACACCGATCGTCTCGCTCACGCCGGTGAAGTCCGGCGGCGGGAAGAAGTGGCTGTCGCCGTCTATCCTGCGCGCTGCACTGGGCGCCTTCGTCTGCTGGGGTGCTGTGTCGACCATCGCTGCTCCTCCGCCTGCCGGTGTACCGTGCCTATCTTACTCCGCCCGTCGATGCGGAGCGCGCGTGCGCGGTGCCCGGCCGGAGTCCTGACTCCCCCGTGGTAAGATGAACCGGCATGGAGGCACGGTCATGACGCTGCAGATGGACGCGATACCCGTCCCGATGGCGATGGACGCTTCTGGCAGCATTCGCATCGGCGGTACGCGCGTCACGCTCGACAATCTCATGGCGCATTTCGATGCGGGCGAGAGCCCCGAGGCTATCGTGCAACAACTCGATGCGCTCAACCTCGCGGATGTCTACCTCGTGCGCGGGTATTGCCTGCTTCACCAGGATGAAGTCCGGGGGTATCTGAAGGCACGCTCTGAGCAAGCGAAGCACACTAGGACCATGATTGAAGCCGAGACGGGCTCCGCTGGCTTCGTCCGGGACATCCTCTCTCGCGGCAGGGAAGATAGGTTGCCTTGCTGAGGTTTCTCGCCGACGAGAACATCGAAAGCCAACTGATAGCAGCGATCCGGCGCGACCCAGCCATCGACATCGTGCGCGTTCAGGACGTTGGCCTCTCGGGAGCAGGCGACCCTGCGGTCCTGGAATGGGCTGCCCAGGAAGACCGCGTGCTCATCACCCATGACGCCGAGACCATGGCGGATTGCGCTTATACCAGGATGCGGGAGGGACTACCCTCGGCAGGCGTCATTCAAGTGCCACAGCCCTTCCGGGTCGGAAAGATCGCCGAAGAGATCGTGCTGTTCGCACACGCCAGCCGCGATGGCGAATGGAATGGCAGAGTCGCCTACCTTCAGGCGTAGGCCTGCTGTACCGAGCGCCCGGAGCGCGCCTACTCCCGCACGAGCGCATACAGGAACAGGTCTCCCGTCTGGCCGTCCTTGATGAAGCTCCGACGCATCCGCGCTTCCAGCGTGAACCCACCTTTCTCCAGGACGCGCGCCGAAGCGGGGTTCCACTCCTTGACCAGCGCGTAGACCCGGACGAGGTCGAACCGCTCGAACGCGTATTCCGTCATCGCCCGGAGCGCATGCGTGGCGATGCCCTGCCCCCAGAATGGCTCCCCCAGCCAGTATCCCACCTCGGCGGACCTCCGGAATCCGTCGCTCTGCAGGCTCAGTCCTATCCCTCCGATAGCCTCGTCGGCATTCGCGATGGCGAGGTCCATCGGCGGGTCGCGGTCCTGCTGCAACTGCACCCACGACGCGGCATCCTCCGCCGTGTAGGGATGCGGGAAGATGTCCGTGAGGTTGATCCAGATGTTGCGGTTGTTGGCGTACTTCACCAGCGCGGGCTCATCGCCCTCCCGCCACGGACGCAGCACGCAACCGCCTGCCGGAATCTCCAAGGAGCGCCTCAGAACCCCGCCGCCATCACCTCGACGACGCGGTCGTACAGCGCGTCGGGGTCGTGGCCGGCAGCCTGCAGGTGCCGGCGCGTCATCCGGTTCACGAACGAGAACGCAGCCTGCATCACCAGCATCCCTTTCCCGTTCAACGTCTTGCGTCCCGACAGCCGCGCCTGCCGCAGCAGCACCGTCTCGTCCGGCGAGTACACCGCGTCCACGAACGCCGTGTCCGGCTTGCACATGGCTATCGCCGCGGCCGACCGCGCATTGTTCTCCGCTATCGCCGCCTGCGAACGCTTGAACCACTCCCGCCAGAAAGACGCTGCACCGCCGTCCTCCGGAACGACCGTGGGCGAAGCAGGTGCGAGCGACGAGAACGCTTCGAGCGAGGTCGCCTCGCCGTTGCCCAGCCGCCGAACGCCGGACTGCCCCACCGTCGAGGCGTTGACGATGACGTCCATGCTCCAGACCGAGTCCAGGGCGAACTCCTGGCTGGTGGCGGTTACCCTCGCGCCGGTGGCCGCCGCAGCCTGCTGCGCAAGCTCCTCCGCGCGCTCCAGCGAGCGGTTCGTGAGCAGCACCGACCCATCCCCCACCGCCTTCGCCAGCGCGAACGCCGACGCGCGACCCGCGCCGCCCGCGCCCAGCAGCAGCACGCGCTTGCCCGCGAGCGTCGGCAGGAACGGCGCGGACTGCCCCGGCAGCGTCCGCAGCATGCTCGCGATGAGCCCGTCGGCGTCCGTGTTGAAGCCAACCAGCCTCCCGTCCTCCGTCTGCATGAACGTGTTGACCGCGCCGATCTCCCGCGCGATGGGGTCGATCTCGTCCAGCAGTGGCATGATGGCCAGCTTGTGCGGCACCGTGACGTTGGACCCCATGAAGCCCGGGTACGCCCGCGCCGCCTCCACGAACCCCGCCAGGTTCTCCGGGCGCACGTCGAACGGCATGTGCACCGCGTCGAGCCCTATCTCCCCGAACGCCGCATTCCACATCGCCGGGCTCCGCGAGTACTTCGACGGCGACTCCCCCATCGACCCAGACAGCAGCGCCCGCCCCGCCACCTCCGCAGGCAGCGGGTTATCGAGATACCGTTGCAGGTCGTCGAGAGTGCTCATGCGTCGAGTCTACCAAAGGGCTGTGTCGGAACAGGAGAACGCCTCAGCCCTCTTGTGCCTCCCCCTCCTCACTCCCGTACATCCCCTGCAGTAGGTCCAGGAACGCCGTAACCAACGGACCGTAAGACGACGCCTTCCGCACCATCGCCGCCGTCGGCAGGGTGATGCGGTGACCCTCCTCCAGCTGCACGTGGGCCAGCGTTCCCAGCCGGAACTCCCGTTCCACCGACTTGTACGGCAGGAAGCTGACGCCCAGCCCGCGCTCGATCATCCGCTTCGTCGACTCGATGCTGTCCAGGTCCATCGCGATGTTCGGCACGATGCCCGCCTCGCGGCAGACACGGTCCATCAGCACGAAGTACGTGCTCTCCTTGTCGTAGATGATGAGCGGCTCGGACCCCACCTCGTAGATGCTCGCGTGGCCGGTCCCTCGTGAACCGGTGCTCCGGGTGCGTGACGAGCACGATCTCCTCGTCGTACAGGTGCGTCGTGACCACCTCCGGATGGTTCAGCGCGCGCGACACGCCCACCTGGATCTGCTCCGACAGCACCCACTCCAGCACTTCCGACGAGCGCCCCGTCTTGATGGCGACGTCCACGGCGGGGTAACGCTCGTGGAACGCCTCGAGTATCCCCGGCAGCACCGCCGACGATATCCCGCGCGCCGCGCCGATGTGCAGCCGTCCCGTCGCCGCCGTCCGGCTCGACAAGACCGTCTCCTTCCCGCGCTCCAGCGTATCGAGCGCCCGCTGCGCATACGGCAGGAACGTCCGTCCCGCATCGGTCAGGCGCACGCCCCTCCCCACGCGGTCGAACAGCGGCTCGCCGAGGTCGTTCTCCAGCAGAATGATGCGGGTGCTGAGCGTCGGCTGCGTGACCCCCAACTCGGACGCCGCGCGGCTGAACGAGTGCACCTGCACCGTCGTCAGGAACGCTTCCAGTTGGCCTATCTCCATAACCATTCCCCTTGCGCTGCTCGTCCGCGCCGGGCCACAGGATAGCAACGCGGGCTGCTCCCTGCGCACTCGCCGCGTATGATGGCGCGGCACATCAGCAGGGAAGGTGAACCGATGCCGGAACTCACGAAGATTGGCCTCATCACGTTCGGCGAGAGCGCAGCCATCGCACTCGCGAGAGCGGGCGGGCTCTTCGAAGCGCAGGGCCTCGAGGTCGAGGTGACGCGCACCCCGAGCTCGACCGAGCAGATGCGCGGCCTCATCCAGGACCGCTGGCAGATCGCATCCACCGCCTTCGACAACGTGCTCGCGTGGTCGGAGCGTGAGGGACCGGAGGTCGTCGCCGTCGCCAAGGCGAGCGCGGGCGTGAACCTGCCCGTCTACGTGCGGCCCGAGATCCAGACGTGGGACGACCTGCGCGGGAAGGCGCTCGCGGTCGACGCCGTCGACACTGCCTACGGCCTCGTCCTGCGCCGCATGCTGCAGGAGCACGGGCTGGAGCTGGACCGCGACTACACCTTCGTCCCCGCCGGCGCGACCGGCTACCGGCTGGAGTCGATGGAGAAGGGCGAGACGTTCGCGGGCGTCCTCAACCCGCCGTGGAACGCCCGCGCCGAGGAGGCCGGGATGCGCCTCATCGCGCGCCACTCGGACGTCGTTCCCGGCTATCCCGGCGGCGTCTTCGCCGTCAGCCGCCCGTGGGGCGAGGCGAACCGCGGCATCGTCGTCGGCTTCCTCCGCGCCCTGCTCGACGCCGCCCGCTGGGCCGCCGACCCGTCGCGCCAGAATGCCGCCGCGTCGCTCATCGCCAGCGCATCGGACATCACCGAGGAACGCGCCGCACGGACCCTCAACGACGTCCCCGACCTCCGCCCCGAACCCGAAACCTTCGCCATCCCCCTCGAGATACGCCTCCGCTTCAACCTCACCCCACCCCACGGCCCCGACATCGCCGCCTACCTCGACCACTCCTACCTGGAGGAGGCGCAGGCGTAAGCCTCCTGCCTGGTGTAGGGGTGCCCCTTGTGGGTACCCAGGCGTACGCGGTTGGCCAACGCATCGCCAGGCGAGCCCCTCCCCGAAGGGCACCCACAAGGGATGCCCCTACACCCGACCGGGCGCACGAAACGGCATGCCTGTGTAGGGGTGCCCCTTGTGGGTACCCAGGCGTACGCGGTTGGCCAACGCATCGCCACGCGAGCCCTCCCCGAAGGGCACCCACAAGGGATGCCCCTACTCCCGACCGGGCGCACGAATTGGCAGCCTGGTGTAGGGGTGCGGTAGTGTCCCGTCAAGTGGTGTAAGAGCGTCACCCTCACTGTCTTGTTATGCTGCTACGCCTTCAGGCAGCGGCATGGCCTCCTCATTGCCATCCTCAGGGAGCATGAGCGTGGCGGGCCCGGCGAGGTAGCGTCGGGCGACCTGCCATTCATCGTGCTGCTCGGCCAGGAGGGCTCCTATGAGTCGGCGGATCGCGGCGCGGTTCGGAAAGATGCCCACCACGTCGGTCCGGCGCCTGATCTCCTTGTTCAGTCGCTCCTGCGGGTTGTTCGACC
>MKWU01006143.1_pt1 | contig 12431 bp, 15 predicted proteins | sample 809101 | NCBI WGS metagenome assembly MKWU01 (sample SAMN05860141, study PRJNA318959) | sponge metagenome | host: Aplysina aerophoba | place: Slovenia: Piran, Adriatic Sea, Gulf of Piran | collected 2013-05-07
GTGAAGAAGTTGCTGCGCTTTTCGGAGCCTCCGGGGTATCGGCGAAGGGCACCGGTTCGGCGTCCGAAGCTGGACGGGTTCACCGAGATCATCGACCAGTGGCTGAAGGAGGATCTGAAGCAGCTGCACAAGCAGCGCCACACGGCAAAGCGCATTTCGACCGGCATCGCGCCGAGCACGGGTTTCGGCCAGGAAGGATTGGCATACGGCCAGTTGCTGTCGAATGTCCGGCCTCAATGGGGTGGAATTGACGCGCCGCCGGCCAGTATGGAATTGCGCGGACTTGATCCAAGGGTCGTGTCCCTGGAGATGGGGTATTCGTGTTGGCTTGTGCGTCGAGCAGCGCTTGGGTGGACTCGTTCGGGGAGGCCCGCGGCCATGGCGCCCAGAGGGGCGTAAGCCTCCGCTCATCCTGCATCCGGCGTAACGCGTAGACGGTGTCCGCCAAATCCATGTGGCTCACGACAGCGTCATCAAAGATGTCGCAACCGACCTCGAAATCCTGTAGTCGATGACGACCGTCGCGAAAGCGTCGTGATGAGCTGCGATACGGAGACTCGCCCGGTGCACCTCTACGGCAAGGACCACGGCCTCACGCAGCGCGGAGTTTCCACCGACGCCGCCGGCTCCGGTGACATCTGTGACCGCCTGGAGGTCGTCGCGCCGGAGGCGCGCAAATAATGGCGCCGGAGGCGCGCAGATCGACATGACCTCCGCCCGGCGCTGCCCATGCATTGCGCCGGACCATCCTTCTCCCCACGTTCCGCCAGACCATCCTTGCCCCCGCACTCCACGCGGCGCACCGCCCGCGCAAGAACCCGGCGCCAACGCAGCGCCCGAGCAAGCGGCGGCGGCGCAAGCCGTCATCTACGACCCCGACGCCCGCGCCTTCTACGACGCCGAGACAGGCGAGCTCCTGGCCGATATGGCTGCATGGGAGCGGGCCAGCGATAAGGAGCGCGAGCGCGTCCGCGCGCGCCTCGCCGCCGTCCGCCACGCCGAGGACTTGATCGCTGCTGGAATGAAACGCCGCGAGGCGGACGCTGCGGCGGCGGCGGAGGCCGGCACTTCGGCCCGCGCCGTGGGCCGCTGGCGCCGCAAGGCGAGCCGCCTGCCCGAGGGCGCCCGCGTCGCCGCGCTGCTCTCTGGTAAGCGCCCTGGCCGGCCCTCCAAGGTGGACGCTGCGATGGCCGCGACGCTGGAATCCCTGGCGTTCAGGCGCGGGGCTCACTTGACCTCGCGGGCCGCGCACAAGGCGCTCCTGGCGGAGCACGGCCGGGCACCGGCGCACTCCACCGTCCGCGAGTGGCTCCGCAACTGGCGCAGAAAGAACCGGCGCGAGCTTTGCGCCGTGACCAACCCGGATCTCGACCGCTCGCGTCACAAGCCGGCGGGCGGCGACGCCTCCGCCAACATCACGCGCCTGAATCAAGTATGGGAGCTCGACAGCACGCCGGCGGACGTGATGTGCTCGGACGGCAAGCGCTACACGATTGTTGGCGCCATCGACGTCTGGAGCCGCCGCACGAAGCTGCTGGTAGTCCCCTCAAGCCGGGCCATCGCAATAGCGCTGCTGCTGCGGCGCTGCATTCTGGACTGGGGCGTGCCGGAGGCGGTGCGCACGGACGAGGGCAAGGACTATACCTCGCGCCATGTTCTCGGCGCGCTCGCCGATCTGGAGATCGAGCACCTGCGCTGCCCGCCCTACTCGCCCGAGCGCAAGCCGCATATAGAGCGCTTCCTCGGCACGCTGGCGCACGAGCTGTTCGCGGAGTTGCCGGGCTTCACGGGCCATGACGTGGCGCAGGCGCAGGCGCTGCGCGCGCGCAAGAGTTTTTCTGCAAGGCGCGGCGAGGATGACGCGGCAATCTATGGTGCAGAACTCACTGCGGAGGAACTACAGGCGCGCTGCGATGTCTGGTGCGAGGCGGTCTATGGCCGCCGGCCGCACACCGGCCTCGGCGGCGTCTCGCCCTTTGAGCGCGTCACGTCCTGGCAAGGGCCGGTGCGCCGGATTCACGACGAGCGCGCGCTGGACGCCTTGCTCGCGGCGCCCGCCGGCGACAAGGGGCGGGTGGTTTGCAAGAAGGGGATCCGCCTCGACAGCGTCTTCTATATCGCCGGGCCGCTCGGCTCGCGCGTCGGCGAGCGCGTGAAGCTCCGGCGCGACCCCGCCGACCGGGGCCGGATTCACGTTTACCGCGAGGACGGCAGCTTCCTTTGCGTGGCCGAGAATCCGGCGGTCACTGGCGCTGACCAGGCCGCCATAGCCGGCGCCATGAACGGGGATTACCGCAGCCACCGCAACGGCGCGCGAAAGCGGGCGCGGGATGTGATTCGGCGCACGGACCCGGACGGCATCGCCAAGCGCGTGCTCGACAAGGCGGCGACTGACGCCGCCGGCGTGGTCGCCTACCCCAAGCCGGGCCAGGCGCACCAGACGCCGGCGCTCGCGCAGGCCGAGCGCGCGGCGAAGGCCGCAGACAAGGCGGACAAGGCCGCGAGCGCGCCCGAGCCCGGCCCGGACTTGAGCGACAAGTTGGCCGCCGCCGCGCGGATGTTCCTGAAAGACGATGGGTGGGCGTAGCGCGCGCCACGAGCACGACCAGCAACCTCACCCTCCGCGTCGGTAAAGTCTTCGGTTCCGCGCCCGCGCTCGTACCCCTCCAGGGCGAGCTCGTTCCGCCGCCGCGCCTTCCTTCCAATCAAAATATCCACCGCGACGGTGGCGCTTTCGCCTGCGCCGCCGCCGCACGTCTGCCGCCGCAGGGCGGCCTTTCCCGAGGGGAGAACCGAGAATGGGAGATGTCACGACACTTGAGCCGCCGACAGAGACGCGCGAGCTGCGCGCAGCCTTTCAGCTTGAGCTGGAGCGGGCAGGCCTCAGCCTGACCCGCGCCGCCGATCAGATAGGCCGCCATTCCTCCAGCATCTCGCGCTGGATGAACGGCACCTACGCCGGGAACAACGACGCCATCGCGGCCGAAGTCGAGCGCTGGCTGAGAACCCGCGCCGATGTCGCCAGGCACTCCCTGGAGGGCGCCGGCCTCGACCGCCACTCGGAGACCCACGCAACACGCAAGATCACGAACGCCCTGGCCTATGCCCAGGCCGCCGGCGATATCGTTTCCATCGTCGGCGAGCCCGGCAGGGGCAAGACGTGGACTTCACAGCGCTACTGCGCCGGCAAGTCGAACGCCTTCTTTCTTGGCGTCTCCAGCGCCGTCCATTCGCTCTCGGGCCTCCTCTCCGTGGTGGGCGGGGCGATAGGCGCGGGACAGGAGCATCGCTCGGCACTGGCGGCGGAGACCGCGATTATCGCCCGCCTGCGCGACCGCCAGGCGCTGCTCGTCGTGGACGAGGCACACCATCTTGGGGACAAGCTGCTCGACGAGCTCCGCATCATCCGCGACCGCTCCGGCTGCGGGCTGGCCTTGCTCGCCGACAAGAGCATCACCATGGCATTCGCCCGCTGCCAGCAGGTTGACGGGCGCATTGGCCTCAAGATCGACCTGACGACGCAGGCGGTGGCGGACGTGGAGGATATCGCCGCCGGCGTGCTCGGGCGCCAGACGAGCAGGGCGGAGCTCAGGATCCTGAACGCCGTCGGCCGAGGCCCTGGCGGGCTCCACGCTTTGCGCCGCCTGCTCGGCCGCGCCTGGATGGTGGCGCAAGCGGCCGGCCGCGATGCGATCGAGGCCAGCGACATCGCCACCGCCACCGATGAAGGTGCGGCGGCGGACTAGGGCGCGGGACGAGGACCTTTTCGACGAGCGCGGGCGGCGCCTGGAATGAGCCGCCGGGCGCCTGCGCGGAGCCCGATTCCGGCGCTCCAGATGCGCCTCAACCGGGGCGCGAATATTAGGGCGGTTTCCCGCCCCCTGAATCGTCTCTAATCCGGCCGTTTCAGCGGTCACGCAGGGCCATTGCAGTGCCCCGTGCGCCGCGACTTTCCGTCAGGCGCGCCCCGCCGAGCGGCGGCGCCGGGCGGCCTCGGGCGCGGGCAAACCCTTGACTGGTGGGCGAATTGCGTGGCCGTCCCTCTATATCCCCATATATCCCGGTCCGTCCCGCATTGGCCACGTCTTTCCGTCGGTTACACGCTCACGCCCGCGAGCTGATTGCGGCTTCGCGGCGCGCGTTGGGCGACGACCCGATTCGAGCGCGCGAGCTCGCAATCCGAGCCGGGGAGGCGATGTCGGTGATTTATCCGCTCTACGGCAAGAAGCCGGACCATGGACCGGCCCGCCGCATATTGCAGGGCGTGAATGTCCGGCCGGCTTGACGCCCGTGGCGCGGGGATATGCCGCTGTGCGAGCGCGGCGCCCCGCCGTCAGCGCAAGAGCGGGCGGCAGGCAGTCAGAGAGCCTGAATGACGGCGCCTGACCTCGGGAAGGTGTTGTGCGAGGTATCGGCGCTGACACGCCGGGCCGACGCTCTCGCCATGCGCTCGCCGGATTATCCTGCCCATGAGGCGGGGGCGGTCATGGAAGCGCTGACGGGCGGGCGCCTGGATTAACTGCGCGCCTACGAGCTCGGGCCGGAGCGCGCCGGCGCGGTGCATTTCGCCAAGTCGATCGTCGTGCTGTCGTCCATGCTGGGGGCGCGGCACGGGCTCGCGATCGGCATGGCGGGCATTCTGGACGACCTGCGGGCGCCAGGGGGCGCGAGCGACGGCAATGGCTTCCGCCGGGTCTGCCTGCGCTGCCAGCGGCCCTTCGAGAGCGACTGGTGCGGGCACCGCATATGCGGCGCCTGCGCCCCGCATATGGCGGAGGAGCCCTACGCCCCGCTTCCGTGAGCGGACCAGGCAGGCAGCCACCAGATCGCCCCCAACCGGCGACCAGGCGTCGCGCCCGCCTTTCCGGGGCCTCGGGCCAAGAGAAGGGCCGGACGGCCACCAGCGGCGCCTTGTCGCCGCCGCCGCAGCCCCCGTGCGCCTCTGCTGCCCCGCCCCTGCGGCCCGGATTTCCAGCCCAATTCGGCCTCGATTTCGGGGCCAATTTCGAGACCTTTTTTCAGCGTGCGCCGTTACTTTCCGTCGCCGTGCGCCGCGACTTTCCGTCGGCTACAGTCGAGAACCCGGTCCGCCGGTGCCCCCTTAGTGGAGCCGTCCATGCCATTGTGTCCCCCCTCCTTTTCTAACCATTTGTTCCCCCGTCTCATGCAGCCTTTTTGTCCCCCCGATGCTCAATTGGGGCGGGGGGATGTGAGGGGACCTGACATAATGCGGCCGCCGGCCGCCGGCCGACGCCCCCCCCCGGTGCGGGCGAGCGCGCGGGCGCGACGGACCGGTTTGGCGCTGCAACCCGCGCTGGCCTTGCGCTTCCGGCCTAGCGCTGCGGTCGAGGCGGCACCCTCTCGCACCTCGTCAAGACGCCGATCCAGGTGCCGGCGGAGCTCGGTTGGCCGGGCGCCTGGTTATCGAAGCGCCATGCGTCGCACGCAGGGTCGAGGCAGGGCAAGTTCGCATAAGATCGTTTACGGTAAATTGTGAACTGAACCAGATCAATGGGTTATCCCGTTTTGACCATTATGGTTCGACCGACATACCAGATGTTGGGGGGAGACGCGCGATGCTGCGGCGCACGCTCCGCGCTGTGCGCATGAAAGACGCACGGCACGCTGTCGTGTATGTGTATGCGGTAAGGGCGGCTCCGACGGCACTTTCGGGTCCTGGAGCGGCGTTCTGGGCTTCTAGGGCGGCTCCGCAGCGCGCAAATGCAGTGATCGCGCAGCGATCGGAGGGCACAGGGTGCAGTGATCGCCGGCGAGGGCGCGCAGGGTGGCTCGGAGTGGCAGGCAGCGGGGGCCTCGAGGCGGTCGCGGTCGAGGTCTACCAGATACCAACTGTGGACGCTGGTGCGCGCACTCTGCGCGCCTCGCCTATCTGGCTTGCACACGCATCCGCAGCGGCAATTCACCACTGGCATCGATGATGCCGGGCGATCTGTAGGCGCAGAATCGCCACCGAAGCCAGCCACCTCGCGATCAAGTAGCCCGCGTATTGCCGCCAAGGCCGCTAGAATGCACGTCGTGCACGACGAGGCGTTCGCCGCACGCGCCGCGGCGCCGATGTACGTGCCGCAACGTCCAGCACGTTTATTGAGCATTCTGAGCGCGTTAGGGGCGACCTTGCCTGCAATTGACCATCAGCACGCCCGCCGCGGCGCGCGTCTCGGCGACGAGACCGCGCATGCCGCGGTTCTTGGTATAGGTGCGTGATAGGTTAAAGATTGTGTGCATAGTCTGCGCATTTGCGTGCGCACTCTGCGCCCCGCTTTGCGTCCTTTGCGCGTCAGCGTGTGTACTTTGCGGCGTCGCGTGCACCCCCCTGCATCCGGCGACGCTCATGGACGCTCTTCGCACTTGAGCGGAACCACGCTCCCCACAGCTACAGGGGTGCCAACGGAGGGTGCAGGTTCGCAACTTCGTCGCGCTGAAGTTCCGCGCGACTGCGAAAGTCAAAGGCGAAATAGCGTGCGAGAACAGCGCACGGAATGCACCCGTAAGGCTTGGCGCGGTCAGCAAGGGCGACCGTCCATCGCGTGCTGGGAGCAACGGGTGGCGTGTAAACACGCTCGCGCGCGTCACTCAAATGCCGGGTCTTGAGGACGGCGAGGGCGCGGGACACGCCGCTACGGGAACGTCCGCACCGTCGCGCGATGGTCGCTTGCCCCGCCACGCTCTTGCCCGTCTTGAAGTGGGCGCACGCTATCAAGCCGAGACACACGCGGCGCTGCGCAGGCTCCAAGAACGGCTTCCCCGATTTCGCTTGTGCCTGTAACCACGACGGGACGAGCAAGAACGGTTTGTCGCACACATACTTCCCATGCGCGTCGAACTCGTCGGCGACCACGGTGTGCGCTAGCGTGATGTGCTGACCTTGGCAAACAATCAGGCCTCGTTCTTCCAGGGTCCGCTTGCCGGCCTGCCAAGACCGGGAGGCCATTTGAGCATAGTCTGTCCAACCGTAATCTGGCCTGTGCGCATCTCTGAAGGCGCCCGCTTTCACGTAGATCGCGAGCAAGGCAGACAAGGGAAGATTGCCCAGGTCATCATCGGGAGCAGCGGGGAAGATCTGCAAGGTCTCTCCGCGGTGCTGGCGTTGCCATGGTCCCGGATGCGCCAACATCGCGGGGTCGAGCGCTGATTCTACACGAATCAAGACGGGGCGGCTATCGGGGCCGCCCCTGTCGCCTCGTTCTCCCCCCTCGCACACGCGTGCGTGAGGCCGTGCACGGCGTGCAAGGCGACAACCTGATCGACTTCTTTCAGCGCCTGGCGGACCGTGCGACTCTGCTTCGACTTCCACGCCAAGGACCAGATGAGCTGCTCCGCCGTCTTCGCCGGTGTCATGCAGGCCGAAGGCACAACGATCGACAAGGCCCTCACCATTGCGGCGTAGTTGGACGGCGAATGCGCGGCCCGTTCTTTCGGAACGGCCGGCAACTCACTGCCGGGGAGCTGCTACGCGATCGGATGAACGCGCGCGCCTACAAAGGGCCGTTGTCGACCCCTAACGCGAACCGGCAGCTAAACCGGCCGGCTCCGGCCGTTCGCCAAGTGCGGGCAACGATTCCAATCGACGGAACGGCGCTGGATGCTCTGCTGTGGCTGCTTCGCGTATGCCGAGCGGAGCGGGGGGTGGTGACACGATCTGGTCGGCCGAGTCGGAATCGCAGAGAAATGGCTTAATATATGATTTCTGAGATAGTGACATAATCGCTAAAAACGCTAAAATGGCGGCGACCTGATTCGCCGGGAGGGCATCAAGCCGTGTTGAAGGTCCTCGTCTCACGGAAGGAAAGCATCAGGCTGGCCGCTATCACGCCAAGCTATTTGCGGGCGCTAATCGCGAATGGCCGGCTGATCGAGGAGGACGCGCTGATTGACGGCGTCGTCCGCAGGGGCGTGACGTTGGAAAGCCTCGCGGCCTATTTCCGCTGGTCGCCGCGTGTCGTGACCGAAGTGCTGATCATGCACCGTGTGAACCCCCACTCGAGCGGCTACCACTACCTGACCGGCCCAGACGGTTGATCCAGCGATGCACCGCCTCCTCACCATCGACGAAGCCGCCGCCGAGCTTGGCGTGCCGCGCGCGTCCCTGCGCACGGCTGCCGAGCGGCACGGCCTCTTGGTGAGGATAGGGCGTGCCGTGCGTATTGATCCTGACACGCTAGGGGAGCTCGTAGAGAAATGCCGAGACCGAGCAAGGGCGCCCGCCTCGAGCGGCGCGACAACGGCGTCTATCACATCCGCGACGGTACACGACGGATCAGCACGCGCACTCGTGACAGCCGAAAAGCTGAAAGCGCGCTCGCGGCGTACATCACCCGAAGAGACCGGCCCGGCGGCCCGAGTACACCCGATACGATGACCGTGAACGCCGCGCTCAGCATCTATGGCCGTGAACGTGCGCCTACCGTCAAAGCTCCCGAGCGCATCGCCTATGCCATCGAAGCGCTAAGTCCGATCCTGGGTGCCTTGCCGGTGGGCAGCATCAACGGCGCGGTCTGCCGGCGCTATACGCGGACTCGAAACAAGGCGGACGGCACGGTGAGGAAAGAACTGGGCGTTTTGCAAGCGGCCGTGAACTTCTGCTACCGCGAGGGATATCTTACTGCCCCGATCAAGGTGACGCTCCCGGCCAAGCCGGCGCCAAGGGACCGCTGGCTTACTCGCGACGAAGTGGCGGCCCTGCTCAGGGCAGCGCGGCGCAATCCCAAGACCCGACACCTTTGCCGGTTCATTCTGACGGGGGTCTATTCGGGCAGCCGCCGCGAGGTCATCCTAAATCTGCGGTTCATGCCTCACGTCGCCGGTGGGTGGGTGGACACCGAGAACGGTGTTCTCTATCGCCGTGCCCCTGGCGAGGCCGAGACTGCGAAGCGGACCCCGCCCGCGCCAATCCCGCCCCGACTCCTTGCTCACATGAGGCGCTGGGAACGCATGGGCGCGCGGCATGTGGTGGAGCTTCGCGGGCAGCTGGTGGGGTCCATCAAGAACGCTTGGAAGTCTACCTTGGCTGCGGCCGGCATCGACCATGCTCGCCCTCACGATCTCCGCCACACCTGCGCGACGTGGCTGCTACAGGGTGGCGCCGAAATGTGGCAGGCCGCCGGCTACCTCGGCATGGGTGTCGACGTGCTCGAACGGACCTACGGACACCACAGTCCGCGCTACATGCAAGGCGCGGTACAGGCACTATCGCGGCGGCCTGGCGCGTGAGTTTCTGTCCAATTGGACAGATACACGGCCAGCGAAACGCTACGAGCGAGAACGAAACGGCACGAAAACGACGACTATAGCGGGAACAAAGCGGTTGGCGGAGTCCTCCGAAGGCAGAGGTCGCACGTTCGAATCGTGCCGGGTGCGCCATCCCTCTGCCTCCTCGCTGTGCTGCCGCCAGCACTACGCGAACGACGACACGGCAGCGGCGTCCAGCCTGGCAGTTTCTAAAGAGAAGAGGCGTGACGTGAGCACTTCACGTGGCGCGGCTGTTCGACGGCCACAAGGCGCAGTGAGGTAGTAGGAGGAGTAACGCAATGGCATACGTTCCGTTGGCTTTACCGGACTCACTCACAGATTCCGTCCGCATGGCAATCGAGATAGGTGTTGAGCCGCCGCTGCAAGACGTTCACTGGATGCTTGCAACGCGTGTCGGAATATCTACCGAAGCTGGACCCCCTCGACAGTTAGGACTACCCATCGCGCTCGTGCTGTTGACGACTGTGGCGGGTGTATCCGAGCTACTACTTCACACCGACAAAATAAGAGATGCCGACAAATTCAAGGAATGTCTCATTAGGTATTTCCCGTGGCACATTGCCCGTCCAATAGGCGTGCCGCGGGAAGGTGCCGCAAATATTCTCTATCAGCATTTTCGATGTCCTTTGGTTCATGGACTTGGGTTTCACAAACGTAACGAACCGATTTTCCGGACCGTACAGCCCTTCCCAGGATCAGATAATGCTGAGAAAGATATCGAGGAGTTGGAGCGATTAACGGAAGAACCAATCTCAGAGCATTGTCTTCTCGTAACACCAGAAAAAAGAGTCTTACATTTGCACCAGTTCTACTGGGGTGTTCGCAAAATGGTTGAGAGATGGTCCCACGACGACACTCAAGTCTTGCGCGCTGATAAGAAACTGGCCGCGTGCGTCGTTGAAGGAGGCAGTAACAGACATGGTGCGAAGAAGGACACAAACAGTGTCTGACGGCAGACTGATTGTTGCTTTAGGCGCCTAAGTCGCCGGAGCTCGACGATTGATTGCAAAACCACCGCGTATGTGGCGGCGTTCATAGAGGCGCTGTGACGTGAACAACATTCGCCGCGCTTTTCTAGTGGGCGTTCGCTGCTCGCTGAATGTAATCCTGCGCTGCAGCGATGTGTTCACCCGCACTGGCAATCGCCTCGTTAGCACTTACAAGTCCGGGCGCTTGTACGTTAGCTTGACCATTGGTTGTCGCATATTCGACGTAATCGGCAGCTCTATCCAAATGCTTTGTGGCCTCCTCCAGCCAGAAAGAGCTCAAGTCGTTCCCAGACTCTTTGGGGTGGCCATCCTTCATGTGTCCTTGCTCCATAGTCTCATGATCACGCCGGCTGGCGCCGCACCAGATGGTTAGTTGGTGGTGATGTAGGGCGAATCCAATGAGTCGCACCGTATCTTGTTGGTCCGTAGCTGGAGCTGACCGCACGTCCAACGCGCCGTCTTCGAGCGGGACGGCAGTCGGTGCCCCCAGACGTTCGAAATGATTCGGCGCGAGCCGATGCGGTGTTAGACGGTTTTGGTTCCCCCCGGTACCGCAACTCGCCGACCGACCAGTAATGGCGCAACTCTCAGACCGCGTGCCTGGTGCAGCGTCCCGCCTGCTCGATGCAGGTATCGATTTGGCTTGCCCGGTCGGGGACGTCGCTGCGGATCGCGTTGGCGAGGCGCCTCGCGGCGTGCACATCCACGACGATGGCGCCGTGGCCTTTGAGGCCGATCTTGATGCTCGGCTCCTCGAACTGATCGGGAATCGGCTCGAACTCGAAGGGTTTCGGACCGGGTGAACCCAGGCTGGTGAGTATCGCTGTGCGGCTGGCCATCGGATGCGCTCCGTACGCGTCGAATTTCCAGCCTCCCCCACTACCAAATATGGGGCCCCAGGCGCGGGGATGCAACCAACCCGCAGGTCTCGCCGATGTCAGGGCCGGCGTCGCGCTGGCTCTTTGTCGCTCACGGTAGCCGGCACGTCCCTTATTCCGCGCGCCTGCCGGCGCGACGGGCCTTGTCCCGGGCGAGGTGGCGGAAGAGCTCCGCCTCGCGTTGCTCCAGCAGCGCCGCGCCGTCGCGCCCGCTCCAGTCATACACCCCACGGCCCGAGGGCAGGCCGCGATGGCCGGCGTCGACCAGCGCGGTCACCGCCGACGCGGGCTGGGAGCCCGTCGTCAGGTGTGGGATCAGGTAGGCGCCGAACGCGTGCAGCGTATCGAGGCCGCCAACGTCGGCGGACTCGATGGGCCCGGTGATCGCGAGACGCCGCCCGATGGACGCCTTCACCACCGTGTCGATCGCCTCGGCCGAGGCCGCCCCCTCCGCCCAGAGCGCCCAGGCCTCACGCAGGATCGCGTACTGAAGCCGGTTGCCGATGAAGCCCGGAACCTCCTTGTCGACGATCACCGGCTCCTTGCCCGCTGCCCGCAGCACGTCGCAGAGCCAGGGCGCCACGTCCGGGTCGGTCTCCGGTCCGGCGCAGACTTCGACCAGCGGGATAAGCTGCGGCGGGTACCAGAAGTGGGCGGCGACCACGCGCCCGCGGTGCCTGACCTTCGACACCAACTCGCTCGCGGGCTGCCCGCTCCCTGAGGCGAAGACGGCGGGCGGCGCGCAGATCGCGTCGAGCCGTCCGTACACCTCGTCCTGGACCGCGCGCTCGGCCGGAACCGCCTCGAGCACGAGCTGCGCCACCGCCGCGTCCTCGAGATCGGTGGAGGTCCGGATACGTCCACGGGCGGCGCTCGCTTCGGCTGCCGTGATGAGCCCGTGCGCTTCGAAGACGGCGAGGCTCTTCGCAATCCTCTCCATCGCTGCGCCGAGGCTCTCCGCGCGCCGCCCGATCATGACGACCCGGTGGCCCGCGGCCGCGAAGATCTGGGCCATGCCGTGGCCAACCAGGCCGTTGCCCACGACGGCAACGGTATCGAGCGTTGCAGGGACAGTCATCGGCCTCTCCTTCCCATGCGCTTGCCGCCGCGCCGGCACGAGAATGCGCCGCCGTTGACGCCTCAATCAAGCGGAGCCCTATCTTCGATGCAAGGGGGCCTTCGTGGCGAGTGGATAAGTTATCGCCGCTATATCAGTGACCTATCCAATCAAAGCGTGTCGGCGTACCCCTTTTCCGCCTGACACATGATCGCGTACGTCACCCCTGCCCCGCGC
>MKWU01006144.1_pt1 | contig 12430 bp, 16 predicted proteins | sample 809101 | NCBI WGS metagenome assembly MKWU01 (sample SAMN05860141, study PRJNA318959) | sponge metagenome | host: Aplysina aerophoba | place: Slovenia: Piran, Adriatic Sea, Gulf of Piran | collected 2013-05-07
TCCGCCAAGTTGATGGCGAAGCTGATCGGCAATGCCGGCGTGGATCGGGTCCTGACGGTGGACCTGCACGCCGACCAGATCCAGGGCTTCTTCGATATCCCAGTGGACAATGTCTACGCATCGCCGGTCCTGCTGGGGGACGCCTGGAAGCAGGAATACGAGGACATGGTCGTTGTTTCCCCGGATGTGGGTGGCGTGGTCCGCGCACGCGCCCTGGCCAAGCGCCTGGACGACGCCGATCTCGCGATCATCGACAAACGGCGCCCGCGGGCCAACATGGCCGAGGTCATGAATGTGATCGGTGAGGTGGAGGGCAAGGTCTGTATCCTCATGGACGACATGGTGGATACGGCCGGGACGCTGTGCATCGCGGCAGAGACCCTCAAGGAGCGGGGCGCGGTCCGGGTCGTGGCCTACATTACCCATCCCGTGCTCTCGGGGCCTGCCGTGGAGCGCATCTCGGCCTCGGTGCTCGATGAGTTGGTCGTTACCGACACCATACCGCTGAGCGAGGAGGCCCATGCCTGCGAGAAGATCCGGCAACTCAGCGTCGGCGAATTGCTCGCCGAAACCATGCGCAGGATCAGCGACGCGGAATCCGTCAGCTCACTGTACGTCGACTAGCCGGGACTGGTAATATCCTGCGCCCGCTGATGGGAGACCGGGATGAGCACCGAATTCGCGCTGGATGTTGAGAACAGGCCCGACCTGGGCACGGGCAGCAGCCGGCGGCTACGCAGGCAGGGCAAGGTACCTGCCGTTATCTACGGCGCCGGCCGAAAACCCCGGGCGGTCGTCGTGGACCACGCCAGGCTGCTTCACGAGATGGAGCGGGAGGCGTTTTACACGAGCATCCTCACGTTGACCCTTGGGGACGTTTCCCAGCCCGTGGTGGTCAAGGATGTCCAGCGCCACCCCTCCAGGCGGCAAGTGCTGCACCTTGATTTTCAGCGCATCCGCGAGGATCAGAAGATCAACCTCAGTGTGCCGCTCCATTACCTGGGAGCGGACGCTGCCATAGGGGTCAGGGAACAGGGCGGCGAGGTCTCGGTCCAGCTTACGGAGGTCGAGGTGAGCTGTCTTCCGAAAGATCTGCCGGAGTTCATCGCGGTCGATATATCGGAGCTGGAACTGAATCAGCGGCTGCATCTGGCTGACGTGGAGATCCCGGATGGTGTGGAAATTCCGGCGCTGTTCCAGGGACTGGATCCCTCCATCGTCACCATCATCCCGCGGCGGCGTGAGGAAGAGGACGAAGTGCCGGAGCTCGAAGAGGAGCTGGAACTGATGGTTCCGGAGGGCGAAGAAGAGCCCGAAGACGCGGCCGAGGAAGAATCCTCCGATTAGGAGTTTTCGCACCGTTCGCCGGGGCGAAAACTGCCAGGAGCCTGCGGCGCAGGCTCCCGGGGTCTGTCAGCGCGATCCGGGATAGCCCGGTCCCGACATCGGGCCGGCGTACATATTGGCCCGGTCGCCGTGACCGGATTCGGCGCAGGAGTCCGTCATGGACGAATCGTTTGAACTCATAGTCGGTCTGGGCAACCCCGGCCTCGAGCACCGCCGCGCCCGCCACAACGCTGGTTTCTGGTTCGTGGACTTGCTGGCTCAGCGGCACGGCGGCGAATTCCGGGCGCGCCGCCGCCTGTTCGGCGACGCTGCCGATATCACCCTGGAGGGCCGCCGGATCCGGCTGCTCAAGCCGATGACGTACATGAACGACAGCGGCAGGGCGGTTGCCGCGGCGTGCGCGTTCTACAAGATTCCCTCCCAGAGCGTGCTGGTGGCCTACGATGAGCTGGATATTCCGCCCGGCCGCGCCAAACTCCGGTTCAACGGCGGCCCCGGCGGGCACAACGGCGTGCGCAACGTTGCCGAGTGCGTCGGCAGGGATTTCTGGCGGCTGAGGCTGGGCATCGGGCATCCAGGGCCAGGCCAGAGGGAGCGGGTGATCGGCTACGTGCTCAGACGACCGACGCCCGACGAGCAGGGCGCCATTCTCGATGCCGTACTCGCATCGGCGGATGCGCTGGAGGTTTTTCTGGACAAGGGCGCGGAGCGGGCCAAGACGCAGTTGCACAGCCGTCACCTCAAGGACCGGACGCCGCAAGGCGCGGACCCGCAAGACACGGAGCCGGAAGGCAACGGGTCCGCGCCGTAGCGCTCGTGGGAATCAAATGCGGTCTTGTCGGTCTGCCGAACGTGGGCAGAGTTTTGCGCACTTAACCCCCTGATTTCGCTTATTTTTCCATCATCATTTGTCCCCATTCGTCAATTTCTGTGACAAAAGCGGGCGATTTTTGCGCCTTTCTCGGCAGGGGTCAGAGGGTACAAAAAGAGCCTGCCGCAGGGGGGTTAGTCGCGGTCATTTCTTCGGCCTCATGGGCCGGGTAAGTGAGGGGGGGCGGAGGCACAAACATACTCGGCGGCCCCCTCTGCCGATCATGCTCGGGCCGGTGTGCAACGTGTACCCCACATGGCCCCCGAGGGGGCAGGGTTGGGAACCGGGAAAGCTGGACCGCGTATCCCGCGATTTGCTGGGGCTGGGATGGCTGGGGATGATTTGCTGGGGATTTTGAAGCCTACTCTTGGCGGGATCGGGGGAACCCAGCTATTGGCTTGCGCAAGCCTCCTCGTTAACCCGAAGATACTCCACAAGAAATTCGTCCATATGCCCCGATACGGCAGACACCACGTAATTTGCGTCACCGCCATGCGTACCCGTTGAATTCGAATCCCATGTTTCAGCGGCACCAATTTCTTGAGAATAGAGATTGTCTAGAAACAGTTTTTCCAAGTACACGCTAATGTGAAATGCTCCCCCAACAATGTGTACAAACACATTCAATGCCGGATAAGAAACTTCATCGTCATATAGTCTTGCGGAGCGTATCCGGCTCTCAGCAGCGTTTCTTATCATTTCCTCTGATAGGCCCGCAAGATCGTCGTCTACATCCTGCACGGAAACATATAATCCCACGGAATCACAGTCTGTAAACAACGCAAACCGTTCAAAGTCGAATTGTGCCCACGCGCTGCCGAGAGTTCCCAGCAGGACCAACACCACTAGCATTCTCATTATTCTTACCGCCCCCTATGTGCTCGGCTTGTCGTTACGCGCTACGGCGAACCCCGAGGCCCCCTAGCCCCTTGCTCGCCGTACCGTGTAACCGTAGCGTCCCAGATTGAATTTCCGATCCCCTGCAAGGCCCGCATCCACCAAGGCCGCCTCAATTTTCTCTGCTATCGGATCGTGCACTGCATTGGCCTGTTGCACTAGCCACAGGCCAATGGCCTCCCGGCCCAGATCATCCCCGACAAGTCTTTTTAGTGCCCGGAGTTTTCCGGCCTGTGCCTTAGTTAGGTTTTTTTCGTCCAAGCGCATTCCAAGCCCTCCATAGAATTTCGGGCCGGAGTATACCCCCCGACGCGCAAAAATATTTTTGCTCGCGCCCATTTTGGGGCTGGCTATTCGGGGCCGTGGCATTCATCGCCGCGATTTTGGGCTGGATCGACTAGGGAGCCCCTAAACCTGAACCTATGGAATTTCAAGGCCCCTACGTGCACTTACATTTAATCCACGCGTAAAGACAGTACAATGCTCGCGCCCATTCTGGGCATCACTAGCGACTAAAGGAGACATTTAGTGAGTAGTATAGAATTGACGCCAATAGAACGGATGCTGTTGTCTAATCAGCTTAGGATTTTAGAAGAGTTGTGCCCCGATGACGCTTCGGGACCCCGTGGTTTGACCGCACGTAGAGAAGCAATTGATGAAGGGTACTTCCTCGATAATCTGTGGATGTACCCTGATTCAGATACTATGTCTGAAGAAGAGTGCAAAGAGGTTTGGGATACCTTGGATATGTTCGACCGTCTACAGACCGGGGCCGAACAACAAGGTTGCCTAGAATGGTTAAATGAGCAGCCTCGCGGCAGCTTTCTTGGCTATGACGGGAACCATGAGACAAAATTCTTGGGCTTTGTCGATTACACCCTCTATAGGCTGGAGAAATGGACATTCCTTAACATTCCCCGTGGACTCAATTCCCACGCTCGTATGCGGCCAAGCTATCAAGCCATGCTGGAGCGATGGAAAGCAATTCCAGTAAGAGGTCGCTATCAGTTATCTGAGGAACAAATCAGGCACATTGTTGAAGTTGATCTTTAATCTTCGGCACTCACGTATATAGTCCCCATAACTGACTAACCCCCGCCCCACTACCGGCCCCCCGTGAGCAATTGCGGGGGACTTTTTTGTGCTTGTGCAATTACTTGCAGGGGGCTTGTTTTATGTCCTGTGCAGTTAATTGCAAACCGACAAAACCCGCTTTGAAATATTTTTATGGGGGTCTACTAAAAAAAGTTCGAACGCTGTACGGTAGTGCACGACATGGCATTTAACAACACTAAAGGAGCACACCATGAGCGAAAGAATTTGGATGAATAAAGCCCAACTGGCCGACTACCTGAAGGTCAACCCGAGCACGATTTACCGGCACGTCAAAGCGGGAAAGCTACCCGAGCCTCACAGGCTCAGCTATGGGGTAGCGCGGTATTACCGGCCCGAAATTGACGCATTTTTGTTGGCGCGATAGGGGGGCGGGGTAATGAGTAATGATCTAAGGATAAACCTAAACACCACGCGCAGGGCCTTGCGCGACTATCGACAGCTAGGCGACACGAATACTCGCGTACTCAAATTCTATGGGGGCAAGAAACCCCGTGAGTTCATCTTGCTGCCCGATGTAGGCAAGGCGATAGGGGTTAGCCAACACACCATAAGAGCGAGCCTGCTAAAGCTGCAAGGTATGGGGGCCTTTACGATACCTCAGTCCAAAAAGAAATTTGTGTTTACGCAAATCGCCTTTACTGAGCATGGCGAGGAACTACTGAGGATCATAGACGCGGCCAGATAGCCGCCATAAGAAAAGCCCCGGCTAGCTTGAAGGGAGGCGGGCCGGGGCTAAGGAGTACCAGCAATATGAGTGCTGATAAGAAAGACAATAATGCTTTCCCGAAACGTTTGCAAACGTATTCGGGAATATACGAGGACACGAACCTAACGGGCTACGAGAAGCTAGTTCTAGGGTATCTCGTATCCGCTACCAACAGACACACGGGAAAATGCTTCCCGTCTAACAGGACGATAGCCCGAGCCTGTAGCTTGAACCCCAAGACAGCCCGCAAGGCTTACCTATCGCTGGAGGCCAAGGGGTATCTCACCATCGTACCAACGAAAGCCTCAAGCAACCTGTACAAGGTGAGCCTCAGTGCAATTGATTGCAATTCTACCCCCTCCCTAATCAGGGAGGCCCCCCTCCCTAATCAGGGGGACAAACAAAGGAAAGGAACAAAGGAACTAGATTGTATAGATACAGTGCCGGGGAACCCGGCACACGCTAGCCTCCCCGAACAGAACCCTGTAACAGAGGCTAGAGACATGCCGGAAAGTTTCGGGGAAATGACAAAGGAAAAGGCAAAGGACATGGCTAGCCTGTATTGGCGGGATGTATGGGATACGTGGTTGAAGGGCTGTAAGGATAGATGGAAGCCTGATGTATTTTCACCCCTTGCCCCTGTACCCAACAGCGAGGGGGAGACGTTGAGCATAGAGGAGTACCAGAAAGTCTGCCGGGGGCAGATATTTAATTTCACTCGCGCCATGGTGCGGAAAGGATGGCCCCCTGTTGAGGCCATGGAGGTTGCCATGTCGTTTGATAAGTGGGGTCAGATAGAGAAAAGCGGTTATACGCATTGGCCCCGAGCAAACAGGCTAGGGACTACTGGCCTATGGCATCGAGTGGCCATGGAGCTTACCAATAGGAAGTGGGCAAGGCTCGGGGAGCTTGAAGCCCGGAAAGCCGCATAGAATCTGTGCAATTAATTGCACAAGGTAACCGGGCCTTTTCCCGGATAAGGAGAATAAGAAAATGGGACCAGTGAACCGACAAACGGCAAAAGAATTCGAGGAACTACTAGCGAGGGGCGATATTGCCGAGTTACGCCGACATCAAACCTTTTTTGATGCGCTGTTAGAAAATCGGGAGTATCGGCGGGCTGTAAGTATGAACAAGAGCTTTGCGCTACACCGTACAAGTGCTATTCAAACGGTACTAGATAGGATAGCAGGCCAGCGATTGGCGGCTTGATAGCCTGAGAGGCCCCCAGAGGCCCGCTAAGGGCTTACGGGGGCTAGGGCCTCACCAAGGGGGCCGCGACACCGGCCCGGCACTGTAGGGAAGCCCACAGTAACCCCACGATGCCCCTGTAAGACCTGCCCCCGATTGGAACAAAAGCGGGGGTTACCCTTGTGCAATTAATTGCAAAACCCTAGAAACTACTTGAGCCATTTGCACACAATGGCACAGGCTCAAATTATCTCATTAGCGAACGGGTAAAACGCTTGACTCCCAACTCCGAAGGTCCCAATCTATGCCTAACTATTGGAAACTATGCGGACAAATGACCGAACCGGAACACCTACTGTTTGCCCTTAATCGCGCCGAGCGCACATTGCTTGTGAGCTTCGCGGAGTCTAAGCAAAACGGGGCCGTACTGACGACTGGATTAATGCGCAAGCTTGCGGGCTTGCCATCCAATAATGCCGTATCGCGGGCTTTCGCGCGGTTTCGCGATTTAGGGATTCTGCAAACGGATATGCAAAGGTCCGCTTACTGGCCGTGTCATCACTCGCCAACGGATTTAGGGATAGGACTGATAGCTCTAATTGTCGAGGTATACAATGAAACTTAGAGCACGCATGGATTCACTAGGCACAAGTTTGGCTTGTGTTTTGGAAACCCTGACCAAGCCGATGGCGGCACAGATTTTAGAACCCGTAACGGTTCGGGAATTAAAGGCGCACAAAGAAAGCCTTTCCGAACTTGGGTACCGTCCCCCAGAACCAATCAAGGTTAGCTTTCCTGAGCTAATGCGGGGCGCGATCCTATCCGTTTTGGCCTCGGGTGAAACCCCGAATTATGAGAATGTCGCCAGCATCGCGCATCTGAGGATTATTGAATTGTGGGGCGGGGAGACTGCGGCATTTGTGCGAGTAGCTACCGGAAGCAAGGCGACGAATCCGCACGAATTCTCGGTTTACGAGTACCTTGCTAAACAGGCTGCCGATTACCTGGGCGAGACTTACATAGAAGAGCTTGAAATTGTGGAACCGGAACCGGAACCCGAGCCGGAACCGCAGATGTTAGAAATTATAGACATTGAGACAGGCCAATCTGAATTTGAGCCGATACCCCTGCCGGTACAGGAGCAAACAGAAACCGCACAGGAAACACAAAGGGAAATTGTAGTTACGAGTATTGATTAGAGAGAGTAGACATGAGAACTATTGACAGACATTTTGACGTATCGGCAGCGCCAGCCGCCAAGCAGATCAAGCTACATAGGACCGCTAAACGGCTAACGCTTGACCTTATCGACCTACAGGGGGGCGGCAGTAGAACGGTACAAGCTACCCTTGCCGAATTGATCCCGAGCTTTCGCGAGATTGAAATTGTTAGCGCGGACGAAAAAGCCGTTGACACTTTCACACCGGGCCGAACAATCCGGGGCATGGAATCCGGGCAGTGGGCTACCGTTGTTAGTCAGCGAACGGCTAACGGTGTCACATACTTGCAGTATGATTCCGGGGGGCTTGCTAAATTCTTTGAAGGCGAGACAATCGAAGAACGTAACCTGACAGGTACGGATGTAGCCGCGCTCGCAAATGTCAATTCTGCGCCGACACAAAGCTACACGGCGGGCGAACAGATAGCGGACACTATGGGCCTTAGCGCGGATGGGACCGTAGACATCGCACCCGCAACACAAAGCGATCCTAACCCCAACAAGCCTAGGTTAACTCGCCTTGAGTATGTACTGGATGCGTCTGTCACGTCCGCTAGCTGGGTTCTGCGAGTAAGCTAGGGAGCACAAAATGAGCGATAACGAAATGGTACGAATTAGGCTAGCGCGACTAAACCGCTTGAGCTTTGGTAAGTCTGGGGTAGTGGACCCTTTGACCGGGCACAAGCGGGCGCGAATATGGGAACGTGGGGTGGTCTATCTTGTGCCGCGCAAGCTATGGGAAAGCGATTTGCAAGCCGCCTATGACACTAGTACCGACTTGCGATACTTTGAGTTAGCGGAGTAGTGATGGCCGAATTTAAGAAAGCCTTTGAGTTTGCTAAAACCAGTCCTGCCCGGCAGGAGGTGAGCGGCATTGTTTACCCTGTGCTGAAGATCGACAAGCAAAACGAATATGCGGGGCCGGAAGCATTAAAGAAAGCGGCGCACAAGATGGCGCAAGTTAAGGGCTTCCCGTATCGGGTAGACATACAGCACGATACGAAGATAACCAAGTCTAAGATTGTGGAAACTTGGGTAGCCCCCGAGGACGGTAGTTACTACAGCAAAGGCGATTGGCTAGCGACGATCAAAGTAGACGATTCTACATGGAAGCGGGTTGAAAGCGGCGAGCTACGCGCCTTTTCAATGTACGGCAGTGCGGGGGGCCGAAAGCGCACCTATAACGGCGAGACTGTACGCGAGTTAGTGTCGATTAAACCGAGCCTGATTTCTTTGGTAGCGCGTGGGGCCAATGCCGAGACGTTCATGGTAAAAGCGGACGATGGCGGGCTACTGAAATTCAAGGAGCAGGCCCCCGCATGGTTCAAAAAGTGGGCACCCGATTTCCTGCAAAAGGTAACCGACTTACACACCCGATTGGACCGAATAGCCAAACAGAAACCCAGACTAAGACGATCCGGCAAAAAGCGGGTACGTCGAATAGCGGAAGTAGCCCGGCCCAAGCGAAAGATCGGCAACAAGAATAACCGGGCAAGCGTAAAGCCTAAAAAGACTGATGCGGAAAAGGCGAGTCCCCTAAACAGGCTTAACCTTATTTTCGGCGGGCGGCGCGGACCTAGTATCTAGCCATGTTTGGAAACACTTTAACGCTTGGGATTCCGAGCTATCCGGGAAACAGTCTGATGCGGCAATCTGAGGTGTCCGGCCCCTGCTATGGATGCGAGCACGCTACAAGATGTAGAACGGGCCGGATTGCCTGCCGTGACTTTGTGGCGCATTCGCGGGGGGAACAAATGACCGGGAACCACGCAGACAGGCAACCGGACAAATTTTATTACCGGGCCTTGTTTCAGGAGTGCCGCCCGGTTCATCCATAGAGTATCCGGGGCTTAGTACGTGCCCCGGCCAGTCCCGCCCCTGTTTGGTTTCTCGGCAGGGGTGGGGCGACCTAACAGCCTCACGCGGCCCGGAAGCAGGCCCCTGCCCCCGGACCCTTTGCCCCGTCTAGCGGGGCTTTTCTCTAGTGCGGTAGAATGCGCCGCGACGCTTAAAGCCTAAAGGATGCCGTTGTGATTGAAGAAAGCAGACTTGCCGTGCAAGTACTGGGATACATCGAAAAAACGGAACATCCAGCAAACCTGAGTATGGTCGATCTGTTTCAAGCCTTCCCAAAGGTCAGCAAGAAAAAAATAAACGTGTTTGTTTCTGATCCTCATAAGATAGGCTTATTCGAGAGACGCAATCAACGCACCTCTACTGATTCCAAAACCGTTTACATACAGACAGTTATTGATGGACTAACCCCACAAGGGAAAGAGTATTTGGAAGATGCCCGCCTAGACGAGCGCGAGAGAATTAAAGGAATCGTTCTAACGTGGCTGGGGGGAGTTGTTACAGCGTTCATAGTCGTAGTGCTGGGAAATTGCGCTACCGAGATGCTCTTCTAATTCTCAGCAAACCCGGTGGTTTCAATCACCGTGTCACCGTTGTTGATGGCCCCTGTATCGCTGCTAGAGGCCTCGGACAGGGAAAGTTCACCCGTGTCTAGAAAGCCGAAAAGTTACCCCAGAGCTAAGAGGGGCCTCACACGGCCCCAAAACAGGCCCCCCTACCCGGTTCGCGTCAAGGTTAACGGAAGGGTTAACGGAAGCGGGGACACCTCACAGGACGGCCTGAGACAGCCCCAGACAGCCGCCCCCGTGGGGCAGTAGGTGAGCATCCCGGCCCCCAGAATCCCGCAGAAAGGCCCACAGGCTGCCGCACAGCGGCAAATCCGGGGGCATGGGTACCCCTCCAGCACGGCCCGATTCTGCCGACAATGCCCCGATCCCCGCGAATGGGGCCTGTTGCGGCCTGCCGGGGAGGGGTCAAAAGGTGTAGGTGTGCCCCCTATGGGCAAGTTAGTACTCGCATAAGTCACTGAAAAAACGGAAGAAAAAGCGTCACAACCCCGGATTGTGCCCCATTTGTGCCACATTCTGCGGCCCAAACTCCCTCGGACCCTTTTGCCTGCCCGAACGGGCAGGAGTGCCCACCATCCCCGGCAGAGTTTCCGATTTGGCCGGGGCCTCACTACTGGGGCCGATCCCAGCCCCCGGAGGCCTCAACTGTCCCAACTTCCAAACTGGGGAGGGGCCGCAAGTCCGTGACAGTGCGGGGGGTGGATTGGTGGGGGGCGAACGGGGAGGGGAGCACAAGGGCCTGTGCCGTCCTGTTGAGGCCTCGGAGGGGCTTGGATACGGTTCTATGCGCCTCTCAGGCCGTTGTGAGCACTGGCGGGGGCTGAATGCGTTTTGTGGGCCTGTCTGGGCTGGTTTGTCCGCGAATGTCTGGGGATCGTCCTGTAGACATGTCCAAAGTTGTCCAGGTACGCGCTAGACGGGGTAACGTGTCCCTGTGCAATTGCACTGAGGGGACTTGGGAGGCCGTGAGAGGGAAAAAGAAAGGCCCCCGCAGGGGCCTTGTGAGCGGAGAGGGAGGGGGCTGCTACAGCGTTTGCACCGCGTCCACCATCGACTCCGGCGACTCATGGACATACTTGGATGTTTGGGTCAGGCTGCTATGGCCTAGCAGTTTTTGAGTTGTGGTGATCGGGATTGCCGGATTGTTCGCCAACAGGGTAGCGAAAGATCGGCGCAGGGTGTGCAATCCAATTCGCCGTTCCTCAAGGTCAAACCCGGCCCGCTTGGCTGCCCTCTGAATCCCCGTGAAGTACACACTGCGAGACTTCGGCGGGATGATGTGCTCGCCGTCCGAGTAGGCCCGCAGAGTTTCGATGGCGGCCTTTGCCGCATCATTTAACGGGATGGTGCGAGACTCCGCAGTTTTCGTTATGGACTTCGGCAGGAACACAGAACCGTTTACCAAGTGATCGTAGGTCAGGGCCGTAGCCTCGCCCTTGCGCATCCCAGTATTGAACAACAGCGTATAGACTGCGCCATAGGCCTCTGTACACTCATCTATGATGCGCTGGAATTCATCGCGGGTTAGATGGGTCCGGGTAGACTCATCGCGATTCTTGGGCATGAGTGCCAGTGCGGCCCGATTGGTGGGGATTATTTCATCCCGCAGTGCTTGGTTGAGGATAGCCTTTAGAATGGCGAATTCCTTGGCAACGGTGTTGTGCTTGTATGTGTCCAATCGCTTGTACAGCCAAGCCTCGACCATTGGGGGGGTTATCTCGCTTAACAGTGTTCCCCCGAATACAGGCCCCAACGTGTGAAATACGCAATCGCTGACCCGCTTGTGAGTGCTGGCAGCAGTCCGGGCCTTGTGGGCTGGAAGGAAGCGACCAACCGCGTAGCCCATAAAAGTCTTGCCAAAATCAGCCCGCTTGCTGGAGGGCTTGGGGGTCCGGGCCGCCGTCAATTCTTTGAGCTTGGCATTCGCCTCCCGCCGGTTCGTCGTTTTCAGGCTGACTCGCCTCCGCTTGCCTGCCGCATCTTTGAAGTTCGCGTAGTATTGGGGGCTGCCCTTTCGCTTGTAGATTTTGGCCATGTCAGTGTGTCTCCGCGTTAGTTGTGGGTCGATTTGTGTCACAAAATATAGTTTTTTGTGACATAGGACGCAAATAGTTGTCACACTAAAAAGTGAAAAGTCTTTCAAATCAACAACTTGGTCTTGTAGGTTTGCCGAACGTGGGCAAGTCGACGCTGTTCAACGCGCTCACGGCCATGGAAGTGCCCGCTGAGAACTACCCGTTCTGCACAGTGGATCCGAACGTCGGCATCGTCGGCGTGTCCGACCCCAATCTGGAGCGCATCGCGGAAGTGGCCAGACCCGGAAACACGGTACCTGCGGCTGTCGAGTTCGTGGACGTCGCGGGACTGGTTCACGGCGCATCGCGAGGCGAGGGCCTCGGAAACCGTTTTCTCGCGCATCTTCGCGAAGCCGACGCCATCGTCCATGTGGTCAGGTGCTTCGGCGGTACCGGCGTCGCCCACGTCTCGGGAACGGTCGACCCGGTATCGGATATGGACACCATCGACACGGAGTTGCTGCTGGCGGACCTTCAGACCCTGACGCGAGCCGAGGACAAGGCGGAGCGAGGAGCCAGGACCGCCGAGGCCGACGATATCGCCTGGCTCGAACTGGTCAGGCGGGTGCAAGGGGAGGTGGCAGC
>MKWU01006146.1_pt1 | contig 12426 bp, 6 predicted proteins | sample 809101 | NCBI WGS metagenome assembly MKWU01 (sample SAMN05860141, study PRJNA318959) | sponge metagenome | host: Aplysina aerophoba | place: Slovenia: Piran, Adriatic Sea, Gulf of Piran | collected 2013-05-07
ACACACACACACACACACACACACACACACACATGCACACACACATACAGCCGTCAATTCAGACACACGTGAAGAAGCAGCAAGAAAGGGATATTCAGAACATTTCTATAAAGACCAATACTGTAGAGACCATTGCTGTGCTCCACACATCTGAATCCCATTGCTGCCACACAATAACATGTGATGTGGTCCAGCAGTCACAGTTCTCTGGTAGCACAAGACAGTTGTGTGTCACACGTGCATAGCTGCCATATTTCACTAGCCAGAAGAAATGCATACACCAGATGTTTGACACCTGGCTGCAGTTTTCCACAGCAGTGTATAATCATAAAAATTGCACACTTTGGCCAGCGCTTATGGCTAAGCAGTAATGCGCACACACAAACAGTCACAGCACATCAGTGGCTGGGTTTCTTCATGGGAAGCCGCCCAAGCATTTGTTCACAACAACATAACATTCTGTGGCTGCCTTCAACAGTGGATGTCCAGAAACCTCTACAAGTCTGAACATACGTACATTACAATCGTGAATAAACTTGTCAATGAAGGCAAGGGGTTCCGTGGCATTTACATATACTGCACACCATTTGCATCATCCTTGTGGTAAGTGTGCTTCAACCCCTCACCTCCCAACTTACTCAAGACAAACACTCAACACACACCATCCCGAGCCATGCTCTACCTCAGGTGTGGTGCAGTGAATGCTATAAGAGCTACATGCACACAAACGTACACACACGTTACATGTACACTGCAGGACCACATCACAGGTACACATGTACGCAAGCACACACACGCATGCACACAGCTGAAAACAGTACACACAGAAGGTCCACTCAATATCTACTCTGCACACTAATGCATAAAAGCACAAATGCTGCTCAGCAGAAGTGCGAACAGAAGATCATAAGTGATGGAACATAATGGCTTCTCCCATTATTACACAAGCCGATACACGGGCTAGTTTTACATTCAGTGCCAGATGCAGGAGCGTGGCACACACCACACACACACACACACACACACTCATATACATAAGACACCGGGATGGTGGTGCAATGTACGATAATTTGTGCAGCTCTAGGAGCAGCAGCAATAGCTACTGGAGATGGTGGAGGATTGATGATATCCATGGCAGGGCAGGCAACAAGCAAGGTTGGTTTACATCTGGTGTAAGTGATGTAATGACATTTCTGCAATCAGATTGGGTTGTACTGTAGGCAGCAGCCCGGTACGTCTAGGAGTATGGAGAGCTATGTACCAGACCTTCGTGCTTTCACATATAGAACAGGCTTAGATGTACGCAAAGTTATTAAAGAGAAGGGCTTCCTTCACTACACGTGATACGTGCTTGCGCCATTATTGCGCCCACACTTCTACACGTCTGTGCATTTACTGCGTCCAATACAACTTGTATTTGAAAAGGAAAGAAAAGAAACAATTTCGCATTGTCTCACCAAAGCGGAGCAAATGGTCGCCTCTTCGTTGTATCTCCCACTGCCTGTGATGAAAGCCGTTCTGTCGGCAAAATTGGTGTCGAAAGACACTTGGTAAACGATGGATGTTGGCTCTGGTTCGATTGTTGGCTGCTCATCGGGGAGGCTAAAGTCCTGAAGGCAGCGAACGTTAGTCAAGGCATCTTGTAAGGACGCCATTTCCCTTCCTTTATCGGCTGTGGAGGCGGGGTCCGTCACGCGAGCACTTGCAACAGTTTGGTATTCACTTCCGGTAAATATTGCGCTTTTCGAACTGATTCGGCACATTTATTTTACTTGCGGGATCAATTAATTACCTTCAACACAGGCAATGGATACATTAAGAAACATTTGCTACAGTACAAAAAAGCGTTTATCATTTAAATAGGATGACACCAAACATATGGGTGAGTGTGGGTTGGTACACATGAAAATAGACTGGTCTAGTGAGTTTATCTAGCCGTGGCAGTGGTGGAAATAAATAGGTGGAACTACAGAAGCTGACAGGATATTAAAAATGACAGTTAAAACTTGCTGGGACACAAACTGTGGGTCCTATGTACAAGAGAGACCAAGCGTACAGGACAACCAGGAGTAGCATGCATGCATGTTCTTCTTCAGCGTATCATACTTCGTGGGCTTGTAAATCCAGACTTTACTGGTGTGGGTGCATCGCGGGGTGTTGTTGGGCGACTGAAGGAATCGCCTTCAATCTGGCGAATGGCTTTGAGCATGAGATCTAGATTCCGCCGGCTTACTTCTTGTTTACCAGATGGATTGCCACCTTCAAGGCTTTCTAGTTGTTGTTGAAGAAGTAGATTCTCCTGTTCTAGGTAAAGCCTAGCTCTCCTCTCCCTGTCCAATTCCCGCCGCAATTCTTCCAGTTCTTCACGAGCGGCATAGATTTGTTCCAACTCCTCAGCTGCTTGTCTGTCTTCATCCAACTCTTCATGTGTGGATGAAATGGGGCTAGTTGCCTTATTTACTTTAGTTTGCAGGCTGGATGACTCAACACTGTTGGCTTGATCCAAATATCCATGTTTCGCAGCCAACATCTTTAGTGCCGCATTCTCACTAATTAACTTTGCCTTCTCGTGTGACAAATGGTAGATAGAGTCCGCAGCGTGCTGAAGGATGGCAGCCTAGAATGAGAATACAGATAATGCCGATTAATCAAGTAGTCTGTGTGTCCCCTAACACGCATTTGAGAGATTCTGGGTGGCCTGTAGTATGTCTGGTTTTGAAGGACCCACCTTACTGAGTTTCTCCCCTTGGATGTGTGGCATCTGGGCCCTGAGTGCGACAAAGCCAGTGTTGATGCTCTGCATGCGCTTTCTCTCATTAGAATTGGCAATTTGCCTCTTCAAATGCTTGTCCATTGGTAAGCGCTTCGGCTTCGGAGGGCTGAAGAAAGCGAAAACAAGACTTGTAACAAGCTTACACCGCTCTCCGTTTAAGCCTAATTAGCGCAAGACAGTAATTAGTAAGGGAAACGGTACAATGGTGCCTGGTAAAAACTCACTCTGCCTCATCCGCTGCCGGCTGCTGTTCGCTTACGAGCGTCGGCTTCGCCGGGGCTGCCTGAATCATTGGCGGGCAGTACACGAGCCCCCCAGGGATACCAGTGAGGGGCGCTTGGAAGGGGAAGGGACCCATGGCGGAATGCTGAAATGGGAGGTTCAAAACAGCTGATCGATCCATACTGTGGCGCGATGATAAATCCGTTAGGCTCAATTCGCTGTTCCGTGTGTCACGGCGACTGAAATGTGGTACCTTTTCACTGTATCGCTGAAAAACACTGTCGCACTGACAAAGAAAGGCTAATGCCTTTCTACGAGGCCGACTACGAAAGGGCGCCTTCTCTTTACAACTTTCAAAGAACGTTCAGCTGAAGTGTGTAAGATTGTGGTTAGGGTGGGTGTGAACTTGTAGCCCGCTCTGGATGGACCAATCAGATCACTGCGCTAAGGACCGCGTGACTAAAGGAATGCAATGACATCATCTTCTTTGGCGCCATAATGAATAGTCATATGACGAACCAGTACCCGTGTGAGTACAGTGGTGCTCCACATGCAGGGATAAACATGCATTTATTTCCCTCACGCATCAGTAGATAGCTCTAGCTATTAACTGCAGAAACCTGTACCATGCTTGGGAGATGCACTCAATGAGGATGTGTATGACAGCCTTTTGTGTGAGAGGGTATATACATAACCTGGATAGCGCACCTCCCTTTAAATAGAATTGGATCTGCATCCTTTTAGCCTGTTGGTATTTTCTTAGGAGTAGCAACAGCCTTGGTGTGTGTATCTATGTGATTGACTCTGCACTAAGTACCACATCTAGTGCAGTAGTGTTCACTTGTGTGAGAGTGTCTATACAAGAATGTACTCAATTTTCTGAACACGTGCATTCATGCACAAATAGCACTCCAGTTGTGACTGTCAGCTGAGAACCCAGCTGACCATCCCAGAAAACAGCCCAATACCTATATCAATTAGCGCGACAGACTAAGTACAGCTTCTTCCTTCTCTACACTTCGCAGCTGACACGTTCTGTATTGCATAGCGCACGGTTGCACAACACGTACTAATTACCAGCATGCCAGAATCTCTTTGTGCACGGAAGCCACACAAATAGCCAGTCTTGGGGCTTCGGACCAAATATGGTCATAAAATGGTGTTACTATTTTTATACCACTCGTGTTCCCACTTAGATGCGCACGCACACACATGCCACAGTGAATTCTTGAAACCCAATTGACAATTCCACAGCTAATCTACTGGCTGAATAGTACGCATTCTCGCACAGTGGGGCATGCAGTGAGCTGCGCCTGCCACAGTTGTCAATGTGAAGAGCACCACAGCAGTGCACCAGTGGATGTGGGCCTGAATGTGGCTTTAATTAAATTTAGCTAAATAGCTTCTGTTGCCTCAGGTTAAGCCTTTAGCCAGAGCACCATTAAACCCATCCAGGTACCAAGTAATAAACACATGCACACAATGCCATGCAAGGATCATCTGCAGCTGGCAAAGGGCAGCTTGAATCTTATGTGATGGTCAGTTAGTGCGGCAATTGTCCACATCAACCAGCAGGACCAGTTGACTCTTGCTATCCCATGGTTTCATCCATTGTATAGCCTTGAAATTTCATTTTTGGCTCCTAGGCCACTAGTCCCGCCTCTAGGCCAGGCAAGCCATGCAATCACAAACAAATGTGTGCATGTGTGTATATATACACTATGATGTGGTACAGCCACAGGGCTGATAGAGAGATATGAGCACACACAATTACCCTCACTGACCCCTGGACTATGGCATTTCAGGATGTACACACAGAAACAAATTTTCTTTTTTCAAATTCAAGAATATACAATCATACACTTTTAAAATATACACAGTAGTAACAGTACTAGTTGGCTGTCAGCACAATCTCAAGCATGTATCATGCATACACTGAATGCATGCATGATCAGCAATTATGAATATAATTATACATAAAAAAAAGCAAAGCGAAAACGCTCAAACTTGGTTATCTGCAAGCCTAAACCGCTTGGCCTGTACAGGAATATCCTGGACAAGTGACGTGTCTGTGGGCGCAGAACGCTGCTGTGCTCCCTCCTTGATAAGCGTATCCGTGGTGAAAGCGTCTGGGAAGACAGCATTGCATTTATTATCTGCTTTTGAGCACTCTTCGCCCCTGCAGTACAGTTTTGGCACCGTGCATTTAGCTGTAATGTATTGCGGGTTTCCTTCATTACTACAAAAGGTGATTTTAAAGGAATCAGAAAGGCAGTCAGAAGTGGCTTTTTCATCTTGCATCGTTGAGTGTATTTCCTGCAGCAAACACTGCCTAATCCCCCATGGCACTAATGTGCGCGAGCCGGAAACACATTGTTCTTTTCGTGTGAGCGCTACGCACTTCAAGTCCTCTGAAGCACACATCTTTTCAGACCCCACCAAATGGGCATGCAGAGACTGAACAATGTCCTGGTCGCTTCTCCACAGAGCATCCTTCTTCTCCAAACACGCAGAAACCCACACAAAGTATGAGGTGTCTTCTCCAGTTATTTCCACCACACATGACACAGGCCGATGTGAACGTGACACAGTCACACCACCCGGGCAACCACTCAAGGACAAAGAATGCAACAGACAGAATGCCTCCTGGGGTGTCATCTGTAGGGACAGCCTACTGTCCAGATACACATCAAGAGATACAACATTTTGCTGGAAAAGGGGCCCCGTCTCATGGAAAAACATAACAAACAACTGGTCAAAATAGGCATATGGAGCCTGGAAAAAGATCGCGCACTCATTAGCTGCATCCAATTGCTTCCAGCCACGAAACTGGGTAGTGTATTTTTCAAACTGAAGATACTGGCACAGTATCATTTTCACTCTAACTATCTCCTCAAAGAACATGGAAGGTAGGCTGCCAAGGCAGTCGCAAACGGAGAAAAGGAACCGATCGTTGCAGGTCAGCTCTGGCACTTGCTGTAGGGGAGGTGGGGTGTTCGCCATACTGTGAAACTTTGCCACATGGTGCATTGCACTAGGCTTGTGCATTGCCTTCAAGATCGCTTCCATAAAGTGCCCGTCTCTTGTAGTAAGAATATTCATCTGCTCGAGTGCTGTGAAAATCTTGTATATCTGGTTATCCGGGGCTATAAGCATGCTTCCCGCCAAAAATGGACTACCGTCGTGGCATCGAATGCTTGTCAGATGATGAATGATCTCTGCAACAGAATAGCTCTGCAGCACTTCAGCAACACGTATAACCATAGCGGTATAGTGGAGTACCTGGCGATCAGGCAAAAACGTGGGCTGGACAGCTCCAAATCTGTCAAGCCAGCCTTGTGCCCTCCTGTGTAAAAGATGCAATGCATCCGCTTGCGAATCCGAGTTGTTCTGCTGCTCACCGTCTGGAGGATTAGCTTGATTGCTTCTCTCTGCTTCCTCCGCCTGGGAGGAAGCAGGGGAGTTTTGAATGAATTGTGATGCTGCGGTTGACGTATTTGCTCCATCCTCCGACTCAGTGTTAGTAGATGCATCCACAAAGTGTGGTGCACATGGCACATGGCCGATGCCTCCACCACTGGATGAGACACCAGTTTGTGACAAGTGCTGTGCTTCACGGCAATGCAGAGATTTGTGGGTTTTGTAGTATTTGTATGCCTTTCGCTTGTTGCCTTCAGAGGCAACCCGCATAGCAGATCTCCTGGTCAGCATATTGCCAACTGTTACAGCCTCCTGTAGATAAAAAATATTGAGAGTCATACTGATATATGAACATACGTATATACATCATCTTACTATGTACATGCTAAATAACAGGCTACACAGGGAACGTATCCTGAGCATTCGCATATAGAATGCAGAACATGACACCAGCTTATGAAATGCTGCATACTCATTAATTTAATCAGCTTTAACGGCTGGTGAATCCTTTGCAGCTGAAACAGGCTGTTGAATTGGATTCTGATAATATTGCTATACTCTACACATGAGGTGTTATCAATCAATTAACACACTATTCACTGCATTACTATGCAATGGATGCAGACGTAGGCCACTGATTTGTTTGCGAGGGAGAGCGAGCCAACACCGTCATATACAAATGGCATGAAATTCTGTATACATATAAGTGTCTGGTTATTTTAGCCTCCGTTGGGTCATTTAGGCCTCTGTTGGGTCATTTAGGCCTCTGCTGGGTCACCGTGGCCTCTGTTGGTTCATTGTGGCCTCCTTGGGTCAATTAGGCCTCTGTTGGGTCATTTTGGCCTCTGTTAGGTCATTTTGGCCTCTGTTGGGTCATTTTGGCCTCCTTGGGTCAATTAGGCCTCTGTTGGGTCATTTAGGCCTCTGTTGGGTCATTTAGGCCTCTGTTAGGTCATTTAGGCCTCTGTTGGGTCATTTTGGCCTCCGTTGGGTCATTTTGGCCTCCGTTGGGTCATTTTGGCCTCTGTTAGGTCATTTAGGCCTCTGTTGGGTCATTTTGGCCTCCGTTGGGTCATTTTGGCCTCTGTTGGGTCATTTAGGCCTCTGCTGGGTCAATTAGACCTCTGTTGGGTCATTTTGGCCTCTGTTGGGTCATTTTGGCCTCTGTTGGGTCAATTAGGCCTCTGCTGGGTCAATGCCTCTGTTTTGAGAACGGACTACATGGCCTTCGTTCGCGAGTGGCTAAAATCTTTGTCACGAAAAGCTTCAGATGAACTTTTCATTGCATAAAACCATGACACTGCTAGCTGTTACAATCTCTTGTAGATAACAAAGATAGACAGGCTCTATGTATACTTTCCACATCTGCTATCACATTAAAGTCATACTGTAGCCATTCTTTTCAACACTCAAACAAATACATTAATTTCATTAGTGTGGCCGTATATCACTCATGCAGCATTAGGGGCTCAGGTAGAAAGAACGAACCAAGTCGAATTTGCAACTATGAAGTCACATTAGTCTTAGGGTTAGAGTTTGGGTTAGAGATTAGGTTAGCAAAATTCAATTTGGTCCGTTCTTTCTACCTGATCCGTATTAGCTATCACTGTCTATCTCCACAATACAAATGCATAGCTACAGTGAATGGTACATTGCATGACATTGAGTTAACCAATCGCTCGCCGCAATGTGATGCATTCGTCTATTATAGTTGAGGGTTTGTTCCTCTGGTACTCCCCTAAAGGGCTAGAGCGTGCTGCCTAACGTCGGAACAAACACCAAAGACGACATTACACGAACACACTAACCTCAACCATAGATAGTAGAGAACTGTTCTCTACTATCTATGCCTCAACACACAGTGAATGAAAGGCAATCGCGACACACATGAATACAACCCCTACGGTGAGGCTAGCATACCCGTACATTCAAAGCTAGTACCATTATCATATCGACCCGCTTCTTGTGGATCTGGCCTACGCCCCAAGACAATCCACCTCCTCTTGCCTCCCCTCCCCTCGGGTCCCCATGTCCCGCCACTCCTTGGTAACTACACCTACATCTTACCCGTGTCCATAGCTTACCGATCTCAAGATGTAAGTGTTGACTGTCAGTTACTCCTCCTCCGGGCAGCTAGCTACTAGAATCTAGAATAGAACGGCTGACTCAGTGAACCGTTTCTCAGCAAAATGGCTGCTCGTCTCCGTAAATTTACTCAGTCTCGTAAACCAGACCCCACCCGTCCGTCGGCCATTTTATACGCTACGTAATGGACCGATGACGTCAGTATATTAAAAATGGAGGGGAAGCGGTCTGGTGATGATCCTACGACGTGTCCGACGTCACGTCACTTATTGAATCACGTGCACCACTCCCCTCGGCGGCTTTTCGACTTTACATGCAGTCATATACACTGCTATGTCATAATGCATTATAGACGAAAGAATGAGAGGTATAGAGCTGCGCATGGCCACACACAACCGTGATGTATTAACTACATATATAGTCTGACGTTGCTGAGACCCCATCCTGCCTCCTAGTGACATCATCGACAAATGGAAGCAAGTAAGGGGATCTGGGCTTTGTCAGACTATTAGCTACATGGCCCGAATGACCACGGCTCCACTAGTCTGACACATCCCAGATCCCCTTCCTGCCTCCATTAGTCAATGACTGCCTCCTAGTGACGTCATCGACAAATGGAGGCAGGTAAGGGGGTCTGGGCTTCGTCAGACTAATACGCATCCCACATGCTGCTGAGATGTACACGCATGCATTGGGCCTCTAGACCTTGGCTATCACACTGCGCATCAATGCAACAACACTGATCAGTTTTCGATATTACAACAGCAGAAGCATGTGAGGGATGTGAAAGGGACCAGTAATTCAAAAGGGAGTGGGAGTGGACAACATAACATCAAGAGACTTTAATTGTCAGGGGTAATTATGTACAACTCGAGACTGCGAACAAGCTGTGTATATGTAGGGAGAAGAGGTCTGACTTAATCTTTGATTTCCGATGAAGGGGAAGATGACTGAAGGGGTACCTTGAATAACAATGAATTAAATAACAATTAGGAATAACAGTAGTGGCTCGTGACATGGAATGTGTGACAAACAAGACACATCACATACGCATAATTAATACATCATTTGCACATTACATAAAATACACAACTAATGACACATCGATTTGTGTCACAAAGACCAGTCAACGTCCCACTTCAAAAGAGTCAAGATCTCCTTTGTAAATGGACTATACAGTCTCTTTATTAGCTTTTTGTTCTCATCGCTCATACCAACATCCCGGTGTGTCCCTTGATTGTACACAGAGGACACTATAGCATGAAGGTCTTCTTCGGATAATTCATCTAGACCTAGTAAAGCAAATATTTGATTCAAGATTCTTCCGGGTTTCTCAAAAAATTCCTCGCTGTTGACAATCATGATGTTCTCGGGAGATGGATAGTTGCACAACCAATGGGAAAGAAAGACAGAGTACAGTGACTCATACAGCATGTTTGGTGTGCCGGCTTCCCATTTACAGCTGAAGTCCTCATACAGTGATGCCCCCTTCTTGATCTCCCCATCCACGTTCATGCTGCCATTAAATGCCTTGATGAGGAGGTTCCACTCCTTTTGGAAAAGTTTATTAATATCTGGATATTTGGGATTAAATTTGAGCCGCATCAAATAATTGGACTCAAATCGTCGGTACGGATTTCGAATCAAATACACAATCTTAGGGTTAGTGCCACAATCTTCCACTATCCTCGATGGCACTAGACATCTAGTAGCATACGCCACTGAACTCTCCCCCGTCAGAACGCCTGGCGTGGGAGGAGGAAAGAAACTCATGTAATGCGTCCAGTCTCGTTTCCCGTAGAGCGAAGTGTAGTACATTGTTTCTCCCGCTCGTGCATTACCACCCAACCGGGCTCCAACAAAGTGTGGGTGCTTTGAGAGGTACTGAATGAGAGACGTGGTCCCTCCTTTGCGGGCACCAATGATAAATAAACTCGGACAATCTGTATGCTGTGGTTTGAATGTAGTTGCTGGAGATGGTGTGTGTACTAAGGAGCCTTCAGGGCAAGACGAATAATCAAAGTCAAGTGTACTCGCCAGTCGAGACAGAGAATCTGTAACATCTGGTGTCTTCTCTACTCGGTCATCCACTGTGGCTTTTGCACCTGAATTCACCACTGGACCAGAGGAATCAGATTCTTCGTCATCACTTCCATCTGTTGTTTCCCCTGTGCTCTGTTCACTTGGCACCTGAAAGAGGGGCTCATTCTCCTGGTGGCTGGACTGGTCGCCATCTTGTGCCGTAGGGTCTTGCCATGCACCAATTCTGTCATTTTCAGTGGGAAAAACCTTCAAGTCGCGCTGAACAGACTCCAGGGGCTGCATTTTGTCTGCCGTATGGATGCCTTCTTCTACACGAAGGGACAAGTCAGTATTATCAGCCGCAGTGTACCGTTCACCTCCGATCGCTGATGCCCATGTGTCCCCCTGACCTCCTGAGCTGGACCGGTGATACACAGCGCCCATCAGCACAAGTACTGCAAGGATCAAACCGATGAACATTACTGTCCTCCTTTGTCGCGCCATAACTGTAGCCCATGTGGCAGTACTCTCTTGGTGGTGGCTTGTCATTCATGCGTTGAACACATTTCTATGCGTACTGAACGTGGGGAAATCCCTTGTTGTAGGCTACAAAATGGCCGCCGGAGGTCCACTGTGGACGTACCACACTTCAGACCAGTTGTTTACTTGCGACTGTCATCCGACAGAGCCAATAACTGTAGCAGGAACTGTTACAGGAGACATTCACCTGTAAGCACCATTCGTATTTACGTCCATCACTTATTGGCTTAGTGTATTTATTGAAGCAACCAGCAGTTTTCAATCTTATGCGCGTGTGAATTCAGGTATAAACTGCGAAACGTCACAAATGCTGTGATCTCTATTTATTTCCATTTGAAATCTCTCTTATCCCTAATAGTTGACTTGCTAGTCACACACAGTGAAGTCGTGCTGCAAGTAGACTCGCCCAGCACTTCCCCATTGCAGTGGTGAAGTGATCTTCTCATTTAACTCGTACTTTCTGGTTGCTCAGCAGATGCTATTCCATCTCAAGAAGAAATAATCTAGTCACTTTGTGCATAACTCAATGCCGCCATCCTTCAGGGAATGCAACATGTGACAGTGTCACCTTAAAAGCTCAATTCAGCATCAGTTGCTAAACCTGGAAGGGTTGAATGTCATACCAAAAATGGCAGCAGCATCAGTCTGGCATCATCATGCAATTCCCTTCTATGGCAGCACTCTCTAGCCTTGCTGGAGTTCTTGCCCTACCCAACCCTGTACAACTGTAGCAACTTGTGCTGCTTCACTTGTACAATCCCATCGGCTGCATCAGGCACTATGTGATTGTAATTCATGGTTCACCACCGCTGTAAAAGATCACTGTTCTGCATGACAATGAATCAGTGTGCTGGTTTGCACACATGTTAGGTGGAGGTCTTCCTCTGTGGGCGGCGAGGATGATGACCTGCAGCCTTCGGATGAGTCCACCTTTAGTCCCCACAAAACGTCATGCAGGACACTCAAGTTCTCAGCAGATGGCTCTGGTATGTCAGGGTGGGCATATTACACGCAGTCAATCACTCCCCACATTGCTGCTGCTCCGAGGCTTTCTCTGTCTCTCTCAGGGTGCTTTTTGTAATGTAGGATTTGACCATTGTCCCCCCATCTGTCACTCTATTCATCCACCAAGCCCTCTATTCATCCATCTATCAACTCTTCCATCATTCATCTATTAACCATTCCATGCATCCATCCTTCCACCACCAACCATTTCCTTCATTCATCTGTCTGTCTATCCATTCTTCCAAATATTTATCTATCCATATATCAATCCATCTATCATCCCATGCACTCTCCGTCCATCAACATTCTTATCGCTCCATTTGCCCGGGGCTGTAGCAACACAGTGCTGGTACACATAC
>MKWU01006148.1_pt1 | contig 12423 bp, 8 predicted proteins | sample 809101 | NCBI WGS metagenome assembly MKWU01 (sample SAMN05860141, study PRJNA318959) | sponge metagenome | host: Aplysina aerophoba | place: Slovenia: Piran, Adriatic Sea, Gulf of Piran | collected 2013-05-07
GAGGGCGCGGTTCCGGGGGGTCGGGCCTCGGGCTCGCCATCTGCAAGGGCCTGGTCGAGGCCCATGGCGGGCGCATCCGGGCCGAGAGCGCCGGGCCGGGCCAGGGCGCCCGCTTCACCTTCACCGTCCCGGCGGCCGGGTACCCGGCCCCGGCGACGGGCTCCGTCCGCGGCCGCTCCCTGCCGCCCGGCCCGGAGGGCGGGCCGCCGCGCGTGCTGGTGGTGGACGACGACGCCCGGACGCTGCGCTTCGTCCGCGACGCGCTCGCCGAGGCCGGCTACGCCCCGCACGTCACCGGCGACCCCGACGAGCTGCCCCGGCTCGTCCGGACGCAGAAACCCTGCCTGGTCCTGCTCGACCTGATGCTGCCGGGCACCGACGGCATCGAGCTCATGGAGACTGTCCCCGAGCTGGCCGACCTGCCGGTCATCTTCATCTCCGCCTACGGGCGCGACGAGACCGTCGCCCGGGCGCTGCACAAGGGCGCCGCCGACTACCTCGTCAAGCCCTTCTCGGCGACCGAGCTGACGGCGCGGATCCGGGCGGCGCTCCGCAAGTGGGCCGGGCCGGAGACCTTCGTCCTCGGCGAGCTCGCCGTCGACTTCGATGAGCGGCGGGTCACCGTGGGCGGACGTCCGGTGCGGCTCACCGCCACCGAGTTCGATCTCCTGCGCCTGCTTGCGCGCAACGCGGGCCGGGTCTTGGCCTACGAATCCCTGATCCGCCAGCTCTGGAACGGGCCGCAGACGGGCGACCCGGACCGGGTGCGCACCTTCGTCAAGCAGCTGCGGCGCAAGCTCGGCGACGACCCGGCCAGGCCGAGATACATCCTCAACGAGCGCGGCGTCGGCTACTGCGTGCCGAGACCGGAGGAGTAGCGCGCGTCCCGCGACGCCGGCCCGGCGCCGGAACGGGGCCGGCGGCGGCCATGCGACGGCCGCACGCAGCCGTCCGCGACGGGACCCGGGACCGCGCCCGTGCGCAACCGTCCCGGCGGCCGCCGGTTCCGCCCCGGCCGCTTCAAGCCCGCCCACCCCCCGCCAGCCCGACCGCCGCGCGCCGCGCGCCGCGTCCCGGGCGCCGGCCGGTCCCGCCCCGGCCGCTTCAAGCTCGCCCACCTCCCGGCAGCGCGACCGTCGCGCGCAGCCCGCCTTCGGCGCGGTTCGCAAGCGGGATGTCTCCCCCGTGTGTCGATCGGCGGTAATGCTTCCGTTGTCTGGTGATGGAGGGGATGAAGGCATCGGAGAAATTCGTCGGCGGCGCGGCAGGATGCCAAATCGCTGTCGATCTCTTCATCTTCGCCCCCCGACAACGGAAGGCTTACGATCGGCGCGTAGAGTGATGTTTATGGGCATGCCAACACATTGGTTTTGCGCGACCCTTTAGGGTCAAAGTCGGGCGCCGAACGACAGGTGTGTAAGAAACCGGAGCGAGAGACCGCTTGCCGGACATCATCGATTGCCTGTCCGTCCGTGGAGAACGATCGGGCTGGCAATCCGGAACTGAGGAATATCGCAACCGAATGGGGGCGTGGCGAACGGTCCGTTCTGAATCGGACTTGTTCTAGAAGAAGTCGCCGCGCCGCAGATCCTCTCCGGAAGGGAATGTCTCCTCGCCGATGAAGCCGCGAACCACCGGGTCCAGCGCGCGGCTGGTCAGTGCAAACACGCCGCATCCCCTGAGTGCTGCACGCGCATCCGTGCCGTCCTGCAACCGCTTCCAGATCGCTCTCGACGCGTAGGGCGCACGGCGCGGACGCCACGACACGCCGAACGTCATGCCTCTCAGGAAGGAAAGCTGGTGGCGGTGAGCTGGGAACAGGATGGTCTCGACGATATTGTCCCGGAACAAGGACTCTCTTTCGACGACGAACAGACGCTCGCTCCGGAACGCGACCAGCCCCTGGTATTTCGAGCGCTGGCGGACGCCGCGCTCCGGATCGACCGCACGCTCGACACTGCGCGACATGACGAATCCGTCGCGTTCGTAGATTAGGACGAGCGCGCGCATCACCGTACCGGGCCACGACGGTGACATGAAATGGCTGTGATAGAGCCCGAGATAGCGGCGCAGCGCCGCCCGGTCGCCGGGAAAAGCCTGAAGCAACGCCTGCCACGGCAGGTTGCGCGGATTGCTTGCAACGGGCTCGTGCCGAGCGCGGAAGTCCTCGTGCGGTTCGAAGAGTTCGCGTCCATCGATGTCGAAATGGGTGCAGATCCGCCTCAGGGTGTGGGCCGAGGGCATGGCCGCGCCGCTCAGATACTTCGCGAACTGCTGCCGGTTCAGTCCGATTTGACGGCACAGTTCGGAGACCGAGCGCTCACGGCTGCACAGTAGCCGGAGATTCCTGGAAAAATCGCCCATCAGGCGGCCATCATCAGAACACCTTGCGCCAGTTTATGCGATTCCGCTGCAATTTGCAAAAAAGCGCGCTAGCCGGCTCCATTGCCGCGGCACGAATTCGGACCGCAATCTTGCTGAAAGATCCCGGCAGGAGAGGATGGGCATGCCGCCGGTCCCCCGGATTACCGAACATCTCTGGATACCGCTTGCCGACGGGCGGCGGCTGGCGGCACGCCTCTGGCTGCCGGCACGCGATGTCCCGGTGCCGGCGATACTGGAATACCTGCCTTACCGCAAGCGCGACGGGACGGCGGCGCGGGACGCCACCACCCATCGCGTCTTTGCGGCGTCCGGATATGCCTGCCTGCGGGTCGACGTTGCGGGCTCGGGCGAATCCGACGGCCTCTTCGACGATGAATACTCCGAGCGCGAGCTTTCGGATGGAGAAGCGGCGATCGAGTGGATCGCGCGCCAGCCGTGGTGCGACGGCCGCGTCGGCATGATCGGGATCTCCTGGGGCGGCTTCAACAGCCTGCAGCTCGCCTTCCGGCGGCCGCCGGCGCTCAAGGCCATCGTGACGGTTTGCTCGACCGCCGACCGCTATCGCGACGACACCCATTTCATGGACGGCTGCCTGCTGACCGACAATTTCGGCTGGAGCGCGCAGATGACGGCCAGTTTGACCCGGCCGCCCGATCCCGCCTTGCGAGCCGACTGGCGCGCGCGATGGTTGGAGCGGATCGACAATCTGCCCTTCCTCGCGGCGGTCTGGCAGCGTCACCCGCTGCGCGACTGTTACTGGAAGCACGGTTCGGTGTGCGAAGACTGGGCCGCTATCCGGACACCGACCCTGGCGGTCGGCGGGTGGGCCGACCCCTATATCAACGCCCCTCCGGCGCTGGCGGCCAGTCTCCGCGCGCCGGCGAAGGCGCTGATCGGGCCCTGGGAGCACAGATATCCGCATATCTCGCAGATCGGTCCCGTCGATTTCCATGGCGAAGTCCTGCGATGGTTCGACCGCTGGCTGAGGGGCGTGCAGAACGGCGCGGAAGGCCTCCCCGGCTTACGTGCTTTCATGCAGGAGCACGACGCGCCGTCGCCCGTATGCGCGCCCCGGTCCGGGCGCTGGATCGGCGAGGAGACATGGCCCTCGGCCGGTATCGCGCGCCGGACGCTGCACCTGTCGGGCGCGGGTCTGGCGCAGGAGCCGGGGACCGGCAAATGCCGGGTCTGCTCGCCGCTCCAGGTCGGGCGCGCCGCCGGCCACTGGTGTCCGGGCATGCGCATCGGCGGCGAACTGCCCGGCGACCAGGCTGTGGACGATGCCATGTCGGCCTGTTTCGATACCCCGGCACTCGACGCACCGCTTGAGTTGCTAGGCCGCGCCGAGGCGGAAATCGCCTTCTCGGCGGATCGGCCGGCGGCTCAACTCTGTCTCCGGCTTTGCGACGTGGATCCAGGCGGCGTGTCGCAGCGCATCGCCTACCGGGCGGTCAATCTCGCCCATGACTGCGGCCATGACGCGGCCGCGCCGCTGCGGTCCGGCCACATTTATCGGACGCGCATTGCTCTGAACAACTGCGCCCATCGGCTGCGGCCCGGTCACCGTCTGCGCCTCGCGGTCTCCACAAGTTATTGGCCCGTGGTCTGGCCGGCGCCGGAGCTTGGCACCGTAACGCTTCATCTCGCGGAGTGCCGGCTGATCCTTCCGGAACGCCGGGTCGCAACGGACATGGACCCCGCCGCCCCGGCCGCGCCACGGCCATTTCCGCGCCCGGATGCAGAAGTTCTGCGGGTACCGGCCTACCATGTCGAGTATCGGCTTGAAGACGACGGCACCCACGTGCGGGAGCGCTCCGACGACTTCGGCATGACTCGCGATCCGGACCATGGGCTGGAGTCGGCGAGCCGCGTCGTGCAGCGCTACGCCATACGCCCCGGCGATCCGCTCTCGGCGCGCCATGAGGTGCATTGGCGGTGCGATCTCCGCCGGGACGACTGGTCCGTGCGGATTGATTCCGGAAACGCGATGACGTGCGACGCCGAGACCTTCGTTCTCGAGCAGACGGTGCGCGCCTGCCAGGACGACGTCGTTGTCCGGGAGCGCCGCTGGCGCGAGGACATTCCGCGAGGAATTCTTTGAGGAAAGTAGTCCCAAAACTCCACTCTCACACGAGGAGGAAGACATGACCATCCAACGGAAGACCCTGCCGATAAGCAGGCGGCGGTTCGTGCAGGGCGGCTCGGCCCTGGCCTTTGCCGGCATGCTGCCCGCCGCCTTTCCGTTTCGCAGCCACGCCGCGGAGGGCGGAACCCTCAGGGTGCGCTCGTATGCCGACATGCGCACTCTCGATCCGGCCTTCAGCCAGGGTGTGCCCGATGAGGAGATTCAGGCCCCGATCTACAACAAGCTGGTGCAGTACAAACCGGGCCGGGTCTGGGGCTGGCAGCTCGACGCCGCCGCCATGATCGAGCAGGTCGACGCCCGGCATATCAGGTTTGCGCTGCGCGACGACATCGGCTTCACCAACGGTTTCGGCCCGATGACGGCATCCGACGTCAAGTTTTCGTTCGAGCGCGTTGTCGATCCGGCGCTAAAGGCCTCGAACAGGCCCGACATGGGCCCGCTCTCCCATGTCGAGGTCACCGGCGAACGCGAGGGCGTCATCGTGCTGAAGGAGCCGTTCGCCCCGCTGTGGTCGATTGCCCTGCCTTACATTACCGGCAATATCGTTTCGCGGAGGGCGGTCGAGGCGGCCGCGGAGAAGCGTATCGGCACCGACCCGCTGGCTGAATCCGGTCCTTACCTGCGCCGGGAATGGCGCCCCAAAGAAAAGACCGTCCTGGTCCGCAATCCCGACTGGAAGGGCCCGGCACCGGCCTTCGACACCATTGAGGTGCTGCCGATCGACGATGAGAACACGGCCGAGATCGCCTTCGAGGCGGGCGAGATCGACTTCACCCGGGTTTCGCTGGGATCGGTCAAGCGGTTGCGCGGGGCCGTTCCGAACGGCGGCACGCTGCTGGAATATCCCTCCCTCTATTATGTCTGGGTCGGCATGAACCTGGATCACCCGAAGCTGGCGAACCGGAAGCTGCGCCAGGCGATCCAGCACGCCATAGACGTACCCTCCATTCTCGATGCGGCCTATTTCGGCGCCGCCGAACCCTCGACCGGCATTATCGCGCCGGGACTGATCGGCCACCGTGACAGGGGACTGGTGCCGCCCAGGGCGAATGTCGAGCGCGCGACCCAGCTCTTGGCGGAGTCGGGTGAGAGCGACGTTTCGCTCGCCCTCGACCTGCTCAACAAGACCGCCAACACAACAGCGGCGCAGGTCATTCAGGCCAACCTGGCGGCTATCGGAATCTCCCTCGAGATCAACGTGCACGAGGCCGCGACCTTCTGGACGCTCGGGGATGAAAAGTCCGGCGATCGCTGGAAGGACCTGCAGCTTGTCCTGAACCGCTTCTCTATGACTCCCGACCCCTATTACGCTACCGCCTGGTTTACGAACCAACAGGTCGGGGTCTGGAACTGGGAGCGCTTCCGCTCCGAAGAGTTCGACAGGCTGCATGCCGATGCGGCAAAGGAGACCGACACTGCCGAGCGCGACAGGATGTATCGCCGGGCGCAGGACCTGATGGAGGAATCCGGCGCCTACCGGTTCATCACCCACGAGGCGACCCCGGTGGTTCACGCCTCCCCGGTCAAGCCCGCGCTGCGCCCGGACGGACTGCCTCTGCTGCGCTTCTTCGCCAAGGCTTAGCGAAGACGCGCCAATGCGCCGCTTAAAGAGGGGACGACCGCACGGATGCTGCGATTTGCCGTAAGACGGCTCTGTCTTGCCGGCCTGATCCTTGTCGTCGCAGTGACGCTGATGTTCGCGATGATTCGGGCGGTGCCCGGCGATCCGGTCAGCGTGATGCTGGGGCCCCGCGCGACACCGGAAATCAAGGCGGCGCTGGTCGAGCGCATGGCGCTCGACCGGCCGCTGACGGTCCAGATCGCGATTTTCTACGGCGGCCTGCTGCAGGGCGACCTGGGTGTCGACGTGTTCTCGAACCGGCCGGTCAGCCAAATCGTGTTCGAGCAGCTTCCGTACACATTGGAGTTGATCTTCGCCTCGATTCTGTGGTCCGCGGTCCTGGGGGTGTTGCTTGGCGCCTGGGCCGCCGCCCGTCCCGATACACTCGTTGACCGGATCACCGGCGTGGTCTCGGTCGCCTTCGTCGCCGTACCTGCCTTCGTCGTGGCGCTGGTGTCGCTGCTGGCCTTCTCCGTCAGTCTCCAGTGGTTTCCGGCGATCGGAGTGGGCAAGGGAGGCGATATCGCCGACCGCCTGGCGCATCTGGTGCTGCCGAGCTTCGCGATCGGACTGTCCTGGGTCGGCTACATCGCCCGGCTCGTGCGCGCCTCCATGCTGGAAGTGCTGGGCGAAGCGCATGTTCGCACCGCCCGCGCCTTCGGCATCTCCGAGCGCCGTGTCGTTCTCGTCTACGTGCTCCGGATCGCGATCCTGCCGGTCGTGACCGTCATCGGCGTCGGCATGGGATTTCTGCTGTCGGCCGCCGTATTCACCGAAATCGTCTTCGCCCGGCCCGGCCTCGGCAAGCTGGTGATCGATTCCATCACCACGCGCAATTATCCCGTGGTCATGGGCTCGGTGCTGGTTTCGACCGCGCTCTTCGTTCTCTCCACGGCCGTCGCCGACGTGGCCAACGCCGCGCTCGACCCGCGCGCGCGAACCGGCCCGTGACAGGCGTGCGGGGGCGGCGGTGATCCTCCAGGCCGGCGCGGCGCTCGCGACCGTCATGCGGGGTGTTGCCCGCAATCCGTTGGGCCTGACGGGGCTGGTCATCGTCGGGATCCTGGTCGCGAGCGCTGCGCTCGCCGATTGGATCGTGCCCTACGATCCCAGCGGCCTCGACATAAAGAACCGTCTTCAGGGGCCCTCTGCGGCCCATCTCCTCGGCACCGACCAGCTTGGCCGGGACATCTTCTCGCGCGTTCTCATGGGCGGGCGCGTCGCCTTGCATGTAGCCCTGCCCGCCATTGCCGGGGCCATGGCGATCGGACTGACGCTCGGCATGATCGCCGGCTACGGCCCGCGCCGGCTCGACAGTCTCCTGTCGCTGTTGTTCGACACCATCCGCTCCTTTCCAACCGTGATGTTCGCACTGGCGGTCGTCGCCCTGGTCGGCCCTAGCCTGGAGACCGTGGTCTTCGTGGTGATGATGACGTCGATCCCCAACTACGCACGGGTCGCGCGGACCCAGACACTCAGTCTTCGCAACAGCGAGTTCATTGTCGCCGAGCGGGCGATGGGGGCCTCGATGGCGCGCATCCTTGGCGTTCACGTGCTGCCCAACATCGTCGGCGTCCTTGCGGTGCTGGCCGCGATGGACATTCCCACGGTCATCGCGCTCGAAGCGGGCCTGTCCTTCCTCGGCATGGGCGTGAAGCCGCCGACTCCGTCCTGGGGCTCGCTGCTGAAGGACGGCTACGCCCTGATCCGCCAGACGCCCTGGCTTGTGATCGCCGGCGGCCTGCCCATCGTGCTGGCGACTCTGGGCTTCACCTTTCTGGGGGAATCGCTTCGCGACGTCATCGATCCGAAACTGAGGAAGCGGCGATGACCGGAACGCTCCTCGACATCCGCGGCCTCTCGGTAGATTACGAGACGGCGCGCGGGCCGCTGAAGGCTCTGCGCGACGTGTCGCTGACTGTACCGGAAGGCCAGATCGTCGGCGTCGTCGGCGAGTCCGGCTGCGGGAAGTCGACCCTCATCGCCTCGATCCTGCGCCTCGCGCCACCCAACGCCCGGGTCCGGTCCGGACAGATCGTGTTCGGGGGTCGGGACCTGCTGCGGGCGTCGGACCGCGAGATGCGGGCGCTGCGCGGCGCCGACATCGCCATCGTCTTCCAGGATCCGATGCAGTCCCACAATCCGGTGCTCTCCATCGGCACCCAGATGATCGACATCCAGCATCGCGACGCGGTTCCGAAGGCGGAGAAGCGCCGCCGCGCGGCGGACATGCTGAACAGCGTCGGCATCCCCGACGCGAACAGCCGCCTCGCGAATTACCCCCACGAGTTTTCCGGAGGCATGCGCCAGCGTATCGCAATCGCCATGGCCTTGATGTCGCGCCCGGACCTGCTGATTGCCGACGAGCCGACCACGGCGCTGGACGCCACACTCGAGGTGCAGATCATCCAGATGCTGAAGGCCATGCAATCCGAGCGGCGCTGCTCGATCCTCTTCATTTCGCACCATCTCGGCGTCATCGCCCAGCTGTGCGATCGGGTGGTCGTCATGTATGCCGGCGAGGTGGTCGAAGCCGGGCCGGTGCGCAAGATCTTCCGCGAACCCGGCCATCCCTACACGCGGCGGCTCATCGAATGTTACCCGGGCCGCGCCCGGACCCGCGCGCGCGTTCTGCCAACGATCCCGGGCGAACTCCCCGACCTCGTCGCGCCGCCCCGGGGATGCGTGTTCCGGGACCGATGCAAGGACGCCCTGCCGCACTGCGCGGAGCAACGCCCTTCGCCTGCGCCTTGCGGCAACCTGCACACCGTGTCGTGCTGGTTGACGGAAGAGTCCCCGTCGGCATGACGGCGCTCCTGGAGGTCTCGGACCTGCGGGTCGAGTTCGGGGCCCTGATGGCCGTCGAAGGGGTTTCTTTCCGGATCGATGCTGGCGAAACCTATGCGCTCGTCGGCGAATCCGGCTCGGGCAAGACCACCACGGTCCGGGCGGTGGCCGGGCTGCTGCCCTTCCGGGAGGGCTCGGTCAGATTCCAGGGCCGGCAACTGCGCGGCCTGAGCGCGCGCGCGTTTCGCCCGATGCGGCGCCACATGGCGATGACGTTCCAGGACGCGGCCGGCAGCCTCAGCCCGCGTCTGACGGTCCGCTCCATCGTCACCGAGCCCTTCCGCATCCAGGGCACCAGGCTTCGCGACCTGGACGCCGAGGCCGGGCGCCTCCTCAATATGGTTGGACTGAGCGAGGACTTCGGAGGCCGATATCCCTACCAGCTCTCGGGCGGACAGGCATGCCGGGTCGGGGTCGCACGGGCTCTGGCGCTCGAGCCGAAACTGCTTCTTGCCGACGAGCCGACGGCAGGACTCGATGTCTCCGTGCAGGGCGGGCTCCTCAACCTGCTCAACGACCTGCGCCAGCGGCTGGGCCTGGCAATGGTGATCGTTACACACAATCTGAACGTCGTGCGCCACATCGCCGACCGGATGGGGATCATGTATCTCGGCCGCCTTGTCGAGGAGGGTACAACCGAGGCCATCTTCGCGGCGCCCCGCCATCCCTACACCCTGTCCCTCCTGTCCGCCAATCCGGAACCCGATCCCGATGACCGCCTCGCGCCGGTCGTGGTCCCGGGCGAACCGCCGAGCCTCAGACACCGCCCCTCGGGCTGCGAGTTCCGCACCCGTTGTCCCGTCGCCCAGCAAATCTGCCGAGAGCCCCCTGCGTGGGACCTCGCTGGCGGGCATGGCTTGCGATGCCATAGACCGTTGGACGCAAGCGGGATTCCGGGCAGTGCCCAGCCTGCCTTTCCGCCGACATGAATTCGCCACGGCGCCAGCCCGGTCGATCGGCGCGCAGAGTGGATGCCGATCGGCATGCTAACGCGCCGGTTTGCCGAAGCGATCGGTCCCGCGCTGGACGCGCTCGGGATAGCCATCACTTTCGTCGACGAGGATTGCGTCGTTACCGCCTTGCGCCTCTAGGGCGCGATGACTCTATGCGGCAGCGTATCCGGCGTTACTGAAGCGATTTGCGCATTCGGCCGGTGAGAATCGGTCGAGCGGCACCCTTACAGTCCCGATCGGTCACCCGCAAAAGTCACCAACCCGTTGGCCGTCTGTCGGAAACCCGACGTAAGCTGTGCCGGGAACGATGTTCGGCCTATTCTATATTCTATTCTGCCGGGCAGGTGTTCCGATGCTCGGCGATACGCCCCCCTTGCGCGTTGTGCTTCCAGTCCCGGACATGGTTCATGTCGCTGAAGCGTCAGATCGGAGATCCCGGGTCGCCGCTGGGCGGTTTCCTGAGACAGGCATTTCCGCTTCGCGGAAACCGCCGCCTGCTCAGCGAAATCAATGGGCATCTTGACAGCCATCCCGCGATTTGCCGACTCAAGGTCGGCGCACCGTCATGGGTCCATGGACTGATCGGCCACGCCGTCGACTATCGTATCCGGTATCACTTCGCGATCACGCCGTCCGCGGAGTTCACTGCGGCGCGGCAGGGCGCCCGGGCGGTTACGAGTCTCGACGACCCGATCGAACTGGTGCGGTCCGATCCGTCGGGATATTCCGACTATGCGATCACGCGGCTTGGCGATGTCCCGCACGGCGACGAGGACTGGCAGCATTTCGCGGATACCGAAACCGAAGCCGGCGACCATACGGTTTGGATCAGGCCCGGCGCCAGGCGGGAGAATATCCCGTCCCTTTTGAGCGCTTGCCACGGCGCGATCCACGGCGGCTTCCCCGGAACAAAGCTGCCGTTCGGTTGTCCTCTCGATTTCTTCGACTTCCTGGACCGGACGGCCGAGTCGATCTCAGCGCACCGCCGCAGGCCCACTGCCGTGGAGGAATGCCGTCTTGCCCGCCTTTGTCTGGTCCTTTCGGTTTTCGAAGCAGTCGGGCGCAGCGGGCGGGGATGGCCGCCGGAATTCCTGGATGGCAGAGAGGTTACCGATCCCGAGAGTCTGTTAAGGGCAATCCCCCAAGCGTGGGTCGAGGACGTTGCAGTTCTAGGCGCCACGTTCAGGCACGGTCATACCGACTGGCAGGGGATCCCCGCCATCTTGAATCCGGTGTTCGAGGGCGAACGCGATGTGGGCGGAGCCGATGGCGACCTGATCGTCGACGGCTGCCTGTGGGATATCAAGACAACAAGACAACGAGCCCAGGGGAAATGGCTCCTTCAGCTGCTGGCTTACGTCTTGCTGGATTACGATGACGAATACGCGATCAGTCACGTGGGGCTTCTGTTTCCACGACAAAGTGTGTGTGTTCGCTGGACTCTGCCGGAACTGGTCCATGAGCTTTCCGCGCAGGAGGACGCCTCCGTCGCCGGCTTGCGCCACGCTCTCCGCCGCGTGCTACGCTCCGATACACCCAGGCCGGCATGACAGGCTCCGCCGCTCACCACACCCGTTCGGGACTGCCTTCAATTCCGTGATTCTCCCGTCCGCGCCGGCGGCCGCGCATCGCTCCGGACGGGCCGGCGCCATCATCCGCAGGCCGGGAGGGTCCATCGAGGAGCCGCGACCAGCTTGCGGCGCACCGGTTTTCCGCCATCGGACCCAACAGGCATGCGGACCCGGCCGCTCACGGCCCTCCGCCTGCCGGCAGCGCGGCCGCCGGGCGCAGCCCGCCTTCGGCGCGGTTCGCGAGCACGATGTCGCCGCCGTGGCCGCGCACGACGCCGCGCGCGATGGCGAGCCCGAGCCCGCTGCCCCCGGTATCGCGGCTGCGCGAGGCCTCGAGACGCACGAACGGTTCGAACACACGCTCGATCTCCTCCTCCGGGATCCCCGGCCCCTCGTCCTCGACGACGACGCGGAGCCCGGCATCGTCCCGCTCGATCCGCACCGCCGCCCGGCCCCCGTAGGCGGCCGCGTTCTCCAGCAGATTGCGCAACGCCCTTCGCAGCGCCGCCGGCCGGCAGGCGGCGAGCACCCTGCCGGAGGCCGCGACTGCAATCTCATGCCCGAGCTCGGCGAGATCGGCGGCCATGCTGTCGACCAGCGCGTGGAGGTCGACGGTGCGCGTCTCCTCCCGTTGCATGTCCTCGCGGATGAAGGCGAGCGCGTCCTCCGTCATGCGCTGCATCTCGTCGAGCGCGGCGAGGATCTTCGCCTTCGTCTCCGCGTCCTCGACGAACTCCGCATGCAGTCGCAGGCTGGTGATCGGGGTGCGCAGGTCGTGCGAGACCGCGGCCAGCATCGCCGTGCGGTCGCGGACATAGCGGTCGAGCCGTGCGCGCATGAGATTGAACGCGCGCACCGTCTCCCGGGTCTCCTCCGGTCCGGCCTCGGGCAGGTCGTCGA
>MKWU01006150.1_pt1 | contig 12416 bp, 9 predicted proteins | sample 809101 | NCBI WGS metagenome assembly MKWU01 (sample SAMN05860141, study PRJNA318959) | sponge metagenome | host: Aplysina aerophoba | place: Slovenia: Piran, Adriatic Sea, Gulf of Piran | collected 2013-05-07
ACCAGCGGCTTCGCGCTTAATTCGGCCCAGCGGGCGAGGGTCTCGCGCAGCGCGTCGTGGGGGCCGGCCGCATCGAGGATGTCGAGCCGCACTTCGCCGACGAACCGATCGTCGAGCGTCTCGCGCGCAGCGCGAGACAGGGCGCTCAGAATCGCGCGCACCGCCGCCCCCACGTCCTCCCTGGCGGACTGGCCGCCCTCGACGTTGACGTACGCGCAGCGGAACTCGCCGCCGGAGTTCAGCTCGTCACGCAGCGCAAGCAGCGCGGACGTCTTCCCCGTCTGGCGCGGTGCGTGCAGGACGACGTACTTCCACTGGCGGATGAGAAGCAGGAGCTCGTCGGCCTCCAGGCGCTCCAGAGGCGGCACGCAGTAGTGCATCTCGGCGACGACGGGGCCGGCGGTGTTGAAGAATCGCATGAGTGAAGTATCGCACGGCGTCCCCACCTGCGACGGCATCGACCCATGCGCGGTCGGAGCGGATCTGGTGCTGGATGTGGAGTGTCTCTTCGAGTTTCCCCCCGCCCGTCCATGCGGCTCGCTCAAAGTTCACGGTACTCGCTAACGGCCACCGTCGACTCTCCGCTCCCGCAGCGCCTCGTCAACCCCGCCGTCCAGCCCGCTACGGGCCATTCCCCCCAAACGGGTCCACGAGTGGACCGTTTCCGATCTCCGTTTCAAACGGGACCACCCCGTACATATGACATGCATCTGTCTATCATGGTGACAGATTTCGAGCGTTTGAATTTCAAACTGTGCCGGTACCAGGAATGCCGTGCGGTTGCGCGCGAGAAACGAGCGTGGTATCTGCGGAGATGCGAATCGCCACGCTGCCGTTTCCGAATCCACAGCCCACTCGGGCGACCGATGAGTTTGGTGTTCGCAGTCCGCAAGTCGGCGTCGCCGGTACATGGTCGGCGGCACTCGTGGCCATGCGTGACATGATGGACGGTGGCTCTTGCCGCCACGCGACGCATCGACGCATCGACGCATAGCCACGAGTTGTCCTCCGTTCGTTGCGGCGGCGAACGTGACAGGGGATGAAAGGAAAATGGTCTGGAAAGCCGTGTGGATGGCAGTGTTGACGCTTGTCTTGGCGTCGTCGGCGTTGGCGGACTTCGAGGCGGGCCAACGCGCATGGAACGCTGGCCGTGCCGACCAGGCGCTCGTCGAATGGTCGGCGGCGGCGAATTCCGGAGACGAGCGTGCCATGCTGATGCTCGGTCGGATGTATCGCGAGGGGCTGGGCGTACCGCAGGACTTCGTTGAAGCCAATATGTGGTTCCACCTGGCGGCGAGCCGGGGAGAGAACGCCGCGTTGGCCGAGCGAGATGCGTTGACCGCGAGGATGACGTCCAAGGAGCGCGCCGAGGCACAGTCGCGGGCAATGACGTGGCGGCCCGACGACGGTCGAGCAACGGGTGCGGCGACGCGTCCCCTCGATGGCTCCGCAAGTTCGGGCACGGAAAAGCCGCCTCCGCCGGAGGCCATCCGCGAGGCGCAGACGCTGCTGATCGGACTGGGGTATGAGCCCGGGCCACCCGACGGCATCTGGAACAGCAACACCAGGTGGGCCTACCAGTCGTTTCTGCGCGACAACGGCCTGCCGCCGACGGAGACTTTGACCCTGGACGGGTTCCGTGCCTTGCGCAGGCTGGAGGGGGGCGGCGGCGCACGGCAGCCCTCGCCCTCGTCGAATGTCGCGGGTTCGATCGTGACGGTTCCCGCGGGTGCGTTGGGAAACGCGGCCGCGCTCGGCGACATCAACGCCCTGCAGACGGCCATCGAAGCCGGCTCGGACCTGAACGCGCGCGACAAGCAGGGCCTTACGGCTCTCATGCACGCGGCCGACAGGGGTTTCACGCTTATCGTCGATCTGCTGCTCGATGCCGGTGCGGACCCCGACTTGCGCGCGGTGGATGGACCGACGGCTCTGTTCATCGCGGTGCTGCGCGAGCATGTCGAAATCGTGGAATTGCTGCTCCTGTCGGGCGGCGACGCTTCGATAAGGGGACAGAGGGGGTTGACACCCCTCAAGCTTGCGCAAAAACAGAAAAACTCCGCAATCGTGGAGTTGCTCGAAACCAATGAACGAAAGGTAGCGGAGACGCGGCGTGCGAAGGAGGACTCCGACGCGTTCTTGCAGGCACAGACAGAGGATACGGCGCAGGCGTATGTCGAGTATCGGTCCTCCTGGTGTCCACGAGGCAAGTTTTGTCAGGCAGCCCGCACGCGCATCGACGAGTTGATCGCGGAGAGTCTCTCCGGCAAGACCTTCGGAGGCCGCAACTCGAAGCGCCACCAGCAAGCGTACATATTCTCGGCGACCGGTGACGTCACCGGAATGTATCGCGGTGGCACGAGCATTTTCTTCGGTGGGAAGTGCACGGGCTCCTGGCGCGTTGAGGGCGCCAAGGTACGGATACGGTGCCGAAAGACGGGTGCGGGCGAGACCGTAGCCGTAGCGGAATTCCGTGGAGAAACCCTCGTGGGCCGCGAGGAGTCCGCGAGTGGAACCGGAGAGCCATGGACCTGGCGCCTGGATTTGCGTCTGGGAGAAATATTCGATTCCGCACCAGCAACCACGAGCACGCAGCCGAATTTTGATAACCGCAAGTAGCGAGGCCGGGATCACAGGTCATCGGCCGGCGATGCGGTGATTTTCGAATCGGGGGCCACGGAACCGAGAGCGAATCAGGAACGCGCACTCTGTCCGTCAGCCACCTTGCGATTTCGCGCCTCGGATTTCGATGCTCGCGGTGTCCCGTTCCCGGTTCACGCGGAAAGGCGCATCGTCGCCGCCGACGTGGCGTCCTTCCCGCGTATTCGTCTCCCCTCACCGGGACCGGACACGAATGCGCTTATTGGAGCGCGGACTGACGCGTTTTCTCCAATTCCTGGATAAAATTGCGAACGTAGACCTTGCAGTGAGAGCGGTACTCTGCGGCGTAGCAGGTCTGCGCCGCGGCGAGCAAATTCTGAGTCATCAAGACCAGGATCGATTTCTTTTTGGATATCGAGGAGGTGGACTCGCCTGCCGACTGGAGTGGTGCGTTCTGCATCTCGGCTGTCCTGAATGCCTGTATGCATGCCGTCGGCTGTTCGTCGCAGTTGCTCGACAGCGTTTCGGACGGCTGCTGATCGTCATTGCCCGATTGCGAGGACGCCGATGTCGTCGCGGACGAGGCCGAGCTTCCCGCATGCGCCTTTCGACTCTGCGCCGCCCGCTCGCGTTCCCGCCGCCGTTCCGCTTCCTTGAGTTTCATGCGTTCTTCCTCTTCCAGCCGATCAAGCGCCTCGTGATCTGTCCCCTGCGACGTTGCAGTTCCGTGGCCATCGGAGTTCACCGGCTCATCCAGCACCCTGGCGAGGGCCATGCTGTAGGTGCCTCCCGGAGGATCGCCGGGTTCTGAAAGGATTCCCTGCCCGTAACTTCCGCCAAGGCCGCTCCCGTCCGCGCTCACGCCGTCTCCGGTCGGGCTCGTGGTGGAGCAGTTGCCCCAGTCTTCGTCGCAGTTCTGCGCGCCGACGGTGGTCCCATGGTCCGCACCCGCGCCGGGTTCCTCGGCGGTCGTCCCGGTACCCGATGCCTTCCGGTACGCAGCCCACGGATCGATCTGGCGGGCCTTTGCCTGCAGTTCCTCGTTCCAGTACTCGTCGCCGGGACAGCCGCCCCAATCGTCCTGGCAGCGTCGCGTCCGCTCGTCGGACCGCCGGGCTTCATCTCCGGCATCGAGGTCCCATTGCGCCCGTTCCGACTCCTGCCGGCGTCCGAACGCGTCGTCCTTCCTCCATGATTTCGATTTGTTCGACGTCCCCGAGCTCGAGGTGTCCTGCCCCGCGCTGCCCGAGTTGTCGCTCCACGAATCGCTCGCGGTACCACCGTCCCCCGAGACGTGCAGTCGCCGCTCTTCGTCATCCATCGCCCGCGATTCACGCTCGAAGGCCGCGATGTCCTCGTCGAGCGTCCTGCTGAATTCCGCCTGTTTTCTGATCTCCTCGACATCCCGGCGAAGCTGCTCTTCCAGCTCCCGGCTCCTGCCGTCGAAATATCTGTCGATCAGAGGGAGGGTGACGAAGCGTGCGATTGCGTTGCCGACGGTGTATCCCGCATCGGCAACGTCCACCACCCTTCCGGCGGGACCGGCGAGCCGAAGCCCCCTCTTGACGGCGGGGCCCCATCTCCTGGCGGCCCTCTTCGCGAGATCGCCGATCTTCGAATCTGACTTCACCAAGGAGTCCCAGGCCTTGGTGCCCGCCTTGATGGTGCCCCGCGCAATCGCATCCGCCGCCTTGCCGGCGATCTTTCCGTGCTGCTCGTCCACGAATTGCTCGGTGGCGCCCTTCCCGTGGCGTTCCGCTTCCTGCGCGGCCGTCAGCACATCCCCGGCTTTCTCGATCCCCTCGACGACCTGCGCTCCGCTCAGCCCGAACGCATGCACCGGGGCGGCCGCCGGCAAGGCCGCGACAAGGGTCGCCGTGAGCGCGAGAGCCGCGCGCAATCGCCCGAAATAACGGTGCCGTCCGTCGATCATCGCTCTATCCCTCCTCGCGAGAGCGGGTGTCGCTGTCGGCCCACTCGGACAGGGAGACCATCATCACGCGGTGCAGGGGGCACGTGTCGCCATCGAGCCGGCACAGTACAAGGAAGAAGATGTCGCCGTCCCCGGGCGAGGAGCCGATCAACATCCGCCCGTCGCTTCCGAGGTCGAGCACCATGTCGAGCACGAGCAGGGCCACGTGGCCGGCGGGCAGGCCGGAAATGACTTCCGCCGTCGTGGCGTCGGTCGCGGGCGCCGCCGCCATCAACGATACGGGATCGCGTGCGGACAGCGCCTTCTCGATTCTTGCGAGGGTCGGACGCAGCCAGAGGTCGGCCCCCGAGCTCCAGTGTGCGCGCTGCCCCGCGTTCCAACGAAGACGCGACAGCGCGGGCTGTGCTGCGTCCGCGTCAGCGGCGAACGTCGAGCGGTCGTCGTCGCGGGCGCTCGCGTCGGCCGGATGGGCGCGGCGGAAGGCATCGAGACGTGTCGTCGCGACCGCGGCAAGCGTCGCTACCGGCCCGCCCTCCGATGTCGTCGTCATCCACGCAGGGCGGGGCGACGCCGTGGCGCCCGGATCGTTCAGCCGTTCGCCGGGCAACGCGCGAATCGACGCGATGCGGTAGCGGCCCTCGCGAACCTCCCACCGGGTCAGCAGCGCGACGTCGAGGAGCGGATTGTAGTAAAGCGCCGCGGGCGCCGGTGATCGAAGCCGCCCGAGCGCCACGACCACGTTCTCGAAGAACGGGGACCACAGCGACTGTCGATGCTCCCTCGGTCCGCCGCCCGGGATCTGGGCGAGCGCCACCTCGCCCTCACCCTCGACAACGGCTGCGCGCAGGGCCAGCGCATGCGCTGCGAAGGCACGCGCCCGCGCATCGCCGGCCGCGGGAGGCGCTGCGAAGCCCATCGCCAGGGCGGCAGCGAGCGGCAGAGCCAGTCGTGAGAGTAACCGGGCGACGTGCATTTTCGTGTCCACCGTCAATTTCGAAATCCCCGCGGTCGCGTCCGCGCAACCCCAAGTGGCCACCGGTTGGCGGGAGCCTCGTCCACCTGCCCCGCCCGGCAGCCGAGATCGATGATGCAAGCGCTCATGTCGTCGTTGCGATGGCCGATGAAGTGAGTGCGTATAGTATCGACAGTACGCGATCGCGAGGAGGGACGGGGGCATGGGCCGGGCAACACTCGGGATGGCGATCCTGGTGATGGTGCTCGGTGCAGCGCAGCCAGCATGGTCGGACTACGAGGCGGGGCAGCGTGCGTGGGACGCCGGCCGCCCGCAAGAGGCGATCGCGCAGTGGCGCGAGGCGGCGGAGGCGGGTGACCCTCGGGCGATGCTTGCGCTCGGCAGGCTGTACTTGCAGGGCCTTGGCGTGCTTCAGGACTACGTGGAGGCTCACAAGTGGCTCAATCTCGCGGCAAGCCGTGGCGAGGCCGATGCGTTGCTGGAGCGCGACGCTCTGGCCGCGAAGATGACGCCACGCCAGATCGCGGCTGCGCAGGAGCGGGCCGCTTCGTGGCGCTCCGTTGCGGGCGATGAAGCGGACACGACGGGGTCCGGCGCGGGGCGGGATCCGGTCGCACCACGGTCCGCTTCACCGCCGCCATCGCCACCGCCGCAGCCAGCCGCAATCCGTGAGGCGCAGGCACTGCTCGCGGCCCTCGGCTACGACGTGGGGCCGATCGATGGCAAGTGGGGCAAGCGCTCGGGTGGGGCGTACCGCACCTTTACCGGAGATGCCGGGCTGCCCGTGTCCGGGACGCTGACACCGGATGGGTTGGGGGCAATGCGCTGGATTGCGGATCGACGGGGCGTGACTCCGTCCCCGACGCCGTCGGCCACCGAGTCGCGACGAACCGCCACCGGCTCCACATACGCTCGGCGCGAGCTACCGGATCGGGGCGAGGTGTTCCGGGACTGCACCGACTGCCCGGAGATGGTGGTGGTGCCCGAGGGCTCGTACCTGATGGGCTCGCCGTCGGACGAACCCGAGAGATGGGACGACGAAGGCCCCCGTCACCCGGTCACGATTGCCGGGCGATTTGCCGTGGGCCGGTTCGAAGTGACGTTCGCGCAGTGGGATGCCTGTCGCCGAGCTGGAGGTTGCTCTCGTTCTCCCGGCGACGAGGGCTGGGGACGCGCGAACCGTCCCGTCATCAACGTGAGCTGGAAGGACGCCCGGGAGTACGTCGGCTGGCTGTCGGAGAAAACGGGAATCCAGTATCGCCTGCTCACCGAGGCGGAATGGGAGTACGCAGCCCGCGCAGGGACGTACACTCGGTACTACTGGGGCGATGGGCCCGGGTACGGACGGGCGAACTGCGGACGGTGCGGCGGACGTTGGGGGGGCACGATGACTGCCCCGCCCGGCAGCTTTCCGCCGAACGGGTTCGGATTGTTCGACATGCTGGGGAACGTCTGGGAGTGGGTGGAGGACTGCGGACACCCGAGCTATTCCGGGGCCCCGTCGGACGGAAGCGCATGGCTCCAGCCTGGAGACTGTCGCTTGCGCATGTTGCGGGGAGGATCGTGGGAAGATGCGGCAGGCAGAGTGCGCTCGGCAATTCGGTACTGGGAGTTCGCGGAGACGCGGAGCAACGTGATCGGATTTCGGGTCGCCAGAACGCTCCACTGACTCCTGCCGCCTCGTCCGTGGTTTACTTCGGCGCCCCCGCGCCTCCAGACTCCTGCACGTCGGACCCGCCATCGCATGCTGGAGTGGGCGGCGCGGCAGGCGCGTCGCCGCCTGGGAGTGGAGCTGGGTGAGATGGCGCAACTGAACCGACTGCGGGACCCGGACGAGATCGATGCGTACTACGAGACCCGCGTGCACGCGTGGAAGGAGGAGTATCGGGCCGCGGGCCGGGTCGAGGGCCGGGAGCAAGGCCGGGTCGAAGGGCGGCAGGAAGGGCGGCAGGAAGGGCGGCGGGAAGGGCGGCGGGAAGGGCGGCAGGAAGGGCGACAGGAAGGGCGACAGGAAGGGCGACAGGAAGGGCGACAGGAAGGGCGACAGGAAGGGCGACAGGAAGGCCGGGTAGAGGGCCGGCGGGAGTCGCTGCGGCGATTCGCGCAGATGAAGTTCGACGCGGAGAGCGCGGCTCTTCTCGGGGAGCTGCTCGACGGTGTCGCCGACGGGGAGGTGCTCGACGGCGCGCTCGCGGCGGTGTTCGAATCCGATACCCCGGCGGAGATGCTGCGGCGGGTGTCGTCGATCCGGCGCCCCGTGCGGTCAGGGGGGCAGTGAGGCCGCGAGTTCCGGCCGCTACCGTTTGCCCGTCCCCGGTGCGTGCTCGCCCGCCCCGCAGCACCCGCAACTGCGCTTGAAGCGCGGCCGCCTGCGCCTGGGCGGTGCTCGTGTCGCGCAGCCCTTCGAGCAGGCCCCCCCGGTCCTCGTCCGGCAATCAGTCGTCGACGGGCAGGCGCCGGTTCGGGTCCCCGCCGCACTGACGCCACATCAGGCGCAGGGTATCGTCCTGCCGGTCGAACCGCGGCCCGAGCTCAGCCCGGATTGCTTCCCGCTGCCGGTCGAATTGCGGCCCGAACTCAGCCCGGATTTCTTCCCGCTGCCGGTCGAATTGCGGTCCGAGCTCAGCCCGGATTTCCTCGCCCGCCCGCCGAGCGCTGCTCTCCGTCGCACTGTCGAGGCATTCCTGCAACGCCGTGGCCAGCCCCTGGATGGCCCGCGCCTGGCGCCCGTCCGTCTTGCTCATTCCGCTTCTCCCTATGTCGTGCATCAATGGTGCAACGCGCCAATGGTGCAACCCGCTGGTGACATTCCCGCTCGCATGGGCAGACCGCCGGCTCCCGCGTCCTTTCCGGTGATCGCGTCGCGCAGCCTTTCGAGCAGGCCCCCGGTCCTCGTCCGGCAATCAGCCGTCGACGGGCAGGCGCCGGTTCGGGTCCCCGCCGCACTGACGCCACATCAGGCGCAGAGTATCGTCCTGCCGGTCGAACCGCGGCCCGAACTCAGCCCGGATTTCCTCGCTCGCCCGCCGAGCGCTGCTCTCCGTCGCACTGTCGAGGCATTCCTGCAACGCCGCGGCCAGCCCCTGGATGGCCCGCGCCTGGCGCCCGTCCGTCTTGCTCATTCCGCTTCTCCCTATGTCGTGCATCAATGGTGCAACGCGCCAATGGTGCAACCCGCTGGTGACATTCCCGCTGGTGACATTCCCGCTCGCATGGGCAGACCGCCGGCTCCCGCGTCCTTTCCGGTGATTGCGTCGCGCAGCCCTTCGAGCAGGCCCTCGGTCTTCGCCCCCGCGCCGTTCACGCCATCGGCCCGCATTGGACCACGGCCCCGGTGCCGGGAACAGTGCCCGGGGTCTCGACCGGCGTAGGCCGAAGCCTCCGCGGGTGTCGGCGGCCGCCGACAACCGTGGGTCCGTCACACGGCCGCGCAGGCGTCGTGCGCCCGGGTCCGAGCCGTGTTCCCGGATGCGCCCTCTTCGCCGGCTCGACGGACCCCTCGCCGGATCAGAACGCCACGCGCCACCCCGCGAGGAAGGAGAGCTGCGGCCGGGCCGCGGCGTCGTGGCCGGCGTGGCGGGTGGCGACGGTCCCGAGCCGGAGCTCTCCGCCCGCGAGCGGCCGTTCCCAGCGCACGGACAGGTCCACCTGCCGGCCCCCGGGGGTCAGGTCGGCCGCGAGCCGTTCGCGCACGATCTCGCGGTCGGTGGTGCGGCCCACGGGGACGGACAGCACCGCGTCGCCGTCCTCCACCCGCAGCGGCTGCGCGAGCGAGATCTGCAGCATCCCGTCTCCGACGGTGGGGCGGGCGGCATGGAGCGCGAACGCGCTGGTCGCCAGCGGCTCCACGTCGGCGATGAGTCCGCCCCGCGCGCGGGGCCGGGCGAGCCCGATCTCGGGGCCACCGCTGAAGCGCCAGCCGCCCGCGCGGTGATGGAGGTCGAGGCCCACGAAGAAGGAGTCGGCGCCGAGGTCGCCGAACGCGCCCTGCGCGGTCGCCGACAGCATGCTGTGGCGCTCGCCGAGCCAGCCCGCCCGCAGGCCGAGCGGCGCGTTCTCCGCGTGCCACGACACCAGAGCGCCCGATGTCGGGCGCGCATCGCGGTGGTCGTCGCCCTCGGTGGTGAAGGCGGTGGCGACGACGCCGCCGGGCCGGCCGACGGCGACGGTGAGCGCGTTGCCGGCGAGCTCGGCATGGCCGGCGCCGGCGTCGCCCCGGGACCGGAGGAAGCCCAGGCGCGGCCCGGACGGCACCGTGCCCGCGTCGGGTTCGGTGCCCCACGAGTCGATCGACGGCGCGGCAATGAAGTCGCGCAGCCGCGCCCCCGCCGACGGCGGATCCGGCAGCAGCACGAGGTCGCCGAGGTCATACCAGAACGGGGCGCCCAGGGCGTCGAAGCCGGCGATCTCCCGGCCGGCGAGCCCGCTCGCGGCGCCTGCGCCGAACGCCCGGCCGAGGGTCAGCCGGGACTGCCGCACCGGCGTCCCGCCACCGCTCCCGGCCCCGGACGCTCCGGCCGTCGTCGATCCGGCCACGATTTCCGGCTCGCCCACCGGCGACAGCGCTGCATCGAGGTCCATCAGTCCCTGCCCGTAGACGGAGCGCTCGGCGTAGGGGCCGGTCTTGTCGGCGGTCCGGAAGAGCCGTGTCACCAGCTCCTCGTTGCGGAGCTGGTCGCGGAACATCTGCTTCATCAGCGCGATGCCGCCGGTGACCATCGGCGCCGCGAACGACGTTCCGGACAGGCGCGCATAGGCACGAATGACGTCACCCTGCCAGGGGCCGAAGTAGGCGGCCCAAACACGGAATCCCGGAGCGGCGATGCACCAGTTCGCGGCCACGCCGCAGCGGCTGGAAAAGAAGGCGATGTCCCCGGGCTCCCCGGTCGCCACCTCCGCCCCGTCCTCCCCGATCTCCATCGCCTCCCCGGTCGCCACGACGGCGATGGAGTGGCCCCGGAGCTCCTCGATGTGCGTCATCAGGCCTGCGTAGAGGTCGGGCGAGCTGGCGTTCAGGATGCCCGCCGGCCGTCCGAGGTAGTCCGTCTCCGTGTCGCCGGCGCAGTTGTCGGTGCCGGGGCGGCAGAGCCTCTCGTTGGTATTTCCGGCCGCCCACACGAGGATCGTCCTGTCCTCCCGATCGGCCTGGGCCAGCGCCGCGATCGACGCGCCCAGCGCGGCGCGGATGGCCGGCACGTCGTCGTAGTTCTCGACCAGTCCCGGGACCCCGAAGCTCAGGTTCACGACGTCCAGATCCCGTGAGAGGACGTCCCGGTAGAAGGCTGCATCCTCCTCGTCGTGCAGCGCCAGCTCCGACAGCTCGATCGCTTCGATGGGCGTGCCCGGAGGCGGCGGGTTGCCGAGGGGGATCGCGAACATCCTGAGCGTCGCGTAGGGAGCGATGCCGGTGTAGGGAGTCCTGTACAGCGCGTTGACCCGGCCCGCGATAATGCTGGCGACGCCGGTGCCGTGCGAGAAATCCTCCTCGCCGGTCTCGTCTTCGGCGCCGAGAAGGAACTCCCTGGTCACCTCGCCGGCCGCCGCTCCCTCCACGAACACGGGATGGGAAAAGTCGATGCCGGTATCGATCACTCCCACGGTGACGCCGCTGCCGGGCTTGTCTTCGCCCAGCGCTACCTCCAGGTGGGCCCGGGCCTCCGGGACATTGATGGCTTCCAGGCCCCATCGCGGGAACTCCTCGAACGCCGGAGTCGTGCGGATCTCTTCGACGGCGGTCGCCACCTTGTCCTCGTACACCTTCGCATTCACGCAACCGTCGACCGTGGTGACACACTGTCTGCCGCCGCACCCCGCCAGGAGGATGGAGGTTGTGGCGAGAAGCGCCGCCGTGGCGCGGAGCCGCCGCCCGCGGCCAGCGCAGGGCAGGACTGCGGGCGACGAAGGGCGGCGAATCGGGGAATTGGCCATGGAAAATCCTTGTCCGCAGAGTGAGCTGATACCTGGTCGAACGGAATCATATCCTGCGTCGATCAGGCGGCGGTAACGGCGCCGGGAGAAGCAGGACCGATGCGAACGACGCTGCCGCACGGGGAGGTCCTGGCAAACGGCCAACCTCAAACTGCATGGAACGATTTCTGAATCTGTACGGAGCAATTTCCGAACCTGCATGGGAGGGTTCCCTTTGCGGAGAACCGGGTCGAGACTGCATGCGACGAATCGCGCGGAATGTGCCGGATTTGGCCAGAGCGGGTGCGAGAGTCCACCCGCGGGAGGTGAGCGATGCCCCGCTATGACTGCACGCCTGTCCCCACGGAAGGGAGCGAGATTCTCGTCGGCACCGACGGCGACGACACCATCGACGGGCTCGGCGGCAGGGACTTCATCGTCGGGGGCGCGGGCAACGACAGCATCGGGGGCGGTGCCGGGCGCGACTACATCGCGGCGGCACCGGCAACGACAACCTGTCCGGCGGCGCCGACCGGGACGTCATCCGCGGCGACAGCGGCGACGACACCATGGAGCTGCTGGCGCGAGGCGGCGAGCCCGGGCTCTACCACGTGGTCAACTCGGGCTCCGCGACCTGGTTCGACTTCGCGCACGAGATCGTGCGCCGCGCCGCGGTGCCCGCCACCGTCGTTCCCTGTGCGAGCCGGGAGCGCCCGGGCCGCGCCGCACGGCCGCGTTACAGCGTGCTCGACAACGCCCGGGCGGCGGCCGCCTTCGAGGCCATGCCCGCGTGGCAGGATGCGCTCGAGCGCTATCTGCGATTCCGTTGAGCGTATTCGGCAATCCTGATATAAAAAGGTTTGAATGCGACAGGTTTCCGTGAAGAGCCACCGATGGAGGAATTCGTGATGGAAGAGTTCGACCATGAACTCGATGCAATTGGTCTCAATTGCCCGCTGCCGATCCTCAGAGCGAAGAAGTCACTCACGAAGATGTCCAGCG
>MKWU01006152.1_pt1 | contig 12415 bp, 11 predicted proteins | sample 809101 | NCBI WGS metagenome assembly MKWU01 (sample SAMN05860141, study PRJNA318959) | sponge metagenome | host: Aplysina aerophoba | place: Slovenia: Piran, Adriatic Sea, Gulf of Piran | collected 2013-05-07
TGGGTGGACAACATGAACCAAATCACGGTCCGGTCGGTACCGAAAGCGGACCGTTGGTGCTTTGCGGTTACCTACAAGCATGCAACAGGCCTGTGACACAACCAACCCGTCGCATGACTGCACGTCTCCAAACACAACCGAAACTAAAGACTCGGGACACTAGGAGGGTGCTCAAAAATGACGATTGCTCGGGCCTACCGCCCGCCAGCCCAGGCATTTTGCCGGCGGTTGGCAGGCCGCTGGTGGATTGCTCAGCACCCTCCTACGCCAGATGCTCCCGGTAGAACGCCGCCGCGCGGCCGATGAGGTCGCGAAGGTGGCCCGGCTGGTACACATCGTGGTGGGTTACGTCCCGCATCATGATCAAGCCCTTCGGCTCGCCCGCCCGTTCGAACAGTTCTCGAGTGTGGCCCGCAGGGGTCAAGCGGTCGTCCTCGACGCCGATTAGGAGCACCGCCCGGGGCGAGATCTGCTCGACCACATCGATGGGGCGGAACTCGATGATCGCGTCGGCGGACTCGAGCGTCAGCCGGTAGGAACGCTCGGGGAAGTCCGCGTCGAGCCTCGCCGCCAACTCCGCCGACTCGGGATCCCGCATCATGATCTCGCCAGGATCCACCAGCTCGGATTCGCCGGTGAGAATGCGCCGCTCGCGGTCCGCTTCGAGCCTTTTCTCGAACTCGAGCCACTCCCAATGGCGGCGCAGCGACTTCAGCCACCGGTAACCATCCGCTATCCCGACCGCGCAGACGGCGGCCCGGACCCGGTTGTCGACCGCGGCCGCGTACAGGGCCACGGCACCCCCGAAACTGACCCCGTACAAGCCGAGTTGGAGCGGGTCGATTGCCTCCAGGGAAGCCAGAAAGCCGATCGCGGCGCGCGTGTCCTCGACCTGCTCGAGCGGGAAGAGCCGGTCCCGGGGGCCTTCGCTGTCGCCGAAACCGCGGTAGTCGAAGATCAGCGCCGCTATCCCCCGGTCGGCCAACTCGCCGGCGATGTCGTTGACCCAGTACTTGCGGATACTGCCGAAGCCGTGGCACACCGCCACCGCGGGAAACGGCGGCCGCCCGGCGGGCAGGTAGAGATCCGCCTCGATCCGGGCACCACGGCAGTAGAAGTGGACGGGTTCGGGTGTGGGACGGTTCCCGGTCGGCATGGGGTCAGCTCTCCTCCTGACGATCGCTCCCGTCCCGTGGCCGGGGATCGGGATACGCCGCGACGGTAGCAACGGCGGCGAGAGCGGGTGTCGCAGCAGGGATCGCGTCGAGCACGCATCCGGCCACCCGGACTGCCCGGGGGAGCGACCGCGAGCAGTATGCTCCACATCGCCACTGCAAGCGCCGCATCGTGAAGGAGGCCGGCAGCTCATGTACGACCTGCTTATTCGAGGCGGACGCGTCTACGACGGTACCGGGATCGACTGGTTCCACGCGACCGTGGCCGTCGAAGGGGACACCATCCGGTTGCTGCGGGGCGACACCTCCGCGGTGCGTTCCCGCAAGACGATCGACGCCACCGGCATGGCCGTGTGTCCCGGGTTCATAGACATGCACGCCCATTCGACGATGGCGATCCTCGACAATCCGCAGCACGACGTGAAGGTGCGCCAGGGCGTGACCACGGAATTGATAGGCGTGGACGGCAACTCATACGCACCGTTCGAGGATCCCGACGAGTTGGAGCGGTGGTCCGTGCTCAACGCGGGTCTCGACGGCGCCAAGCCGCCGGGCATGTCATGGACCTCCGTGACGGAGTACCTCGACATCTACGACGAGCGGGTGGCGGTGAACATCGCCTACGTGGTCGGCAACTCACCCCTTCGCATCGCCGCCGTCGGATGGAGCGACCGCGCCTCGAGCGATGGCGAGATGGACACGCAGAAGGCACTGCTGCGTACTGCGCTCGCCGAGGGCGCGTTCGGCATCTCCACCGGACTCACCTACCCCCCCGGTGGTTTCGCCTCCACGCAAGAGCTTGTCGATCTCTGCCGCGTCGTGAGCGAGGAGGGTGGGATTCACGTGTGCCATGTCCGCTACAGCCTCGGCGACGCTTTCAGGGACCCGTTCCTGGAAGCGATCGAGATCAGCAGGCAGAGCGGCGTACCGCTCCACCTCTCCCATTACGCCAGCCGGTGGAGGATCAACGGCCAGTTCCGCCCGCTCCTCCGGATGGTCGACGACGCGAGGGAAGAGGGTATGGGGGTGACGTTCGACGCCTATCCCTACAACCAGGGGAGTAGCCGGGCGACGGTGGCCCTGCCCGATTGGCTGCAGGAGGACGGCCCCGACGCCCTGCTCGAACGGCTGGCCGATTCCAAGGCCCGCGCCCGGATGCGGGCCGAGACCGATCCCCGACAGTCGAGGTGGCGCGATCCGAGGGGCTGGCATCTGACCGGGTTCGCACAGGAGGCGAACCGGCGGTTCGACGGCTTGAACCTGCACGAGATAGCCGACCTCCTGCGCAGGGATTCCCTCGACGCTCTGTGCGATCTCCTGCTCGAGGAGCGGCTGGCCCTGTCCTTCGTCGGTCACGACTCCAACAACCATGTCACGGTGCGGAAACTGCTCGCCCATCCGCTGTGCATGGTCGGCAGCGACGGGATCCTCATCGGTGAGTTCCCCAGCCCCCGCACCTACGGCACCTTCCCGAAGATGCTCGGAGACCTGGTCCGGGAGGAGCGGCTGATGAGTACCGAGGAGGCCATCCGCAAGATGACGTGGTTCCCCGCTCAGATTCTCGGGCTCTCCGATCGCGGCATGATCCGTGACGGCGCCAAGGCCGATCTCGTGGTGTTCGACCCCGACCTCATCCACGCACCGGCAACTCTGGCCAACCCGGCACAGTATCCCGAGGGTATCTCGCACGTCATCGTCAACGGGGTCCCCGTCATCGATGATTACGAGCACACAGGAAGGACGCCCGGCCGAGCGCTCCGCAGGACCTGATGGAGCGGACCACGGGCAACCTCGTCGACCGGGCGGCGGCGAGGTTCGTCGACCGGCCCTGGCTCCACTTCGACGGCCGGGTGACGACGTTCGCGGAGCTCAAGCAGCGTTCGGATAGCGCGGCGGCCGAATTCCTGAAGCTCGGCGTCTCCCCGGGCGATCGTGTCGCCTTCTGCGCCCCCAACAGTCCCGACCTCGTCTTCCAGTGGCTCGGAGCGAACAAGGCGGGGGCTACGTTCGTCCCGCTCAATCCAGCCGCCCCGGCGAGTGAGCCGGCCGGAGTCGTGGAGCGGACCAAGCCCCGAGCCATGGTGCTCGACTCCCGCTCCCGGGCTGCCGCCGGGCTCGCCTCCAACCCTCCTGACGCAGTGCCCGTCGCGGGAATCGATGAGATCGCCGCCGGTCGGCAGACACCTCGCTTCCTGCCCGAGGTACGGGCCGGAGACCTCGCCGCTTTCATCGCCACCTCCGGCACGACGGGGATCCCGAAACTGGTGATGCACACTCACGCCACATACGTCCTCACGGCCGAGGGATTCCCCTGGTGGCTCGGACTCGGCGAGGCGGACCGGCTGATGACCTCCCTCCCGCTATTCCACCTCAACGCGCAGGTGTACTCGACGCTCGGCTCGCTTGCCGCCGGCGCCGCGCTGGTCCTGCTGCCACGGTTCTCCGCATCGCGCTTCTGGGACGAGGCCGCCGCGCACGGCGCCACACAGGTCAACGCCATAGGCGCCATGGTCGAGATACTGATGCGCCGGCCCGAACGCGACGTGGAGCGTAACCACCGGGTGCGTTTCGTGTACACCGCTCCCGCCTTCACCGAGGAGCGGCACCGGGAGATCGAGCGGCGCTTCGGGGTGCGTATCGTCATCGGCTACGGCCAGTCGGAATCCCCGTACGGGGCGATCTGGCCGCGAGGCGAGACGCCATACGGATCGATGGGCAAGCTGCGGCAACACCCCGAGTTGGGCGAGATCAACCAAGCCCGGATCGTGGACGTGGAAGGCGCCGATGTGGCTCCCCGCGGGCCGCCGGGGCGCCTGCCTCGCGAACGCGCCCCCGCCCGGAGGGGGGCGAACTCAACCAAGCCGGGATCGTGGACGGGGAAGGCGCCGATGTGGCCCGCGGCGAGACCGGGGAGCTCTTGCTGCGGAACCCCGCCGTGATGCGGGGATACTTCGGCATGCCGGAGGAAACGGAGGCGGCGCTCGAGGGCGGCTGGCTGCACACCGGTGACCTGGTCCACGAGGACCAGGACGGGTACCTCTACTTCGTCTCGCGCAAGAAGGAGGTCATCCGGCGGCGCGGGGAGAACCTGTCGCCCGCCGAGGTCGAAGCCGTGCTCGACGGCTGCCCGGCGGTCGTCGAATCCGCCGTGATCGGCGTACCGTCGGAGCTGTCGGACGAGGACGTGAAGGCGTTCGTCATCCCGGGTTGCGAGACGACCGCGGCGGAGCTTTGGGCATGGTGCGCAGCACGGCTAGCGCCGTTCAAGGTCCCCCGCTACATAGAGTTCGTGGACGAACTGCCACACTCCCCGACGCAGCGGCTCCTCAAACGCGAGCTGCCGGGAAAGCTGACCGGCCGGGAGCACGACTCGGAGGCCGGCGCCTGACGCCGCCGGTTGTCTCGAGGCCCCGGCTCCCGGCTCGATCACGGAGGAGTGTTCAGGTCTCTGTTCCGTCCGCCCTCGGCCGGTCAGCCATCCAATGGCTACACCTCCTGGCCGACTGCTCGGTCCCGTCCGTCGACATAACTCTCGGAAGGCTCCTCCGAGCCCTCGAGCTCAGTGCCGCCGAGGCCCGCCCGCCGGCAGCCGAGATATGGCCGGCCGGTCGTGTCCAACTTCGTAGGCACCTCCAGGTCCTTGGAGTTGGCCCGTCCGGTGGTCGACCAGGAAGGCGTGATCGTGGAAGGCGGCGGAGGGACCATCCCGGTGGTGCATGGGAAGCGGTCTCCGACGAGACGTGGGTGACCACGTCCGTCATGGGATCCCGGGCGGCCAAGCTCCGTATTGTCACCTGAGCGGTGACAGGTTACACTACCTGGGTGATCATCCACTTCCGGCACAAAGGCCTGAAGCTCCTTTACGAAAGGGGAGACCGACGCCGCATACCTCCCGCACACGCTGCAAAGGTAGAGCGGATCTTGGCGCGTCTCGATCAGGCGACCGGCCCACCGAACATGGATCTTCCCGGCTTCCGGCTCCATGCACTGAAAGGCGACCTCGCCGGCCACTGGTCTATAAGGGTCTCTGGCAATTGGCGGATCGTGTTCCGGTTCGAGGGAGTCCACGCGGCCGATGTCGACCTGATCGACTACCACTGAAGGAGGCGGCGACATGACTATGAAGAACCCACCCCATCCCGGACTGTCCGTTCGTCACGACTGCCTGGAACCGCTCGGGCTCAGTGTCACCGAAGCCGCAAGGAAGCTGGGGGTCAGTCGCAAACAGCTATCGGATGTGGTCAACTGCCGGTCGGGCATTTCGCCCGAGATGGCGATCCGGCTAGACAAGGCATTCGGAGGAGGCCCTGACACCTGGTATCGACTCCAGGCTGCCTACGACCTTGCCCGGGCGATGCAGAACGCTGATCACATCAAGGTCGACCGTCTGACGATGGTCACTTAGGAGGGTCCACCACTTCTGGTTGCTGGAACACGATGAGGAGGGGATAGTTCTCCGGGTCGTTCAACTCGATAAACGAGCCCACTGCCTGTTCACGAATGCGCCCACATCCATCCCGCGAGTCATGAGGCCGTCGCGCGTCGCGTCGAGGTCATCCACCTGGACGGCGGCGCGTGTCGATTTCACCACCTTCTCGTGGCCTTCACCCGCACCCGGGTAAAGGTCTCGCGGTAGATGTCGCCGTCGCGGGCCGCGGGCGATGCCGCGGATACGACCTGGTGGACGAAGGCTGTGGCCTGCGCACCGTCGAGGCGGGCGGTCCACGGCAGCAACGCCTGGGTCTCGAGCCACCCCACGAACTCGCGCTCGGTGAACTCACGCTGCTGGGTCACCAACTCGCAGGTATCGACCGAGAACCCTGCACCGGCGAGCATCGCGCGGTAATCGCGGGGATCCGGGAAGTACCAGGGGACCCCGACTCCTCCCAGGTCTCCGGCGAAGTCGGGCTTCCCGGCGATCGAAGTAACGAGTCCCAGGGTCCTGGCGACGTTGCCGATCCCTCCGAACTCGGCAAGGATGCGCCCGCCCGGGCGTAGTGCCCGGAGCAGCCTTGCCAACAGCAATGGGTGGTCGGCCGCCGGAACCCAATGCAGCGCAGCTATCGAGATCGCCACCGTGAAGTGGTCGTCGAAAGCGATGTCCTGGGCGCGGCAGAACTCGAAGCGGAGGTTGGGGAGGCTGCGTTGGGACGCGGTCCTGACCATGTCCGGCGCGGAGTCGATGCCCACGACGGTCGCTCCCGGGAAGCGGGCTGCCAATGACTCGGCGACCGCACCGTCGCCGCATCCGACATCGAGCAACCGGTCTCCGGGCCCGAGCCCGATCTCGCTCAGGAAGGCTGGATCGTGCCGGCGGTGATGTGCGGCGTGAGCCCTGTACGAGCTTCCTCGCCACGCGCCGCTCAGCCTCGTCCCGCCCTTCGTCACCGCGGCAAGTCCAGAAGCGCGGGCGGGGATGCGGCTCGGATCCGGGTGCTCACTCCGTCACTGACCAGCAGGCGGGACGGGGCGGCGTACGACCGGGGGTGTCTTGTACCCGGCGTCACCGAACTCGTGCTGTGGCACGAAGGTGACCGCGGCCCGGAACACCAGGCGGGACCGGATCGCCGCCTCGATTGCCGACCTGAGGCCTACCCGCCCCGCAGACCCGGACGGGACCTCGACCTCGACCGGTACAGGAGGATCCACGGCGAAACCGGCACCCTCCGGGAGAACGACCCGGACCCTCCCGGTCACCGCAGGTTCGTAGTCGGCGACAACCGCTTGGATGGCAGACGGATAGACGTTCACCCCTCTCACGATGAACATGTCGTCGGCGCGGCCCTCGATTCGCAGCTTGAAACTGGTCCTCCCGCAACGGCAGTCGACGCCGGTGATCTTGACGATGTCCCCACTCCGGAAGCGGATGACCGGCATGGCCTCGCGAACCAGCGAGGTGTAGACCATCTCGCCCACCGCGCCCTTCTCGATGTTGATCGGGGTCTCCGTGTCCGGGTCGATCAACTCCGGCCACACGTATCCCTGACCGCAGAAGTGCATCCCGTCCTTCGCCAGGCACTCCCCGTACAGGGAAGGGGAGACGTCCCCGATTCCCGACGCCTCGGTGACATCCGCTCCGAATGCCTCCTCGATCCGCTTCCGGACCGCCGGGATCCCGCCACCGGGTTCACCCCCGACGATCAGATGCTTGAGACCGGCGTCGGGTCCGGCCAGACCCCGGTTCTCGAAGACCGAGGCGAGATACAGGGCGAAGGAGGGAGTTGCCAGCAAGGTGTCGACGATGCCGGCTTTGCAGGCCGACAGCACCCGCTCGAGGTCACCGGGCCCCACCGGCACCCGGCAGGTCCCGATCCGGTCAAGCGTCCAATGGGTGTGGCCGGCGACGAAGGGTCCCGCCCCGAATGTGGTCAGAACGGAGTGATGCGGGTGGATACCGGTGGCGTAGTAGGAGCGGGCCCCGATCTCCGTCCAGGTCTCCAGATCCGGCCCGGTCATCGCGATCAGGCTCGGGCGGCCGGACGATCCGCTGGTCTGGTACACACGCTTGACATCTGCCGGTTCGACACCGAGATGCCCGCCGAACGGCGGGTACTCCTCCCGCGTGGCGAGCGTGACCGCCTTCGACATGGTGGGGAGTTCCGCCAGTTCCGTCACCGAGTGCACCCTGGAGGGATCCACGCCCGCCTCGGCGAACCGCTTCCGGTAGAAGGGCGACCTTCCGACGATTCCCGCAGCCTGCGACCGCCACGCAGCGTCGGCGGCCTCGACGTTCTCCTCAGCCGACCGTGTCTCCACCTGGCGGTCCCATATCCAGTCGGATCCGCAGCGGTCCTCCAGCAGCGGGCCTGTCGTGGACTCGGACCACGGCAGACCCGCGGGGCTCATCCCAAGCCCGAGCGGTTGGCCAGGATCGCCGTCGCGGTAGCCGTGTAGACGCCGCCCAAGCCGTGCACGAGGGACAGTCGGGTGTCCTCGACCTGGCGGTCGCCCGCAGAATCCGTCAACTGGGCCACCGCCTCCAGAACGAGGTTCATGCCAAGCATCCCGGGATGCCGGTGGGACAGGCCTCCCCCGTCCGTGTTCAGCGGCATAGACCCTCCCGGCCGGGACTTGCGGTCCTCGAGGAAAGGTCCTCCCTCACCCTTGGCGCACAGGCCGAGGTCCTCGACGGCGATGATGACCGCGATCGTGAACGGGTCGTAGAGCTGGAAGTGGTCGATGTCGTCGAGCCCGACCTGTGCCTTCTCCAGAGCGGCCGGCCCCGTCAGCGCCCCGGGCGAGGTAACGAAGCTGGGAAGCGCGGACATGTAGCGCGCCACGTGGGCCTCCGAGGCCCCGAGCAGGTAGACCGGATTCCCCACCAAGTCGGCTGCCCGCTCCGGGGAGGTGACTACCAGGGCGCCTCCACCGTCCGTGACAAGACAGCAGTCGAACCGGTGGAGGGGGTCGGCGATCATCGGTGAGTCAAGGACGTCGTCGATGGTTATCGGCTTGCGCATCCTCGCCGCCGGGTTCAGCCTCGCCCAGCTCCGGGCCGACACCGCGACCTCGGCGAGTTGCTCGGGGGTCGTGCCGAACTCGTACATGTGCCGCTGAGCCTGCATGGCGTACCCGGCGATCGGCCAGAGAGGTCCGTAGGGGACCTCGTAGGGCAGCGGCTCGGACATGGACTTGACGAAGCGGCTTCCTATCGACCGCTGCGTGCTGCCGTAGGCGATGAGGCCCGTCGTCATCTCGCCGGCGCCGATAGCCGCGGCGGCGTGGCGGAGATGGGCTACGAACGAGCAACCCCCGATCGTGGTCGAGTCGCTGTAACGCGGGACGATTCCCAGGTACTCGCCCAGGTTCAGGGTTGGCATGTAGTAGAAGGACGACGAACTGAACAGCCCGTCGATCTCGGCCTTGTCCACTCCTGCATCTAGGATCGCCGCCGCGGAGGCCTCGGCCATCAGACCGGCCGGCGTGAGGGACCCCGAGTCCTGCGAGGGTGCGTGGGCGGCGCCGACGATGGCAAGGATGGGCTCAGCCGGCACTGGCGGGCTCCCCGGCGGAGACGAACACGGGCACGTCGAAGTCATTACCGATGGAGGCCCACCGGACCTCGACGGCCATTCCTATGTGGATATCGTCGCTTCCGACAATCCGGGACAGCAGCCGGGGACCCTCGGACAGTTCGACCATCGCAACCACGTAGGGCCGCCGGCCCGCGAAGCCGGGAGCCTCGCGGTGTTGGATCGTGTAGGTGAATACGGTCCCGCGGCCGGAGGCTTCCACCCAATCGGGCGACCCGGCCAGGCACTGCTTGCAGACGGAGCGCGGGGGGAACTGGTACCCGCTGCACCGAGAGCAGCGCTGGATCATGAGCCGGTGCCCGCGGCAGTGTTCGAACCACACGGCCTCTTCGCCGGTCGCCGGTGGTGCTGGCGCGGCGTAGTCGAACTCCGCCTGCGTCACGACGAAGCCGGACCGAAGTTGCTCAGGGTCAGGAGGGTGAACGCCTTCTCGAAGGCAGCCTTGATCGCATCCATGTCCTCGTCGGTGATGGCGGTGGATATGGTCATCAACAGCCGGTTGGGAGCCGTGAAGACCCCTTCGCCGAGCATCGCGAGGAACAGCAGGTGGAGGGGAAGTTTCGGCACGGCCGCCGAATCCCGGAAGGACCGCGGTGTTGCGGTCCCGACGTGGACCTGGACGACACTCCCGTACCCGGTCGCTACGAGCGGGACATCGCGTTCGTGGCAGGTCCGGTTGATCCAATCACGTAGCTCGTCGCCCAGTCCATTGATCCGTTCCACGGCCTCGGGCGTGAGCGCCCTGAGCGTGTGCAGGCCGGCCGCCATGGTGAGCGGGTTGGCATTGAAGGTGCCGGCGTGCATCAACGGATCCCGGTTGCGCGGATCCGCCACGGCCATGATGTCGGCACGGCCGCCGAAGGCGCCGACCGGCGTACCCCCGCCGATGATCTTGCCCATGGCCGTCAGGTCCGGGTAGACACCGATCTCGCCCTGGAGGCCACCGTATCCGAGGCGTAGCGTCATGACCTCGTCGAAGATCAGCAGGCAGCCCGTACGCTCGGTGGCGGCGCGGATCGCCTCGAGGTAACCGGGCTCGGCCCGGATCGCTCCGGCCGACCCCTGCATCGGTTCGACGATCACGGCCGCTGATCGGGGACCGACCTCGTCGATTATCCGCACCGAGGTCTCCGCGTCGTTGAACGGGATGATGTGGGTGTGGCCGGCGACGCCGGGATGGATCCCGGTCTCGACGACGCTCTCGGTGGCGTCCATGCCCACATGCTTCACCGAGACCTGGGCGGTTTCGAAGCCGCCGTGGTAGCCGCCTTCCGCCTTGATGATGTCGTCCCGGCCGGTGAAGGCCCTGGCGGCGCGGATCGCGTACAGGCACGCCTCGGTGCCCGAGTTGGCGAACCTGACCTGATCGACGGCGTCCATCCGCCCCACGATCTCCTCGGCGAGGAGAACCTCGTTCTCGGTGGGGGTACCGAAAGCCACACCGCGGTCCACCTGCCCGGCGATGGCCTGCCGGGCTTCGTCGGTCAGATGCCCGTGCACCAGGCTCGTGTAGTTGTTGACGAGATCGAGATAGGTCAGCCCATCTACGTCGTGAAGCCATTGCGCCTCCGCCGACTCCACGTAGAAGGGAAAGGGCTCGAAGTAGAGCTGGGACCGCGAGTTGCCGCCGGGAAGCGCCTTCAGCCCGCGCCGGTAGAGCTCCTCCGAACGGGGGCGGGCAGTCTCGTACTCGCCCTGCATCTCGGCGAGAAGGCCCATGAGTGAGCCAAGCCTGAAGTCCTGCGTCGACTGCGCTGTCATGACCGCACCGGTTGGGCCAGGGTCCCGTAGAGATCGGGACGCCGGTAGTTGTAGAAGTTGAGAGCCTTGCGGCAATCCGCGACATGGTCCGGGTCGACGTCCGCGTAGATGATCCCGGCCTGGTCGCCCGCCCGCCCGATCCGGACTCCCTCAGGATCGAAGAAGACGGATCGGCCCGGATAGTGGCCTCCAATCCCTGGTCCTGTGACCGGACCGACCTTGTTGATACCGGCCACATAGAGGGTGTTGGACCACGCCATGGCTTGCAATCCCGACTCCCACATCGTCTCGATGATGAACTTTCGGTAGGACGCCGTAGGTACGAAGATGATGTTGGCGCCCTTGATCCCCAGGGTCCTCGGACCTTCGGGAAAGTGGCGGTCGTAACAGATTACGATGCCGACATTGAGGCCGAGCGACGTCTCCCACACGTCGAAGCCCGTGTCGCCGGGCGAGAAATACCACGCCTCGTCAGCTCCCGGCTGTCCCTTCCGGGCCTTCGACGTCGGCACGTGCGACTTCCGGTAGATCATCTGCAACCCATCGGTGGGCGAGATCATCGCCGCAGTGTTGTACCTCATGCCCCCCACCGCTTCGTACAGCGGGAACACGACATGCATCCCGTTCGCAGCGGCCGCGGCCTCGATCCTCTCCGTGCTCGGACCCGGGATGGTCTCGGCAAGGTCCAGCCGGGCGGCGTTGCGGTAGTCGAAGCAGAAGTAGCTCGTGGTGGCGAGTTCGTGAAACGCGATCATCCTTGCCCCCGAGGCGGCCGCATCGGCGATCTGGTGCTCCACGGTGGTGAGGTTGTGATCGACATCGTCGGTCGATACGAACTGGGCCAAGGCTACCTTGACTGCGGGCACTCCAGCCTCCCAAAAAGGTTCAGTAGAAATATCCTACCCGCCGGCCTGTTGCCCGGTCGTCCCGATCGAACCAAGCATCTGTTGCGTGCAGCCCTTCAGGAGTGACGCTCCCTGCCCGCTGCGAGGTCGCCGTAGAAGATCGCCACGGGACCGCGACAGGGGCCGCCGGGGAATGGGTAGGCCCTAGGGGGGTGCTGAGCAATCCACCGGCGGCCTGCCAACCGCCGGCAAAATGCCTGGGCCGGCGGGCGGCAGGCCCGAGCAATCGTCATTGTTCTGCACCCTCCTAGTGTCCTGTATCTCTGTTTCGCTTGCGTTCTCGGCTTGACGAGCCAAACCCGAACCGGCCACCGTTACCAGAGGGTTGCATCTGTCACAGGCTCGTTGTACAATGGTAGATAGCCGTATACACCGACGGTTCGATTCCGACGTCGAGCGGACCGTGGCAGGGTTCATACTGTCCGGAACCGGCCCGCACAGGGGATAGAAGGTCGCGTCCGTGACCCTCGGAGGTGGCGGCGGGGGTGGGAAACCCAAGGGAAGAGGCACGTTCGGGCGGTTTTCGCCGTTCTCGGGGTTC
>MKWU01006153.1_pt1 | contig 12408 bp, 7 predicted proteins | sample 809101 | NCBI WGS metagenome assembly MKWU01 (sample SAMN05860141, study PRJNA318959) | sponge metagenome | host: Aplysina aerophoba | place: Slovenia: Piran, Adriatic Sea, Gulf of Piran | collected 2013-05-07
CGGCGATAACCGATGCGCTGGAAACAGAATTGCGCCGTTGCCCGCATCTTTTGGTCACCCGCATTGGCGATAATCTAGTTGCCCGTACTCAACTTGGGCGGAGGCGGCGTTTGCTTTTGGCGGGCCACACCGACACAGTACCAGCGAGCGGCAATGGACAAGCGCGGACTGAAGGCGAGCGGCTTTACGGGGTCGGTTCGGCTGATATGAAGGGTGGGATAGCCACGATGCTGGAACTTGCTCGGGGGTTGACCGCGCCGCTAACCGATGTTACTTACGTCTTTTATGCTTGCGAGGAGGTGGCGCTTATCCATAGCGGGTTGCGTGAAATATTGGCGGCGCAACCCGACCTTTTGGATGCTGACGTGGCTTTGCTTGGTGAGCCTACGTTGGGTGCGCTTGAGGCGGGTTGTCAGGGGACGATGCGTTTTGAGGTTCGCCTTGCTGGTGTACGGGCGCATACCGCGCGTCCTTGGATGGGTCGTAATGCCATCCATCGTTTGCGAGATGTGCTTGAGGTGGTTGCGGGTTTTGAGCCGCGCCGCCCTGTTGTGGAGGGTTGTGCGTATCGTGAAGCGCTTCAAGCGGTGCATGTTGAGGGTGGTGTGGCTGGCAATGTGGTGCCAGATCAGGCGCGTTTGAGAGTGAATTACCGTTTTGCGCCGGATCGTGATTGTGAAATGGCCGAGGTGTTCGTGCGTGAGTTGTTGCGCCCGGTGTTAGCCGATGGCGACAGGGTTGAGGTGGTTGACTGTTCTCCGTCGGCTCGCCCGGGCCTTGATGATCCGTTGCTGCGCGCCCTAGTTGAGCGCAATGGCCTTGAGGTGCGAGCGAAACTTGGTTGGACTGATGTTGCTTTTTTTTCCGAACGTGGGGTGCCGGCAAGCAATTTCGGCCCGGGTGACCCGACCCTAGCGCACACTCAGGGTGAATATGTGGAAAGAGCCTCGCTATTGGCCACTCATGCTGCGCTCGTGGATTTGTTGACCAACGGTTCTTAGAGTTTGCGCATCAAGGTGACTACCTGGCCGTAGATTTGTATTTCGCTGGGGTCGAACACCATTTCGTCGTAGGCGGGGTTGGCGGGTACTAATAGTACTTTACCTGAACGGCGTTTGAGGGTCTTGACGGTGGCTTCTCCCGAGCCGATACCGGCCACAACGATGGCGTTGTCGTGAGCAGTATGTTGGCGCCGACAGACTACATAGTCTCCGTTGAAGATGCCCGCTTCGATCATGGAATCGCCTCGAACTCGTAGCATGAACAGTTCTCCGTCACCAGTTAGGTCTTGGGGCATGGGCACGTATTCTTCAACGTTGCATTCCGCTAATACGTCGGTGCCCGCAGCCACATCGCCCACTAAAGGAACATGCTTCAACCGAGTTTGCGGCGCGTTTTGACGAGTTTGCGGCGCGCTTTGCGTGGCGGGTTCGTAGTTGACTTGTATGGCCCGTGGTTTGGCTAGGTCTCGGGTTAGGTAGCCGGCGTCTCGCAGGTTGTCTAAGTGGCTTTTGACGGTTGCGGGTGAGCGCAAACCAACGGCTTCACCTATTTCGCGAACGGACGGCGGGTAGCCCCGTTCATGTACATAACCGACGATCACATCAAGGATTTCTTGTTGGCGGTTGGTGAGTGGTTCGGGCATTTTGCCTCCGTTGCTAAAGCCCCCGCTTGGGTGGCATTGTCGAAATTACAAGATTGTAGGTTGACATCGAACAAATGTTCGTGTTCAATGGTATCGAACTAATGTTCGACACACATACGTTCGTCAAACATTTGTTCGATGTCAAGTACCTTTCCAAGATTCTTGCCTGATCCGCTAGCGGGCGAGGCGAGTGTCACACCCGAGGAGCAAAGTGTAATCATGACCGCAACCATAACTTACGTACCTAATCCATCTGCTAGTCAACCTCAAAGTGCAACTGCACTTGCCACGGCGGCGTTGAGGCGACCTCCGCATCAGACGCTGTCTGCCGAGGTTTATTGGCACCGCCGCTTAGTGGTGCTTACCGTTGCGCTTTCATTGGTAATCGGCCTCTGGGCGTTTGCTAGCCCTACTGATAGTTCAACCCAAACGGGCCACAACAAAGCTACGCAAGTTGTTGAGACGATGCCCTTTGATGCGGTCGTGGTAGTGGTTCAACCAGGAGACACGCTTTGGAGGATCGCCACGGAAATCAATCCAAGCGCAGACCCTCGGCGGCTAGTTGACGCACTTAGCGACATTGCCGGTTCAGCCACGATACAACCTGGTCAGCAGTTAGTAATCCCCACCAAACTGCTGGAATAACTAGCGACGGCAGCAGAGCGCGGAGAGCACGATCGGGCGGTCGGTGTTGTGGGTGCGTTGCTGGTTGCGGTTACTTGTGACGGCAGCTGAGCGCGGTGAGCACAGCGCGGAGGGCACGATCGGACTGTCGCTGTTGTGGTTGCGGTGCTGGTTGCGGCAACAGTGACGGCAGCAGAGCGCGGAGAGCACGCTTGGGCGGTCGGTGTTGTGGGTGCGTTGCTGGTTGCGGTTACTAGTGACGGCGGCAGCGAGCACAGCGCAGAGCAGAGAGAAGAGAGGCAATGATCATGAACTCATATTCTTGTGTAACGAGCGAAAAGCAGTCCGTCTTCGGTGAGCAGGCGCCTCAGACGCATTTTGCGAACGGTAGTCTGTGGAGCCGCAGCCACAACCCGTGGCGAATCTCCTCCCACAAGGATGGGCGAGATACTGATGCACATTTCGTCAACCACCCCTGCTCGCAGCATTTGTCCGTTCCAGGTTGGCCCACCTTCGCAAAGCACTACCGTAGCGCCGCGTTCGTGAAAAGTTTGAAGCACGGCTTGGGGTTGCGGTTTGGGCATAGGCAAGCGAACAATTTCAGCGTTCAGCGCACTAAGCCGGGCTGCATCGGCGAGCGTACCGCTGATCACGAGCGGACGCGGTTGGCCTTCGTTAGCGAGCGCCGGGATGGTCGGGTCGAGCTTTCCGCTGGCGGTCACTATTGCCAAGCGGGGTGCCGCGGTTTGTTGCTTTTGCAGACGGTGGGTTCTAGCTGCTGGGTTGCCCTTCGGCATACGGTAGCGCTCGGCGTTAGCGGTTCCCGAGGCCACCAGAATCCAGTCGCAGCAGGCTCGCAGTGCGGCCAGCACAGCGCGGTCGCAAGGGCCGCCGAGGCCGCCACTCAACCCATCAAGTGCTGTGGCACCGTCGAGGCTTGCGATCATGTTGAGCATCACCCAAGGGCGGCCTGGCGGTGCTGGCCTAGCGTCACGCAGATAGCTGTCGAGGGGATCAACCTCAGCATTCCAATCAGGGAAAATCTGTTGCACCGCGCCTTACCCTATCTGACCACTAAGCCTTGCGAGTCTGTGGATATCACCATTAGAAATCCACAATTAAAACCGCTGCTAATCCACTTCTTATCCACAACCAATGCGCTCTAGAGTTGATCGCGCTGTGTGGTTCGGATCGCCAGGATGGTGGTGCGGAACGTCTCACGCAAGAGTCGAATCAGTTCCTTGGGGGTACCGGTAGGTAATGTGGAATCCGCCGCAAACTCGTTTTCCCCTGAACCCTAGAAGATCCGACCACACAGCAAAGCAAGTGCTTAATCTTCTTGAAGTCTTATCGTCAACCGCAAACAATCGAGCTACTTTAGTTTCTGAGGGCGCTCGGAAGGAGCCCCGAAAATGACCCTTTTATCGCAGCGAAGCAACCTCGCTATGCAACGCCATTTCACCACCGAACACAGTGATCCTTATGACGACCTGCGTTGGGAACGCCGAGACGCTCGCCTAATAGACCATCGTGACGGATCGGTGACTTTTGAGCAACTCGGAGTGGAAGTGCCCAGTTCTTGGAGCCAGAACGCCACCAATATTTTGGCGCAAAAGTACTTCCGAGGCACGATGAATACGCCACAACGCGAGTCTTCACTGCGTCAGGTCGTGGAGCGCATCGTCAACACCATAACGTCTTGGGGCGAGCGTGACGGATACTTTGAAGCCACCACTGAAGCAAGCGCCTTCAAAGCTGAGCTAGCGCATTTGCTGCTGACCCAAAAAGCGGCTTTCAACTCGCCTGTGTGGTTCAATATCGGCGTGAAAGGCGTGCCGCAACAAGCCTCGGCTTGCTTTATTTTGTCGGTCGAAGACAACATGGCATCCATCCTCAACTGGTACGCCGAGGAAGGACGCATTTTCAAAGGCGGTAGCGGTGCTGGAGTCAACCTTTCGCGCATTCGTGCATCAGTTGAGGGGCTAGATGGTGGCGGCACGGCGAGCGGGCCGGTCAGTTTTATGCGTGGCGCGGACGCGTCCGCAGGCACCATCAAATCGGGCGGTAAAACCCGCCGCGCCGCCAAAATGGTGCTTCTTGATGCCGACCATCCAGACATTGAAGAGTTCATTTGGTGCAAAGCTCGCGAGGAACGTAAAGCCCATGCGCTCGCCGCAGCCGGCTTTGACATGAGCCTTGACGGCACCGACATTCATTCGATTCAGTACCAGAATGCCAACAACTCAGTGCGCGTGACAGACGATTTTATGCAAGCTGTGCTTGACGATTCAGACTGGGAACTGCGCTCCCGTACCGACAACTTGTTGGTGCGCAAGGTCAAGGCGCGTGGCCTTTTGGAGCAGATTGCGCGGGCTTCTTGGGAGTGCGCCGACCCCGGCCTGCAGTTCGACAGCACTATCAACGCGTGGCACACGGCCGCCAACACTGGGCGGATTAATGCCAGTAATCCTTGTTCGGAATATCTCCACCTTGATGATTCGGCGTGCAATCTGGCATCGCTTAACTTGTTGGCTTTTCAGCGCGGTGATGGTATCGCTGGTTTCGATATTGAGGGGTTTTGCCACGCCGTTAGGGTTGTGTTTACGGCGCAAGACATCCTTGTTGGCAACGCCGATTACCCTACCGAAAAGATCGCCACCAATGCTAAGAACTTTCGGCAGTTAGGTTTGGGTTACGCCAATCTTGGTGCCTTGCTGATGACACTCGGTTTACCTTATGATTCAGCTGCGGGTCGGGCTGTGGCCGCGGCAATGACCGCGTTGATGACCGGCGAGGCTTATCGGCAGTCAACTCGGTTGGCAGCTCGCTTGGGCTCCTTCGCTGGTTTTGCCCACAACCGGGAGCCAATGCTCAGGGTTCTTGGTCAACACCGTGCGGCGGTAGCCAATGTTGACGAAGAAGAGGCTCCGGCACCGCTGCTTGAAGCTGCACAACGTGCTTGGGACAAAACTTGCGAAGCCGCAGATCATGGTGTACGCAACGCACAAGCCACGGTGATTGCTCCGACTGGCACTATCGGCCTGCTAATGGATTGCGACACCACTGGAGTAGAGCCAGACTTGGGCTTAGTGAAATTCAAGCGTTTGGTAGGCGGCGCAACGATGAGCATTGTGAACCAGTCGGTGCCCCGTGCGTTGCGTAATCTCGGCTACAGTTCCGCAGCCGTTGATGCCATCGTTGCCCACATCAACACGGAGCACAGCGCTAAGGGTGCACCGGGTCTTGATCCTAACGATTTACCCGTGTTCGCTTGTTCGTTGGGTGAAGACGCAATCCATTATCGGGGTCATTTGCTGATGATGGCAGCGGTGCAGCCGTTTATTTCTGGGGCGATCTCAAAGACGGTTAATCTTCCCGAAGATGTGAGCGTTGCCGACATTGAAAAGCTGCTAGTCGAATCCTGGAAGCTGGGGCTCAAATCGGTGGCTCTGTATCGTGACAATTGCAAGGTCGCTCAACCGCTTTCCGCGGGCACGGCCGAGAGCAACAGCGCGGTTGGCAACATTCCGGCCAACGACGGTGCAGCGAGGAACAGTGCAGCCAACAACAGTGCGGCCAAAGACGGTGCAGCTAATAACAGTGCGGTTGGTAACATTGCAGCTAGCAACCGCGCGGCCAACGACGGTGCAGCTAATAACAGTGCGGTCAGCAACAGTGTAGCTAATAACAGTGCGGCCAAAGACGGTGCAGCTAATAACAGTGCGGTTGGTAACATTGCGGCTAGCAACCGCGCGGCCAACGACGGTGCGGATAGCAACAGTGCGGCCAAAGACGGTGCAGCCACCAACAGCGCGGTTGGCAACATTGCGGCTAGCAAAAGTGCGACTAGCAACAGTGCAGCTAATAACAGTGCGGTCAGCAACAGTGCAGCTAATAACAGTGCGGTTGGCAACATTGCGGCCAGCAACAGCGCAGCTAGCAACAGCGGAGCTAGCAACAGTGCGGCCAGCAACAGCGGAGCTAGCAACAGCGCAGCTAGCAACCGTGTTGGTGTGCTACCTAGTGGCGGCAAAGGAGTGGCAGTCCAACCGGTGCGAGAGCGTTTGCCGAAAACCCGCACGAGCCGAACATTTGAGTTTCGTGTAGCTGATTGCAAGGGTTTTGTGACTGTCGGTGAATACGCGGACGGCAGGCCCGGCGAGATATTTGTGCGTGTCTCTAAACAGGGTTCGACCCTAGCCGGCATCATGGATGCTTTCGCTGTTTCGTTGAGCCACGGGCTGCAATATGGAGTTCCGTTGAGCGCTTTTGTTGAGGCGTTTGTTGGTATGCGCTTCGAACCGGCGGGTATGACCGACGATCCCGAGATTCGTATCGCTAGCTCTTTGATGGATTACTTGTTTCGTAGGTTGGCGGTGATGTATTTGGATTCCTCAGAACGTACTCGCCTAGCCATTTTCACCACCGATGAGCGGGTGCAACCAACGCTGCCCGGCGTTGAAGAAGAAACAACTGAGACAGTTCAAGGCTCAGATATTCCGCCGCATCCGGCTATTCCTGCGCCGCAGGCCATGTCCGCATTTGCAGTTCCCAACAATGCAGGCGCGCCGTCGGGAGCACCGTTTTGCATGTCGTGCGGTGTACCCATGAGGCCGGCTGGTAGCTGCTTTGTTTGCGGTGATTGCGGCACCACGAGCGGGTGTAGCTAGGGCGCGGCGCAGCCGTTTTTGCTGTTGGTGGAATCGATAGCGTTGATGGTGGCACCACGAGCGGGTGCAGCGCAGCCAAGCCTCCTAGCTGTCTTTGGTTTCGAGTAGTTTTTTGTGCTTGCCGTAGCGCTCAAGCATCTTTGCGTTCTGCACCGGGTTGTAAACGTCTTCGGCATAGTTCCACATGCCGTTTCCTGCATATTTAAGCAACGTGAAGGCGCTGGTTTCGTGAACTGAGCCGTCGCCGGGGTCTTGCATTCGGTGCGCCACACGGCAGACGATCCACCCTCTTTGTTCGTCTATGACATACCAATCAACTGGGAAAAAGGTCATCTCGTTGTTGGGTGGCGTGTTCATTGTCGATTGAATCCACTTGTAGATCGCTTCGCGGCCTCCGAATGTGCCGAAGTGGTGCTCGACGTAGGTGGCGTCTGGGGTGAACTGGTCGGCCCATTCACGCCAGTCGTGGGTTGTGGCAGCACGTAGTGTGCGCGCCTGAAACTTCTCGAACTCGTCTTCCAACTCTGTTCTGCTCCAGCGGCCCATTTGGTTCTCCTCGCTAGTTGGTCTTGGCGCGCACCCCAACAAGGTGTGCGCCGCCTAGTCTTCAAGCAATGTACCTAGCGATAAAACGGTATGCACAGTGGTTGAGCAAAGAGACGCTTGCGTTTGCGAAAGAACTCGCCAATGAGTTCTCGCGTGACCGTGTGGGTGGCCTCGCAGCCGAGATCGCGTTTTTTGCTTTGCTGAGTTTCTTCCCAACGTTGATTACTTTGGCGGCGTTGCTTGGTTCCATGGACGCAATTATCGGCCAAAGCGCATCTGAAGATGCCCAAGTTTGGATCGTGGAACAAATGCTGAGAGTTTTCGGGGAAGACAACACCCTCGAATCCACAATCGGCGACCTCTTTGACGGTGGCAGCGCTGGGGCGCTGACGGTTGGTGCTTTGCTTGCTGCGTATGCGGCCACGCGTGGGTTCACGGCCGTAGTTCGAGCTTTAGACATCGCTTATGACCATCAACAGAACCGGGGCTGGCTGTCAACGCGGCTGGTTGGTTTTGGGGTTACGTTGATGTCGGTTGGGGTCGCTGCGTTGGTGATGGTTGCGCTGGTGGTGGGGCCCTTGTTCGGAACGGGGGAGCGGCTCAGCGAGGTGGTCGGTGTCGGCACCGAGTATCTTTTGGTCTGGAACTATTTGCGCTGGCCCATCGTTTTTTTGGTGTTGGTGTGGTGGGCTGCGGCGTTGTTCCACATCGCCCCCAACCACCATGCGCCGTGGCGAATCGAGTTGCCGGGAGCGTTGTTGGCGGCGCTTTGGTGGTCGGTTGTGTCGCTTGGTTTCAGCACCTATCTCAGCATTGCTTCTTCTGGAGCGAACGCTGTGTTTGGTCTTCTTGGTGGTGCTTTGAGCTTGCTTTTTTGGTTGTACCTGATGGCTATGGGTTTGCTGGTTGGGGCTGAAGTTAACTCTATTATTGCGGTGCGGCGGGGGATACTGCTTGAACGTGCAAACAAACCCCCAAGTCGTTGGCGGGCTAAGCTACGCTCAAACGATGACACAATACAAAGCACCCCTTGACGAAATCCGTTTTACTTTATTTGAGGTAGCGAACCTTGAGGCTTTAGGCAATTTGGAGGGTTTTCAGCAAACCGACCCCGACCTCGTTGATGGGCTCTTAGCCGAAGCAGCCCGTTTTTTTGAACAAGTAGTGGCACCCACCAACCGTGACGGCGACGTGGTTGGTTCTCGGCGCAATGATGACGGTTCGGTCACAACGGCTCCGGGTTTCGCGAAGGCGTATCGTCAACAAGTCGCCGCTGGTTGGAACGGTGTGGCTATGCCAGCGCAGTTCGGGGGTGGGGGCTTTCCTTGGTTGTTGGGTTTGGCCGTTCAAGAAATGCTGACATCGGCAAATATGGCATATTCGCTATGTTCGTTGCTGACTCAAGCCGCGATTGATGCACTCGCCCATCATGGTTCTCCTCAACAACAAGCTATTTTCCTTGAAAAGATGGTGACTGGGGAATGGTCGGGCACCATGAATCTAACCGAACCTCATGCGGGTTCTGATGTCGGTGCGCTGACCACGCGAGCCGAACCGAAAGCCGATGGTACTTGGCGTATTGTTGGTCAAAAGATTTTCATTACTTGGGGTGAACATGACCTAACCGAAAACATTATTCATTTGGTGTTGGCGCGCACCCCTGACGCGCCCACTGGCACTCGTGGGATCAGTTTGTTTGTCGTCCCCAAATACTTGGTGCATACCGACGGCACGCTTGGGGAACGCAACGATGTGCATTGCGTCTCTTTGGAACACAAATTGGGTATTCACGCGAGTCCTACTTGTGTAATGTCGTTTGGGGAGAGAACGGGCGCGGTTGGTTACTTGGTTGGTGAGGAGAATGCGGGCATGGTGGCAATGTTCACAATGATGAACAACGCCCGCTTGTCGGTGGGTTTGGAAGGCGTGGCTTTGGCCGAACGTGCCTATCAGCAGGCTCTAGATCATGCCTTGCAGCGCCGTCAAGGTAGAGCACCAGACGCGCTTGGCGCGGAACCCTCGTTGATAATTGAGCATCCCGATGTGGCGCGCATGCTGATGGACATGCGCGCCAGCATTGCGGCGATGCGTTCGCTGTGTTACCGCAACGCTGAAGCACTTGATTGGGCTGCGCAAGGCCCTGACGAAGCGAGCAGAACCAGAGGTGCTGAGCGTGCGGCGATATTGACTCCGTTGTCGAAGGCTTGGTGTACCGACTTGGGTTGCGAACTCACCAGCACCGGTATCCAAATACATGGTGGCATGGGTTACGTCGAAGAGACTGGTGCCGCCCAACATTTTCGTGATGCCCGCATTGCGCCCATTTATGAGGGCACCAACGGTATCCAAGCGCTTGATTTGGCGAGCCGCAAGTTGCCCATCCGTGATGGCGCGGCTGTGGCAGAGTTGTTGGCTGAAATTTCATGTACAGCAAAGACAGCAGCCGCTAACCCAAATCTCAAGCTAGCCGCTAGCCACCTTGAGGCTGCAGCTACGGCCACCGCAACCGCATCCGAGTGGTTACTTGAGTGCTTCGAGTCAAGGCGCGCCGATGCCTTAGTTGGTGCGCATGCGTATTTGGAAATGTTGGCACTTAGCACCGCTGGGGCGGCACTGCTAGATGGAGCAGTCGCCGCTGCCTCTAGCTCATCTGCAAGCGTTGCTGCACAAGACTTCGCTACTGATAGAGCGATTCTGGCACGGGTTTTTGCGGTGAACCGTTTAGCTCAAGTACCTGCATTGCTGGCTGCGGTCACCGCCGGGTCAGTCGATATGCATATTGCAAGAAAACGCTTGCTGACGCATTAGATGAGCTTTCGGTAATGTGTTGCGTGACGGCACGTTTGTTGATGGTTGAGTGGGCCATTTCGTTACGGTGGATTTTGTGGAGAAATTTTTCGGTTGCTGCTTGACGTCGTGTTCGGTGGGTGTATAGACTTTGCACTGTCACCATCATTGCGAAAGGGAACTATGAGTACCACAGACCCGAATACTGCTCACCCCCCCCCCCCCCCCCCCCCTCGAATCGCTGGCGCGGATAAGTATCGTGGGTGGGAAGATTCATGGCTAGGTGGCGAAGGGGTTCTGCTTGGTCTGTTTGGTGTGGCCGCGTTGGGTTTGGTGTAGCCGCGGTTGTATCGCTTTTGGCTTCGCTGTTGGGGCTGGTGCCGCTTGTTGATGATCCGCGGCCGGCGGCGGCGTCTAGCCATGAGTTTGAGGTGTGGTCGGCGGACCTGTCGGTCGGTGTTCACCATACTGCCGATGTGGGCTGCAACAACGCATGGGCACCGGGAATGGGTTCCCAAGGTTTTCAATGCAGCAACCCTTCGGTGCTCACCGCGGACCGGCTGGTGTTGCCCGACCACAGCGGATACAACATTGAGCAGATAATCGTCCCCGGGAATCCAACTGACGGAGGACTTTATCTCGTTCTGCACAAGACATTGCCGCTGGCCGCCCGCGAGGGCATGACGCTGCATGTCGCATTCGGGTCGCAGACGGCGGCATATCCGTTGAGCGATGCCACATGGAGTCTCGGCAGGACGATCGCGTTCCCCAACAGATCGGGGGGCAATCGTCTCTTCGATGCCCGCAGCGGTGACACGGTGAGTCTGCGTTTGACGCTGCCGGCGGTGGCGCCTTTGGGCCCGGGCAGCCTGGACCCGACCTTCGGCATCGGCGGCACGGTGACCTCTGACTTCGGCACTCTGGCGAGCGAGATCCACGCGGCCGCCGAGCAGCCCGACGGCAAGATCGTGGTTGCCGGGTTCGTCCAGACCGCTGCGGGCAACAGGGATTTCGCGCTGGCCCGCTACAACACCGACGGAACTCTCGACACTGCGTTCGGCACCGATGGTCGGGTGGTGACCGACGTCGGCGCCGGGGCCAATGACGAAGCGCGGGCGGTGGCGGTGCAGCCCGACGGCAAGATCGTGGCAGCCGGGCATGCCACCGTCAGCGGCGGACGCGATTTCGCGTTGGCGCGTTACAACACCGACGGCAGCCTCGACACCGGTTTCGGTAAGATCACAGGCAATACCCGCACTGGTTCGGCGACCTACAATTTCGGTGCCAACGACACGGCGTATGCGGTGGCGATCCAGTCCGACGGCAAGATCGTCGCAGCCGGGCAGGCGGGCAACGACTTCGGGCTGTTGCGAGTTCATGACGCGGGCGACCCCGACGGTGACAAAGCGGCCATGGGCAGCACTCCGGCGTACACGGGTTTCGGCGGCGACGGCCGCGTGACCACAGACATGGTGTCCGCTGATGGGGTCAGCGGCCTCGCGGACGGTGCCCGGGCGCTGGCGATCGACACCGTCGGCAACATTGTGGTGGCGGGGTTCGCGACCAGTACTAATGGCACAGCGAGCGACACCAGCGACGACCACAAGGACTTCGCCGTGGCGCGCTACACCACTGCGGGTGCGCTCGACACTGGTTTCTCCAGCGGCGGCATCGCTTACTTCGACTGGGGCTCCACGGTTGACGAAGCCCATTCGGTGACGATCCTGTTCGACGGCAAGATCATCATCGGCGGCAGATCGGACGGGTTTCTGGCTCTGATCAAGGTGACCGCAACGGGCGCGTCAGACACCGACTTCGGGTCCTCTGGCGGGGTATCCTTCAAGCCGCGCTCTGAGACGGACGCGCAGTTGTGGGCGGTGGCGGAAACCTCCGATTTGCAGCTCATTGTCGCCGGACAGGCGGGCGACCAGTTCTATGCGGCCCGCCTCACCGCGGCGGGTGAGTTCGTCCGCGATTTCATCGGGGGCGACACTATCGGCAAATTTCGGCAGCGATTCTTCGGCTTCGCCGGCGGGGTCTCACGGGCTCGGGCGATGGTGTTGCGCAACGACGATTCGTTCGTGGTGGCGGGGTATGCCAATAACGGCTCGCACAACACCTTCGCGTTGGCTCGTC
>MKWU01006154.1_pt1 | contig 12407 bp, 8 predicted proteins | sample 809101 | NCBI WGS metagenome assembly MKWU01 (sample SAMN05860141, study PRJNA318959) | sponge metagenome | host: Aplysina aerophoba | place: Slovenia: Piran, Adriatic Sea, Gulf of Piran | collected 2013-05-07
GGTTCCCGGCCCGCGACAGGCTTGCTACACGAACAACCATTCGCGAGCTGGCCGGAGACCAGCGCAAGCCTTGATCTGCGCGACGCTAGGCGAGAAGACAAGTAGTCGCAGGGGCCTGAGTAGTTACGAAAAATGTAACATTCTAAGATTGACGATGTCCGGTTGTCTGATCATAGGGGGGGCCCGTGCCTTCGAATATAGACCGCATCCGGGGAAGTTCCCGAAAATGCAGCATCCGTAAGGGGTTTTCTAGCGGCTGTCGAGAGAGCGTTTCCCCAAATTGACTGGAACAAGGCGTACGCTGAATATCGAGCAGCAGGAGAACCGAAACCCTGAATCGAACGAGTACCGCTTCTGGATTTCCGTTCTCCTGTGCCCCACGCACAAGCCTTACTGCTTGGGGATAGGCGGCAGAGGGCCGGACGTCACCCTTCGGGGCACCGTGGCCCGATTCTGGCGACTCGTGAGTCGTGAGACTGGCGATCGAAATACCGACGTCCTCGGGGTGAGCGTCGCGCTCACGGGGGTCAACTGGTGCGCAATCGACTGATCAGCGACGATCATTCTCTTGGCGTGACTACTCCGAATAGGGCGCGAGTCGCGAGACGCCAGCGACGACCAGAGCATCGACGACTTCCTGCCAACGGGGCAATAGTCCGGTCATTTCAGCGGCCGAGCGCCTATCGATCAGCCAAGTTGACAGCAAGAAGGACCCACCGGCGATACGGGCAGGATCCGCAAGCACAAGCGCCGCGATCCACAGCAGCCCCGTTTGCACTTGGTCTTCGGATGCGAGCACGCCTAGGAAGCTGATCAACTGGTCGACACATTCCGCTCTGCCCACCGCGACCGGCAGCCACGCCTCGACCTCAGATCGCAATGCGAGCGGCTTCCACCACGTGATCGGGCTGTCCTGAACTTCGCGATAGAGGTACTCTGTCTCGTGGGCTGCGTTGGGCATCAGAGCGGCGAGAGCCCTATCGCCATAGGGGTAATCTTGGAACGGTGCGTGGCCCGAGATGTTCAGATCAAGGACGTGGCGAACGACCGTCGGCCAAATCCGTCGCGCCGTTGCTGCCCGTTCTGGTGTTTCCTCTGCTGCCGCTGACAAAGCACGCAACAAGGTGGCGAGCAATTCCGAGTTGTCGGCGAAGGCATCGATGTGCTCATAGATTGTTGCGTCGTCGCCACGTTCAGCCAGTGTCAGTAGAGCTCGCGCGCTCACTAGCGTGTGCGAGCCCCGGGCATCCATCTCGTTGCGCTCGTGGCTGAGCAGGGACCGCCGCTGAGCAGCGAGAAGAGCCAAGAGCAGGACACGTGCCCGCTCCGAGACGCAGATGTTGGCCACGGCGGCAGGTGCGAGTGCTCGTATCGCCGCGTCTAGGTGAAACGCGATGATTGAGTCGTCGTCGGAATCAGCAAGCGATTGCGTGATCGGTTCCTTGAGCGCGACGACGCTGCGTCGTCTGGTATCGGGGTCCCAGCTGCCATGCACGCAATCGCTCATCGTTTCGGTGGCGAGTCGCCACCCCATCTCGTGGTGGCAACCCCGGTTCTCCACGCACGGAGTCTCCCAGACCCGATCCAAGCCACGTCCAAGGTGCAGCCGCACTTCGCCCGCAACCGCGTGGGCAAGGGTGACGCCGACACAAGCGGCTCGCTCGAAGGTCGTCCAGCCGTCTGCTTCGTCGACAACGGCGCGAAGTGGAGCTGCAACGGGTAGAAGCAGCAACGGGAGGGCACGAGCAGCGCTGCGGTCGGCCCCCTGTTCGAATAGCGTCGTTGCCATATCGTACTGCCGCGGCCCCGTCTCGCCTTCGCCGATCCGAAGCACGGTGTTGGCAGCGAAGGAAAGCGCATCGTCCGGAAGGTCAGCCCCTCCTAGGAAACACGCTTCCAACGATGCCGCGGCCACCAAGGCGGACACGTCCCAGGGATCATGGATCCTCCCAGATGGTGGGTTCTCGAGCAGCTTCCGGCTAGCGGCTATGTCGGCGGCCAACTCGTCGGCTCCGATGGCTTCAGCGGGCTTCTCTTTCGGCTTGATCAGGTAGCGAACGACCAATCGATTCGACTCTTGCACGCGCTCCAGATCTTCATTGCCGAGTTGCAACGCCTTTACGATTTCATCAGGTGGAGTCGTCTGAATATACAGGCCGTCTGGTGCCTCATGAGCCCGGTACGTTTCGCGATCGAGGCTGCTTGCCCAAGCGCGTACCGTTACTAGCTGCTGTTCGATGGAGTCGGGGGTGTCGGCCTCCGGTTGCTTTGGCCCGTAAGTGCGCGTTAACTCGAGTTGGAGACGCGCGTTTGCAACAAGCGTCTCGCCGAGCGTGCGTAGCTCCGCCGCACGTTTGGCGTCGGCCCTTACACACATGAACATGGCGACGTTGCGTAGCGACCAGTCCCGGCGATCTGGTGCTACGAGCTTCTCCGAATCAACTGCGAGTCGGTAGGTTTCATTTGCGACTCGCGCGAATTCGTGATGCCAGATGACCGGTTCAGCAAGGTACGGATCCAGTAGTCGGCCGGCGTCCTCAACGTGCCGCACGAGGAGTCCCACGACAAGGCTGACCATCGCGAGGCTCTCGCAGCCATCGAGCAGTATCGAGACCAAGTTCCCAATCGGAGTGCCACTCTCGATCAGCTCGTCGCAAGCACGCTCCAGGGCCTGTAATGCGCTGACGCATGGATATGGTCCGACCCCGGACCCCCGGCGCCAAAGCCAAACGTGTTCATCGCCGACATACATTCGGCGCGCTCCAGTGATCTCCAGCTCGGCCCCGAATAGACCGACTGCATCATCGTCCACGGGTTGACCCATCTGATCCAGACCGGTTAGCGTGCGCGCGCGAATGAGCGCTGCATGATTAAGCAAGCGGTTGACGACCGCGACTCCGTTGCAGAAGTCACTCTGAAACAGCGGCATGAACGGGCCGCGGTACCACGCAGCGAGCGGAACGATACCGAAGCTTCGAGAATGGTGACGACGGACCCCATCGTCAAAGACTCTAGAACCGCCAGCCTCGTCTGCGACGTAGTACGCCTCGGTCAGCCGTGCCAGAAGCCCGCGGCCATAGCTAGCAATCGCCAGCCCGGTGAATAGCTCCTCCACAGCAGGAGCAAGCCGCGACGGTGCTTCCTGTGCGATCCGGTGAAGGATCGCCTCACCTTCGTTGCCAAGGTCTGGGCCGAGCAGAGCCAGCAGTTCAATAACGATCTCGTCGGTGATCTCGTGGGCAATCCTCGGTCGCTGCCGGCGACGCCGGCCTCCACCACTGATCTCTGGAGATAAGCTGCTGTTGCTCTCGATGGTCCTGCGCTCCTGCTCGATCTCCTCCGGAGTTCTCGCGGCGCGTGCGGCGGCCCGGTCCACGGCGAGGCGACGATCCGCCTCTGTACACGCCTCAACGAGGCGCGTGCGAAGCAGGATGCGCAATGTATGGCCAGCGCCAGTCCCCGCAACCACATGTGCGTGCAACCACGCTCGCAACAGGCCTTGGGCGTACTTGCGGGATCGCCATGGGGCACGGGCTTCGAGCAAGAGCGAGATGATCGGCTCGATGGCGACTACGTCGACGATGTCGTCGTCGCCGCAGAGCCGCTGATCGACCAAGCGGGCAAGCCGCTTCAGGCCGCCGGCGTCATCGGCAAGCAGGCCGGGCCACGCGTCTCGGAGCACACCGCTAGGATTCGCGAGTGTGACCAAGGCCTCACTGGGTACGTCCCCCCAGCGAGCACCGTGACCAGCTTCGACGATCGCATCGAACGAAGCCTGTAACGCGTCGAACCTGCCCCGCAACGGAGTAGTCGGCGTGTCAGGCTCTGACAACAATTCTTGACACGCGAGTCGAGCAGCCGCGAGTGACCAGCGTGGAGCTCCAGCCATCATGGCGCTCGAAGCCGGAGCCCTCTCCGCGAGCAAGAACCGGGCGACCGCGTATCGGCGCACCTCGTCGTGCGCGAAATCGGGACCGATCATGAACGGATCGTTACTCGATGTCCTCAGCAACCCGTCTCGCCGCAACCCGGCCAAAGCGTTGCCATCGAGCCCGCTGATGACATCAAGTCTCCTGACGGCGTCCACGGTGTTGAGCGCGAGATCGGCCAACCTGAGGAGGACCAGTTCCCGCGCATCCGGAAAACCCCGTTCAGAGACCTCGCGCCGTCGAACGAGCCCGGACCACACCTCTCGCATTGCATCCGCATCGCTTAGCGGAACGCCTTGGACACCGCCACGAATGAGCAGATCTACGACGACAAGCCGACGCAGGAGTTCCCGCGACCGCGGGTTCGCATAGAGCTTGCTCAGCTCCGTGAAGGTCTCGACGACTTCTGCTATCTCCGCGTCGATCAGCGGCAACACGGCATGCTCCGCGACACCGGAACCGAACTGCCTGGTGAGGGTGTCTTGCACAACCTGCTTGCCGTCAACTGACGTGACGGCGATTACTTTCACTTCGCTTCCGTGAGCCGCGCCAACCAAGTGGCGGAACGCGTCGCCCCAGCCTTCGGCGACGGCATCCGCGCCGTCAACGATGAGCATGCGTTGAGGTGCACTCAGTTCAGTAAGAAGCGTCGACAGCGGGCAACCCAACTTGTCCTCGAAGTGGACCGTCAGCTTGGGGACTTGCCGCAGGTTGATGCACAATACCTGCACGCTTTCTGGATCCGCCGCACCCACAGCGGTGAGACCCAGCAACGTAAGTGCGCTCTTCCCTACGCCTGACTCCCCACTCACGACGACGGCCGCAGCATCTTCCGCCGTTGCGACCAGCTCCGCCGTCACACTGCTTCGATCCAGGCGCAAGCGACGAGCGCCATCGCTCGCGGTTATCTCGTCGCTCACCGACGCGACGGCACTGTCATGAAGATGGTCGAGTGTCCGCCAGCCCAGCCGGTGCCGGAGCGTCGTCGAGTCGAGTCTCGCGTGGGCATCACGTCGCAACAGAGGCAGATCCACTCGCGCGGATTTCGGTGAATACTCACTGGCCAAGCCGACGAGCCGATCGCGAAGCTGCGACGCTCCCGTCAGATCGGAGCCTCGTGCCACCTGGATCAGGCTGTTAGTTACCGCTGCCCAGTCCGTCTCGTCGGGGGACTCGAGCCGCGGCATTGAGACTTTGAGTCTCGCGAGCAGCTGCCACGTGCGCTGCTGTACGTGCGCGGTGTCGGCTTCCGCTACATCAAGGTCGTGCAGCGCGCGCTCGACGAGTTTCTCCAGCTGATCTAGCCTGTCTCGAATTCCAGCATTGACTCTGTTCGGCGTGCGAACGAGATCGAAGAAGCCAGGTGCATCCATTTGGGCCGCTGCGAGGCCGACTAGGCGCGCAAGCTGCTCGGTGTGCGGTTGCGGTCCCGCGACGACCAGGCCCAGCCGGAATTCTGGTCCGTCTGTAGGCGCATTGATGAGAGCACTTACAAATTGTCGGATCAGCTTCCGCGTCGGCTCGTCGCTTAGGACAAGCCTCGGTGAACGCCGGACCCCGAGCGCAAGCACCACCGATGGTTCCAACTCGCCTAGACGCGCTAGGCCCACGACGAGATCGTCGACAGGATGGCTCGGTGACTGCTGGAACGCGACGCTCACGATGTAGCAATCGTCTCCGAATTCGCTGGCACCATCGCCAAGAAGGAGATGCGAAAGGTACTGGACCGCCACCTTTCGCTCGAAAGTCACGCCGCCGCCACCGGTGGCGTAGGGGCTCATGCCCGCCGGCGGTACCACCGCGCCGGAACCGCCACCGCATTCCTCGGGACCGATTGCTTGCTCTGGGCTCGTGTCGCTCATTCCGAAACCCATCGTATCTGGTGCCGGCCAGAGAACCCGTAACTACTTGATTTTACGGGGTGGAACGCGGATTCCAAATCCAAATCACCTAGCAAAATGACCGCTGCGAGCAAGTCTGGAGCAGATCTCTCGGTCGGTTCAGCAAAGGGTCTTTCGAGCCAGCCGAAACTTTCACGCTTGAGCAGCACCGGCCCGATGACACGGGCCCCGAGGGAAAGGATGGTTCGAATTGTGCCTTGCGCCGCCGAGTAGGTCGCTCAGGACGCATGGCTCATGGGTGCCATAGCGGTACGCCACAAGCATGCGGAGAGCGCTTCACTAGGCTCGGCGCCGCGTTCGGTACTTGCTGGTCCCACCGGGAATGCAAGTTCGTGACGAATTCTCCGAGACGACAGCCCCCTTGGAGATGCTGGATCAGCTCGGCAAGCTGTCCCTTGTTAAGGACCTCCCTTTCGCCCTAGAGGCTGGCACGGATCTGTTTAGCGTGCCGATTCACAAACCGGGACAAGCCCCTCGCAGCAGACTAGCCGAGTTTCGGCCTTCGTCGATTGACGCCGCTCGATTCGCGAACCGAATGAGCCCTGCCGACGTCTCGATGTTTTGTGCAGCGTTAGACGAAAACACCGCGTTGGTGGAGACCTTTGTTCGGAGTGATTGCGGACCTACGGAAGCCAGCACTGAGCTTCGGACAACTAGGGATCCTTACCTGTTGGACCTCGTCAACCTTCTGGACGTTCCGGCCATCTTTGACGACGACACTGCCAACCTCGAACGTGCCTCTCTCAGTTTCCTGCACGCGTTCACTCTCGATCTCACGCGCCCGGTGGAAAAGCATGGTCGCGAGCATGTCGGGTATGTCCCGTCGCAAATCGTGACTGAGTTTGTTCGGTACCGATTTCCCGGGAAGGCAGACTTGGCGTTACATGGGATTCGATATCGATGTTCGCGCAGGGACGGTGATATCGGGTGCGTTCGGCTCTATGCCGACGAGGACATTGTGGATCATCACGGTCTGGGGCAGCCGTTACGCCCCCGTTCGACCTCCTACTAGGCCGCACGAGGACGCTATCAGTAGGCAGTGGACGAGACCGACGAAAGCCGCAACATCGCAGGCAGTACCGACCGAGGACGCTCCGAGGCACGATGCTGCCAGCTTGGAAGGCAAGACAGTTGCAGTGACATGCCAGTTCCCGTGGTACATCACTGGCGATCGCGATTTGCGGCCATTCGACCGCAGTAGCGGAGATGGCCTACGAGTCACCCGGTCCGACCATTCGATAGCCGACCCCGCGCTCGTTGCGGCTTCAGGCCGGGTCGGCCCCGTCGTCGGCCAGCTTGCGGCGGAGACTCCTGACGAAGGTGCGCACCCGGTTCGGATTCGCGTCGTCGTGCCGGGTCCGGGCCCAGCGTTACAGCTTTCGGTGGGTCACGGCACGTCCCGCGTTGAGCGAGAGCACGCGCAGGAACTCGTACTCGGTGGCGGTGAGACCGAAGTCGGCGAATGAGTGCTGCTGCCGCGCCCCCCTTGCGGTTGGCCTCGTCTGCGGCTGTTTGCGAGGGCGGAACATGTCGTTCGCATCACCTCCACGACCGGTGACTTTGATCCCGGTAGACCGTTCACGGCCCGGCGAGTGGACTTCGCACGGGCCACCTCCATTAGACAGGGCCCGTCCCCTGAACGCAATCGCGCTGGGGCAGGCCCGGTTCCCCGTGGCACAGCGCGGCGACCGCAGCCCGCAGTCCCTGCTGCTAACGGCTAATCCATCTCCTGCTCGAGACGCGGCTCTGCCAGCCTCGAGGCTATGTACGGCACCCCACGAAACCGACTGTCTCGGATTCGGTCGCTTTACCACTCAATCCGTAACGAGATAATCCGGGCTGAGACGCGGCGAGCCCGCGGTTCAGTATGCGATTCAACACCGCCGACATGCACCAGCACTATGTGGGAGTACTTGGCGCGGACGCGGTCGAGGCTCCGCAAGTTGGCGTCGGGGTTGGTGGCGTGCTTGTAGCCTGGTCATGGCGAACCGTATGCCGTTGGGCAGGTGCGCCTTGGTCTCGCGGTCTTTCCTCGCGCGCCGGAAGTCACGGGCGTGGATTGCCGCCGAAGTCAGCTTGCCGGTCTGCGAGACGTGGCTGCGGCGTCACAGACCCAAGCGTCACCGGTGGCCGCGGTTCTGTTCGGCCACCGCATCACGCAGGGCCACGGAGGCGTCGCGCCGGTCCCCGGGGTTTTGGGCGCACTCGGTGCGCAGTTCGAGTTCGCGGGTGTAGATCTCGGTGCCGTCCTGGGGCGTTCGAGGTCTTGCCGTTTGGGGATGAGCCGATCGACGCTGCGGTCGAGGCGTCTCACCTGGGAGTCGAAGGCGTTGACGATGCCCGAGAGCAGGATTTCGCGTTCGTCCGCGAGCTCGGTGCCGTCCAGAGCGGCGTTCTCTGCGTTGAGACGGAACGTCGTCTTCACCACCTCGATGGCGTCGTCGCGGTCCCAGATGTCCTTGGTGTCGTGCTCGCCGGGCTCGGGCGTTGCGCCGTAGTGCGCGGCGTTGTCGCAGATGACGGCCGTGGGGGGTGAGTGAGTGTTGAAGGTGTCGGTACGGAATGAGACTCTGAAGAGCTTCGCCCGTGGCAATGGCATCTTGGCCGTACAGATTCACGATGTCGGCTTCCCTCCGGGACTCCCCAGCCGCGGAGTTGCTCGCCTGCTCGCGAATCAGGTCAGATTGCCGACCCAGAGCTGGTTCGGGACATCGACCTCAAGCTCTCTGGAGCGTTCCAAGAAGAGGGATTCGTTGTGGTCGCTGGCGGTGGTGGCGACAAGGCGGCGCTGGCACCGGAGATGCATGGCTTGGTCGCGCATCAGGCGGTTGATCTACATGTGCTTCATGATCCGGCCGTGATCCCTCAGCGGCGCATGCATTCCGTGCCAGCCATAGGCGGAGGGATCGCTTCGATTACTTCTTGGGCGCTGGCAATGGGGATAGTCCAAGTTCCTTCAGAAACGCGTTGTGCATCGCCGTTGACTCCCGAATCTGTTTCTCGATCTCGACCAACTCCTTATGCGTAACCGACAGATCGATCTCGACCTCCTTCTCGGCCGTGCTGACATAGCGCGAGATGTTCAGGTTGCAGTCGTTGGCCTCAATCTCACCCATCTCCACGCGTCTGGCGTACCGCTCGATGCTCTCCGGACGCTGCTGGTAGGTGTCGATGATCTGCTCGATATGCTCGTCGGTGAGGTGGTTCTGACGCTTGCCCTTCGCGAAATGCTCGGACGCATTGATGAACAGGACGTCATCGGGCTTCTTGCACTTCTTCAGGACGAGGATGCAGACCGGGATGCCGGTCGAGTAGAACAGGTTTGCCGGCAGGCCGATGACGGCGTCGATGTGCCCGTCGTCAAGGAGCTTGCGGCGGACCTTCGCCTCGGTGCCGCCACGGAACAGCACGCCGTGCGGCAGGATGATCGCCATCACACCGTCATCCTTGAGGTAGTGAAACCCGTGCAGCAGGAACGCGAAGTCCGCCGCCGACCTTGGGGCCAGGCCGTAGTTCTTGAAGCGCACGTCCTCGCCCAACGCCTCGTTCGGATCCCAGCGGTAGCTAAACGGAGGGTTGGCAACCACGGCGTCGAATTGGGGCTTCTTGGCTGGGTTCGTCTCGCGGAGCAAGGCGCAGTCGTTGGTCAGCGTGTCGCCGTGATAGATTTCGAATTCCGAGTCCTTCACCCCGTGCAGCAGCATGTTCATCCGCGCGAGGTTGTAGGTGGTGATGTTCTTCTCCTGCCCGAATATCTTACCGATACCGTGCGGCCCCATACGCTTGCGCACATTGAGCAGCAGCGAGCCCGAGCCGCAGGCGAAGTCCATAACGCTGGCAAGGTGCTTCCGCTTGCCGGTCTTCGGCTCTTGGCTGTCGAGCGCAACGATGGAGGAGAGGATGTCCGAGATCCGCTGCGGCGTGTAGAACTCTCCGGCCTTCTTGCCCGAGCCAGCGGCGAACTGGCCGATCAGGAACTCGTAGGCGTCTCCCAGCGTATCGCTGTCCGTGGAGAACTCCGCTAGGCCGTCGGCTATCTTGGTGATGATCGTGCAAAGTTTCACGTTCCTGCCTGTGTAAGTCTTGCCGAGTTTGTCGGAGCCGAGATTGATCTCTGAGAACAGACCCGAGAACGTACTTTGGAATGACTCGTTCTCGATGTACTTGAAGCCTGTCTGGAGCGTGTTGAGCAACTCGCGGTCTTGGGTGCGTGCCAAGTGGGCGATGCTGCCCCAGAGGTGCTCGGGGCGAATGACATAGTGCGCCTTGAGACGCATCTGCTCCTCGAAGGCTGATACATCATCGGGGTTCTGCTCGTACCAGACTGACAGGGGGGACCGCGCGCCGTTGCCGATGGAGTTCGGGGCAGGGCAGTCGCGCCCGAGTTCCTTCTTCGCGGCCCGCTCGTAGTTGTCCGAGAGGTAGCGGAGGAACAAGAACGCGAGCATGTAGTCCCGAAAATCGTCTGCATTCATCGCCCCGCGGAGCTGGTCGGCGATGCCCCAGAGCGTCTTGCCAAGTTGCTTCTGATTCTGTTCTGTCATGTCGCGTTACTCGCTCTTGTTTCCGTCGCTGGCTCACTCGGGAACAAGGCGGGGTTGAAGGGGTACCGCCTGATGAACTCGTGGAGGATCTCACGGAAGTACCGCTTATTCGCCTCCAGCATCTCCTGCGGCTCGAACAACGAGTAGTTCCCGTGGCTGAGGATGTTGATCAACCGTGTGTGAAGGATGCGGTCTTCATCGTCAGCGTCGCGTTTGATGCACGCGGAGAAGTTCTTGTAGCCGTGAAAGCTTGCGGTCTTCTCTAGGATTGCGCGAAGCATGTTGAAGTGATGGGTGTATAGCCTGCCGTCGCGTTCGAGCTCGTAGAGCTCAGCGAGCGCGGCAACGTGGTGGAAAAATGGCGTATCCCCGGTCTCGCGTAGGAGAAGCCCCTCCGGCGACCTGTCTCGGCTGAGAAAGTACTTGGCCGCCTTGTTCAATTCGTTGCACAGCACGTTGAAGAACAGCGTGTGGTGCGTCGAGATCACCGTCTTGAGTCGGCTTTCTGGCCTCTGGAGTAGTTTAGCCAGATGGTTTGCCACGGCGATGGCGTTGTGCTCATCGAGCGATGAGATCGGGTCGTCAATGTAGATGTGCTTGACCCAGCCGTAGGGACCGGCTCCATCGTCATCAAGCGCGAGCTCGACGATGGCGAGGAAGAAGCACCAGATGAAGATGTTCTCCTCGCCACGGGAGACCTTGATGGCCTCCTCGCGGCGGGTTACATACTCGAATTCGCCCTCACCCTGCTCCGCGTCCGCACTGTCGACGTCGTTGCCGGCGGTGCCGTCCTTCTTCACCCTGAACTCTCGGGCGAAGACCACCTCCCACGTAGTGGCGTCGATTCGGAACTCGAAGTCGGCGTAGCGGTTGAGCAGAGTGCGGATGCGAGTGTCCATCTCCATCGACTCGAGGCCCGCGAAGAACCTCGAATCCGTGTTGAGCCTCAGCTTCCGCTCGCTGTCATTCTCCAGATCGTTGTCCCACGAGAAAAGGTCTTCGATGAAGGCGTTGAAGTAGAGCGTGTCGCGCTGTTCGGTCTTGTCATCGGTGTTCACAACTTTGCCGAGGTCCTTGAAGGCGGTGGACAACCGGGTCTTGCCGACGCCGTTATGGGCGTAGAGCAGGATGAACTTCTTGTTCTCCAGTTCCTGCCGAAGACGTGTGGCTAGTGCATTGAGGTCAGTGAACGTCGTTGCGGCGGTCATGACTCACCGGCCCTCCAGCGAGGGGAAGAGCTGCTGCATCAGGCCCTGCCCATGACGCCTGAGGGTATCTATTCTTTGAGCCTGCTCCTCGATTCGGGTATCGAGGGTAGAAAGGCAGTGGGCCACTTTGTCTTGCTCAGCTCTGTGCGGGACGATTAGCGGAACTGACAAGACAATCTGCCCGGAAAGGTTTCCCTGGCCGCCCTGCACATAGGTGGCGATGATCCAGTTCTTCCTTGCAGTGAGATAGTGGCATAGATATGGTGCACTGTCGTCCGAGCGAAGACACATGATTGCTTGATTGATCGCGCCATCTACACGCGCTAGGGCCGTGTCGCCGCTGTTCGCTCCGTACAACGCGACCAGCAAGTCACCGCGTTTGACCAACTTCGCGGCAGAATTTGCCAGCCCCTCCTCCGTGAGGAAAATCTCGGTCTCATCCCTCCCGATTTCCGCTGATCGGACGAACGGGATCGTTCCCCCGTAGTAGGCACTATTGGATGTGTCCGGGGTGCTCCCGCTAAACGACTCGCATCGCTCACCGAGAGTTGATGTCTGCCAGTCGGGCGCGTCGGCGAACTCGGGGAAGCGCAGCCGCGGCACTGTTTCGCCGGGCCTGGGGAAGAGCTGCTGCATCAGCCCTTGCTTGTGCTGCCGCAGGCTGCCCATGCCCCAGATCTTGGACTTGACTTTTCTGTGGTCGCTGTGGCATGTCTAGAACATGCTCGACCAACATTGCATTGCAGAGACGCTTTCCAACTCAGCAGCCATCGCGTCCCTCGAAGTGTTGCTGGCGCAGGCCGGCCATGTCAGTCGGACCGCATT
>MKWU01006156.1_pt1 | contig 12407 bp, 11 predicted proteins | sample 809101 | NCBI WGS metagenome assembly MKWU01 (sample SAMN05860141, study PRJNA318959) | sponge metagenome | host: Aplysina aerophoba | place: Slovenia: Piran, Adriatic Sea, Gulf of Piran | collected 2013-05-07
CAGCTCCGATGTCGCGCTGGAGTACGCCGAGGACCGGCTGCTCAAGACACACGGCGCCCGGGTGCGCGGGAACCCCGTCGCGCTGGCCGAGAGTGAGCTGTGCGAATCCATGACCGCCGAGCCCGTGGCCAGACTCGAGGCCCCCGCCTCGGGGCGGGGATGCTGTTCGGAGAGGTGAGCTTCCAGACCCCGGGCGCGCACACCGCCACCGCGGTCGCAACCGAGCGCTGCGAGCTGTTCGCGCTGGAGCGAGACAGCTTCGAGCGCCTGTCCGAGGAAGATCCGGAGGTGGCGCTTGCGGTGCTGCGATGCGTGGTCCGGGTTCTCGGCCGGCGGCTGCGGCAGGCCAACCGCGAAATCTACCGGCTCAACCAGTTCTGACGCGATGGTGCCCGGCCTGACCGCGCTGTTATCGATTCAGTACATGGAATGCAGCGAAATCATGATTTCAAAGATATTCGGACCGGTGTTACCGTTCCGTAAGTCCGCGCCGGTCCGGCTCCGGTTTCATGGAGCTTTCATGCCGCGGACCGCATGGACTTCAAGCGCAGGGAAACGTCGAGACTTGCCGCGCTGACTTGCACACAATGACCACAAGAGGGGGTTCACGATGTCCACGACACACAACCGCATGCCGACCGTCCGGCACCGCTTCGGGCCGGTCGCCCGCCTGCTCACCGCAGTGGCTGCAGGCGCGTTCGCCCTGACCGGAACCGCGCACGCCGCTGAATGCAGCGACCCCGACGCGCTCACCTTCGCGATGGTGCCCACCGAGGAGACTGTCGCCGAGCTCGAGCTCTACAAGCCGGTCACCGATCGCATGGCCGAGCTCACCGGCAAGAAGATCCAGTTCTTCATGCCCACCTCCTACGCCTCGGTGGTGGAAGGCATGCTCGGGGGCTTCGTCCAGGTCGCGGTGCTCGGCCCCTACTCCTACGTCATCGCCAGCGAGAAGGACCCGGCCGTGGAGGTCTTCGCGACCTACGCGAAGAAGCCCGGGCACATGCAGGAGGAAGGCCCCGGCTACCGCGCCGCGCTGATCACGAAGAAGGGCAGCGGCCTCACGAGCATCGAGTCGCTCAAGGGCACCACGCTCGGGCTCGTCGACCCGGGCAGCACCTCGGGCAACCTCATGCCGCGCGTCGTGTTCGGCGGCGTCATCGGCATGGATCTCGACGACTACTTCGGCAAGGTCGTCTACACCGGAAGCCACGAGCTTTCCTCGGTCGCGGTCGGCAAGGGCAAGGTCGACGCCGCGTTCGTCGCCACCCACCGGTTCGACAACGTCGTCAACAAGGGCGAGATCATGCTCGAGGACGTCAACGTGCTGTGGCAGTCCGACCCCATCCCGCAGGATCCGTTCGTGTACCGCAACGATCTCTGCGAGGAGCTTCTGGGGAAGATCGAGGAGACCTTCCTCGGACTCAAGGATCAGCCCGAGGCGAAGGCGTTTCTCGATAACGTGAAGTCGAACACCTTCGTGCCGATGTCGCCGAAGGACTACGACATCATCCGCCAGCTCAAGGCAGCGAAGGACGCGAGAAAGAAGTCCGGCTGATCCGCTGAACCCCGCGCGGCGCCGGGCCTGTGCGTCGGGCCCGGCGCCGCGTGCGTGGAGCACAATCACCATGCCGATCCTCGAAGTGCGCGAGCTGCAGGCTCGTTACACCTCGGCCGGACCCGAGATTCTCAAGGGCATCTCGTTCGACGTGGAGGCCGACGACTTCTTCGCCATCATCGGCCCGAGCGGCGCCGGAAAGTCGACGCTCATCCGCTGTATCAACAAGCTGGTTGAGCCGAGCGGCGGGAGCGTGCGCTTCGAGGGCCTGGAAGTGACGTCGCTTCGCGGGCGCGAGCTGCGCGGCCTGCGCCGCAACATCGGCATGATCTTCCAGGAGTTCAACCTCATCGACCGCATGAGCGTCATGGACAACGTGCTGTCCGGGCGCCTCGGGTACACCGGCAACATCCGCACCCTGTTCCGCGCCTTTCCGCGCGCCGACATCGAGCACGCGCTGCAACTGCTGCACCGCGTGGGTCTTGAGGACCACGTGGACAAGCGCGCCGACGAGCTCTCCGGCGGCCAGCGCCAGCGCGTCGGGATCGCGCGGGCGCTGATGCAGGACCCGAAGCTGCTGCTGCTCGACGAGCCGACGTCGTCGCTCGATCCGAAGATCTCCCGCGAGGTGATGGGCCTCATCAAGACCATGGCGCGCGAGTTCCGCGTGCCGTGCCTGTGCAACATCCACGACGTGGCGCTGGCGATGGAGTTCTGCAACCGGATCATCGGACTGCAGGACGGCGTGAAGATGTTCGACGGGCCCACCGAGGAGATGGACCAGGCCAAGCTCGACGAGATCTACGCGATGGAGGTGCTGTGAGGCCGGCGCGATGAGCGACGCCCGCTCCGGCGCGGCGGCGATCGTCGCCCCCACCGCGGACCGGCTCCTCGCCGAGCGGCGGCGCCGCCGCCGCGGCGGCCTCGTCTTCGCGGCGATCCTCGTCGCCGCGGTCGTCTGGAGCGTCGACGTCACCATCATCGAGGACACCGACTGGAAGCGCATGGGCTCGCTCGCCCAGGTGCTGGAGGCGGCGGGCGAGTTCGTCGGCGTGGACTGGGGCCTGTTTCCGAACCTGGCCGAGCCGGCGCTCGAGACGTTCATGATCGCCTGCCTGGGCACTCTGCTCGGGGTGGTCGTGTGCATCCCCGTCACGTGGTTCGGCGCGCTCAACATCACGCCGTTCAAGCCCGTCACCTATCCGCTCGCGCGCCTCATGATGACACTCAGCCGGTCCATCCACGAGATCGTCTGGGCCCTGTTCTTCGTCGCGGTGGTCGGGCTCGGTGCGATGGCCGGCATCTTCGCGCTGGCGATGCGTTCGGTCGGCTTCATCGCGAAGATGTCGGCGGAGGCGATCGAGGACATCGACCCCGGCCCGGTCGAGGCCATCCGCGCGGTAGGCGGGAACGGATTCCAGGTGCTGCTCTACGCGATCCTGCCGCAGGTCCTGCCGCAGATCCTCGGGGTGATCGTGTTCGAGTGGGAGATCAACATCCGTCGGTCGGCGGTGCTGGGGCTCGTCGGCGCCGGTGGGCTCGGGCTCATGTTCTTCCGCCAGATGAACACGTTCAACTTCCCGGGGGTGACGACGGTCCTCATTGCGATCTTCGGCATCATCCTCATTGGCGAGGTGGTCTCCCACTTCGCCCGCAAGACGGTGATCTAGAGAGGCTTTGCCTCCGACCGACGAAGCATGAACGAGCCAAGCACCGCAAGAAGGGTTCCCTGGGAGCGCGGGCGTCCCGAGCGCAAGGACGACGCCGTCTCGAGGTGTCCCGCGCCATGACGCCCGGCGGCACGCCATCCTCCCCCATCGGCGCGGCGCCGCGTGAGCCGCGCTGGAGCCGCTACCGCTTCCCCGAGTCGCTCTACGGCTACGGCGCATGGATCGCGGTGCTCGCCTTCCTGGCGTTCAGCCTGGACTACCTGGACATCCCGCTCGCGCGAATTCCGGACATGTTCCAGCGCATGGTCTCGGTGATCTCGAGCCGCTACTACCCGCCGGACGTCGGATACATCGTGGACCGCGACTACCTGGACTACGTGGTCGAGACCATCCAGATGGCCTACCTCGGGGCGCTGTTCGGGCTGCTGATATCGATTCCGCTCGGCTGGTTCGGGGCGTTCAACATGACGCCGAGCCGGCGCTTCGTCTATCCCGTGGCACGGCTGTTCACGATGGGCTTTCGCGCCGTGCACGAGATGATCTGGGCCATCCTGTTCGTGAGCATCCTCGGCTTCGGGATGCTTCCGGGGGTGCTCGCGCTCACGTTCTTCTGCGCGGGATTCGCCGGGAAGCTGTTCGCCGAGGAGATCGAGGCCATCGACATGGGTCCGGTGGAGGCGATGCGCGCCACCGGGGCGAACCTGTTCCAGGTCATGGTGTTCGGCGTGTTCCCCCAGGTGCGGGTGGCCTTCACCGGCATCGGCATCTACACCTGGGACGTGGCGTTCCGTGCCGCCACGGTGGTCGGGTTCGTGGGCGCGGGCGGAATGGGCTGGTACCTGAAACGCGCGGTGCTGCAGATCCAGACCGAACGGGTGGCCGCAATCATCCTGTCCATCGTGGTGCTGGTGCTGGTCTCCGAGGTGGTCTCCGCGTATGCCCGGAACCGGGTGATGAAGATGAAGTGAGGGCGTGGCAATCCCGCGGGCGGCGCGTCAGAGCGAGCCCCGCCGACCGGGTTCGATTGAGGCGGCGGTCCGGAAGAAGGTGTCGATGAGCGGCCGGCTCCGACGCGGTGCCAGACACACCAGGTACGCCCGCGTGCATATCTCCGCGTCGGACACCTGGAGCGCCTGGATGCTCGGCGCGGGAGCGAACTCAGTCTCCGAGATCACCCCCGCTCCGAATCCGCGCAGCACCGCCTCCCGGTTGGCCTCACGGCTGTTGATTTCCATCACCGGTCTGACCGTCACGCCCGCCTTGCTCAATGCCCGGTCGAACGCCTGGCGCGTGGTGGAGACGGTGGGGCGCAGCACCATGTCGCACCCATCGAGCTCCTCGAGACGGATGCTGGGCCGCCCTGCGAGCGGATGGTCCGCGTGGACGATCACGAGCACCCGGTGGCGGTTGTAGAACTCGCAGTACAGATCCGGATCGTCCACCGGCCGTCCCACCACGCCCACGTCGCAGTCGAAGTCGCGCAGCCCGCGGAGGATCTCGTCCTCGAAGCCCAGCCGCACCGCGGTGGTGACGGCCGGATACTGCCGGCGGAACACCTGCAGCATCTCCATCACGTCGAACGGCCCCACCGCATGCAGGGCGAGCCGGCCGGTTTCGAGATTCCGGGTGGCCCGCAGCAGGGCGATCGCCTCTTCCTGGTGTCCGTGCAGGCCACGGGTGATCGTGAACAGCGACTCGCCGGTCGGGGTGAGCTTCACGGCGCGTCCCCGGCGATGAAACAGCTCCACTCGAAAGTGTTCTTCCAGGGCCTTCACGTGGGTGGAGACGGTGGGTTGCCCGACGTTCAGTGCCTCCGCCGCACGCGTGAAGCTGCCGGCGACGGCCACCATGTGAAACGCCTCCAGCCACTTCTGATACATCGATTCAATCGATAGGTTGCTGACGAACTTTCGATTTTCATGATAGTGGAACAGTTGCTATCGTGCACGAGAAGCACGAGGCGAATCGCCTCGCACGGCGACGCGCGCCGGAGGAACGACATGACGGCCGACAACCTGACAGTGAACGGCACCGACTATCGGTGGCCGGATCGCCCCGTGGTGGTGGTGTGCATCGACGGCGGTGATCCGGAGTACATCGAGCATGGCATCGGCGCCGGAATCATTCCCAACATCGAGCGCTGGATGCGCGAGGGCTTCCACACGGTGGCGCACGGGACCATGCCGAGCTTCACCTGCCCGAACAACATGTCCATCGTCACCGGGCGTCCGGCCTCGGTGCACGGCATCTCCGGCAACTTCTATCTCGACCGGGCGACGAACGAGCCGGTGGTGATGACCGGACCCGAGTTGCTCAAGGTCAACTCGGTGATGAGCGAGTTCTCGCGCCGGGGAGCGCGGGTGGTTTCCGTTACCGCCAAGGACAAGCTCCGCCGGCAGCTCCAGAAGGGCATGGACCTGTCCAACGGCTCGGTCAGCCTCTCCTCGCAGCACGCGGACCGCTGCACGATGGAGGAGAACGGCATCGAGGACGCGCTCGGCTTCGTCGGGCAACCGCTGCCGGACATGTACTCCGCGGACCTCTCGCTGTTCGTGCTCGACGCCGGCCTGAAGCTGCTCGAGGAACGTCGCCCCGACATCCTGTACCTCTCGCTTACCGACTTCATCCAACACGCCCACGCACCGGGCCATTCCGAATCCGACCGCTTCTACGCCGAGATGGACGCGCGTTTCGGCCGCTTCGAAGCGCTGGGCGCGACCGTGGCGCTCACCGCAGACCACGGCATGAACGAGAAGACCAACGACGACGGCACGCCCTGCGTGGTATGGCTGCAGGACATCCTGGACGCCGAGTTCGGCGAGGGCGCGAGCACCGTCATCTGCCCCATCACCGACGCGTTCGTGGGACACCACGGTGCGCTCGGCGGCTTCGTGCGGGTGTACTGCAACGAAGGACTCTCGGGCGAGCGGGTGATGGACGCCATCGGGGAGGTGCCGGGCCTGGAGCGGGTGCTTTCGCGCGCCGACGTGGCGCGGGAGTTCGACCTGCCGGTCGGCCCCGAGGGCGACGTGGCGGTGCTCGGGGACGTACGCACGGTCATCGGTGCGCGCGAGGTGGACCACGACCTGAGCGGGCTGAAGGGCCATCGGCTGCGCACCCATGGCAGCGTCCACGAGGCCGACGTTCCGATCATTCTGAGCCGCCCGGTGAGCGACGCGTACGCGCGCCGTGCCGAGGATGCGCGGCTGCACAGCTACCAGGCGTTCGACTACGCGTTCAACGGCGTCGTCGGTTGACGCGAGCCTGCGCTGCTTGCCGGGGGGCGAATCGAGCGAACGGAGTCGGCAGGGCCCAACACTGTCGGCACCTCGGCTCCGCGACCCCGGCCCTGATCCGGCGAAACCTGGCGTCAAGGAGAAACTCATGAGCAGAACCGGCCGAGCCGTGGTCTACCCGGCGCCCAACGCTCCGTTCGAGGTGCGCGAGTACCCGGTGCGCGACGTCCGCGCGGGCGAGGTGCTGGTGAGAATCTCGATGTCCACCATCTGCCGGTCGGACATCCACTCCTACGAGGGCCGCCGGCCCAATCCGTGCCCCGGCATCCTGGGTCACGAGATCATCGGCGTCATCGAGCAACTGGGCGACGGAATCCGAGAGGACCTGCGCGGCGATCTTCTTGCCGTCGGCGATCGCATCACCTGGACCGAGTACTTCGCCGACGGTCCGTCGTACTACCGCGACGTGCACGACATGCCTCAGAAGGCGCCGGGGCTTCGCAAGTACGGCCATGACCATGTGGACGACGACCCCCACTTCCTGGGCGGGTTCGCCGACTACTGCTACATCCTCCCCGGCACCGGCATCCTCAAGCTGCCGGACGCGCTCACCGACGAGGAGGCGACCCCGCTCAACTGCGGGGTGGCCACCATGATCTCGGTCACCGAGGCCGCCGCCGTCGCGGTGGGCGAGACGGTGGTGGTGCAGGGCCTGGGGCTGCTGGGGATCTACGGCTGCGCCATCGCGAAGTCCCGAGGCGCGGCCCGGGTCATCGGGCTCGATGCGGTGGCCGACCGGCGGCGAACGGCCGAACGGTTCGGGGCCGATCTCACCTTCGACGCGGGCACGATGAGCGAGGACGAGCTGGTGGCGGCGGTGCGCGACGCATCGCCTCCGGACGGGCCCGACGTGGTGCTCGAAGTGTGCGGCGTGTCCGCGGTGGTGCCGGCGGGCGTGCGCATGCTCCGCATCGGCGGGCGCTACGTGCTCGCCGGCGTGATCAACCCGGGCTCGTCCTTCGAGCTCGACGGCCACGACCTCATCCGAAAGTGGATCACCCTGAAGGGCATCCACAACTACCACCCGCGCCACCTCGTCCAGGCGCTCGACTTCGTGATGGCCAACCGCGACCGGTTTCCGTTCGCGGAGATCGTGGATTCGCGCTTCGGCCTCGACCAGCTCGACGAGGCGTTCGAGAAGGCCGCCAACCATCGGGTGCTGCGCGCCGCCATCGTGCCCTGACGGGCTCGCCGTTCCACGAACGTACGCACGGTAGGCCCCCTGCGGAGACGACCATGATCGGACCCGAGCTGAACTTCACGCCGCGCGGACTCTACATCGGCGGCGAGTGGCAGGACGCCGCGGCCGGTGGTCGCCTCGCGTCGGTCAACCCGTCCACCGGCGAGCATCTCGGCGAGGTGCCGGCCGCGACCGGGGCCGACGTCGACCGCGCGGTGCGCGCCGCCCGCGCGGCGTTCGAGTCGGAGTGGGGACCGATGCCGATCCGCGAGCGCGCCGCGTGCCTCGAACGGCTCGCCGGCCGGCTGCACGAGCACCGCGACGAAATCGGACTCATGGACTGCGTGGATGCGGGCAACGCGCTCTCCGGCATGGTGGGCGACGTGGACTGGACAGTGGACACGCTGCGCTACTTCGCGGGCCTGGTCACCGAGATCAAGGGCGAGACCTCCTCGTACGGCCCGCGGCACCTGAACTTCACCCGGCGCCAGCCCTACGGGGTGGTGGCCAAGATCAACGCCTTCAACCATCCCTTCCGCTTCTGCGCGGAGAAGGCGGCGGCGGCGCTGGCGGCCGGCAACACGGTGGTGGTGAAGGCGGCGGACCAGGCGCCGCTGTCGAGCCTGCGCTTCGGCGAGCTGTGCGAAGGCGTCCTGCCCCCGGGGGTGGTGAACGTGGTCACCGGCGGCGCGGAGACCGGCTCGGCCATGGTGAGGCATCCGCTGGTGGAACGCATCGGCTTCGTCGGCTCGGTGGAGACTGGGCGCATCATCGCCCGCGAGGCGGCGGAAGGGCTGAAGGAGGTGACGCTGGAGCTCGGCGGCAAGAACCCCATCATCATCTTCCCCGACGCCGATCCGGTGGGGGCCGCGAAGGCGGCGATGAAGGGCATGAACATGAACCGCCAGGGGCAGTCGTGCAGCTCGACCTCGCGGGTGTTCGTACACGAGTCGCTGCACGCCGAGGTGCTGGACGCGCTGGTGGCGGAGGCCGAGGCGCTGCCGGTGGGGTTGCCCTGGGAAGACGGCAAGGAGGTCGGTCCCATCGTGTCCGCCCGGCAGTACGAGCGGGTGACGGGCTTCATCGCTTCCGGGCGCGAGGAGGGGGCGAAGCTCGTCGCCGGCGGTGGTCGTCCGCAGGACCCTGCGCTCGCGAACGGATTCTTCGTCTGTCCCACGGTGTTCGACGGAGTCGACGACTCGATGCGCATCGCCCGCGAGGAGATCTTCGGCCCGGTCATGTCCGTGTTCACCTGGTCGGACCACGAGGAGGTGCTGGCGAGGGCGAACGCCCTGCCCTACGGCCTTACCGCCGCCATCGTCACCAACGACCTCGACAAGGCCATGGAGACCGCCGAGCGGGTCGAGGCGGGCTACGTGTGGATCAACTCCACCGGCCGCTACCTCGGCGCCCCCTACGGCGGCTGGAAGCACAGCGGCTCGGGCCGCGAGGAGTCCCTGGACGAGCTGCTGAGCTACACGCGCATCAAGAACGTGAACCTGCGCTGGTGAGCGCGGCGCCGGGGGCGCCGCTCGCGACCCCCATCTCTTCGAGAATGCCCTCGACCGCGGCGAGCGCGCCTCGCATCTCCGCCGGCCCCAGGCGGCCGATGCAGCCGATGCGGAACGAGGGCGCCGAGGTGAGCTTGCCGGGATAGATGACGTAGCCGCGGCGGCGCATGCGCTCGTAGAAATCCTCGAACTGGAATCGCGGGTCCGCCGGCATGTGGAAGGTCACGATGATCGGCGCCTGCACGGCGTCCGGAAGCAGGGTCTGGAAGCCGAATCCGCGCATGCCGTCCACCAGAATCCTCAAGTTCGACCGATAGCGTCCGCCGCGCGCCGCGACGCCTCCCTCGGCCTCGAACTCCTCCAGCGCGCGGTGCAGGGAAAGGATGGTCTGCACCGGAGGCGTGAAGCGCCACTGGCCGTTCTTCTCCATCGCGGCATGCTGGTCGTGCAGGTCGAGGCTGAGCGCGTGGGCGTTGCCTCGGGCGCGCTTCAGGGACTCGCGCCGCGCGATGCAGAAGCCGAGTCCCGGGGTGCTCTCCAGGCACTTGCCGGATGCGGCCACCGCCGCCTCGAACGGTGTCGAGCGCGCGTCGAGGGGCAAGGCGCCGAACGCGCTCATCGTGTCGACGAGCAGCCCGCGGGAGTGCTCCGCGCAGACCCGGGCGATCGCCTCTACGGGGTTCACGACGCCCGACGTGGTCTCGCAGTGGACCACCGCGACGTGGGTGATCTGCGCATCGTCGGCGAGCATGCGGTCGAGCGCCTGCGGGTCGACGGGCGTGTCCTCCGGCGTCTCCACCAGCTCGAATCGGCGACCGGCCACTCCGCAAATCCTGGCCATGCGCTGCCCGTAGGCACCGTTGGCGAGGATGAGCACCTTTCCGTCCCGAGGCACGAAGGTGCCGAGCATCGCTTCGACCACGAAGGTGCCGCTGCCCTGCAGCGGAACGCACACGTGGGTGCCCTGCCCGCCCGCGATCGCGACGAGGCGCTCGCGCACCTGGCGGTTGACTTCGATGAAGTGTCGGTCGCGCGACCCGTAGTCGTGCCGCGCCGCTTCCTTGACCTCGGGCGACGTGGTCAGCGGACCCGGTGTGAGCAGCCAGGGGTCCCCGCTCGGCGAACGCGCGCTCACGGCTCCATGTCTCCTTGATCTCCCGGCCGCACGGTTCGAACAGCGCTCGAATGGTAGACGATGCCGTCCGGGTTCGCTCGACTGTCGCCGAGCGGTTAGTCTGTCTGGCACCGCGATCGACAACGGAAGGATCTCCGGGCTCCAGGACCCGGCTTCGAGCACTACCGGCCGCTGTTGTGGGGTCTGGTGCGGGCGTGGTGGGGGGCCACGACTTCCAATCGCGTCGGCGCTCTGGCGAAGGTCAGCTACGGTTCCTCCTGATTGCCATTCGCGCCGAGCCCAACCCGGACGGCCATCCGGAATTGGCAGCGTTCCAGGCCCCACGGGCAGCGCTGGCGTACCTGCAAGTCACCCAGAGCAGAGGACCTCGGCAATGAAGGACACCGACCTCGACCGGCTGCGTTCGGAAGGTGAGCTCAACATCTCGCCGCGCAGGCGGGCGTGGCAAAGGGAACGGATTGACCGCGACACGCAGTACTGGCTGGAGGAGGACGCAAAGTATTTCCTGCATCAGTCGCTCTCCACCCCGTGTCTCGATGTGCTGGCCCGCTGCGAGGGCGCGTGGCTGGAAGACCTGCAGGGCAGGCGGTTCCTCGACTTTCACGGCAACAGCGTGCACCAGGTCGGCTTCGGGCACCCGCGCGTGGTCGAGGCGATCCGCAAGCAGATGGAAACCCTCCCGTTCTGCACTCGCCGGTACACGAACATCCCGGCCATCGAGCTGGCAAGGAAGCTGACGGAGCTGGCGCCGGGTTCGCTCGGCAAGGTGCTGTTCGCGCCCGGAGGCGGGGCCGCCGTCGGCATCGCCCTGAAGCTCGCGCGCATGGCCACCGGCCGATTCAAGACGCTGTCGATGTGGGACTCGTTCCACGGCGCATCCCTGGACACGATCTCGGTCGGCGGGGAGGCGATCTTCCGCCAGGACATCGGCCCGCTGCTCCCCGGCACGGAGCACGTTCCGCCGCCCGACGCCCAGCACTGTCCCTGGGACTGTGGCGGCACATGCAGCCTGAAGTGCGCGGAGTACGTGGAGTACGTCCTGGACAAGGAAGGCGACATCGGCGCCGTCGTCGCCGAGACCGTGCGCAGCACGCCCTACGTTCCGCCGAGGGACTACTGGAAGATCGTCCGCGAGGCCTGCGACCGCCATGGCGCACTCCTCGTGCTCGACGAGATCCCGCACTGCCTGGGCCGCACCGGAAGGATGTTCACCTGCGAGCACTACGACGTCGTTCCGGACATGCTGGTCATCGGCAAGGGGCTCGGCGGCGGCATCTTTCCGCTGGCGGCGCTGATTGTCCGGGAAGGCCTGGACGTGGCGCCCGATCGGGCGCTCGGGCACTACACGCACGAGAAGAACCCCGTCGCCTGCGCCGCCGCGCTCGCCACCATCGAAGTGATCGAAGAGGAGTGCCTGCTGGAGAACGCTCGCGCTCTGGGCGACCACGCGCTCGAGCGCATGCAGGCCATGAAGCGCAGGCACTCGGTCGTCGGCGACATTCGTGGACTGGGACTGCTCATGGGCATGGAGCTGGTCAAGGACGACGAGAGCGGCGAACGCGCGACGGACCTCGCCGAGGAGGTCATGTACGAGGCGCTCACCAGGGGCCTCAGCTTCAAGCTCACGATGGGCAACATACTCACTCTGACACCGCCCCTGACGCTGACCAGGGACGAGATGGACCAGGCGCTGGACATCCTCGACGCCTGTCTGGCGGAGGTGGAGAGCGCCGAGTAGAGGTCGGACAGGCCGGCTTGTGGAGTGCCGTCCGGAACGGAGCGACGCCATGGGCGAGGCCTGACACCGGGGCTGCGCCTTCGGCGGGCCTGGTCCGCGAGACCTATTCGCGACCCGAATTCACGCCCTCCAGCGCGTCTGAGAATCGATCGAGAAACCGATCGCAGACATCCTGCGAATGGGCCACCGACAGGTAGCCCAACTTCGACGGTTTGGGGGTCGCACGTCCGTTAAATCAAGGAGTTGGCGATTTTTTCGTCACTATTCGTGGTCGGCAATTTCGCTCCAGATCGTCTTCGGCGACATGATGTTCTCGTCG
>MKWU01006158.1_pt1 | contig 12404 bp, 18 predicted proteins | sample 809101 | NCBI WGS metagenome assembly MKWU01 (sample SAMN05860141, study PRJNA318959) | sponge metagenome | host: Aplysina aerophoba | place: Slovenia: Piran, Adriatic Sea, Gulf of Piran | collected 2013-05-07
CCACCAGGACACAGCGAACACGGCTCTTGTATTTCACAGGCGACCCGACAAACGGGCAACCTTCTTGGATGAACAGGGAGAACGTAGCAGACTACAAGGCGGGCGTCAAGTTAAATACATGATTCCCTAAAAAAGGCTTGACTGCAAACACAGATACTCCCGCAAGCTTGTCCCCGACGTTAGTAATCGGGGATCCAGTGTACTCATGAATCCAGTGTCTTTCGTCTTCACGAACAACGGAAAAGAAAAGACACTGGATCCTCGATTAAGAATGTCGAGGATGACAGGAGGGGGAGTTAAAAAAAGAGCCGCCCCCGTATGGAGGGCGGCTCTTTCGGAATGAACGAGGCCTGCGAGAAGACCTTATCTGTTAGGCTGTGGCGTGTACCGAAGATACGGCTTAACCGCCCGGTGGCCCTTGGGAAACTTGGAGGGGATTTCCTCATCCTTCACCGCAGGGACAATGATACAATCTTCCCCGTCCTTCCAATTGGCGGGGGTAGCCACTTGATGTTTGGCCGTCAATTGCAATGAGTCCACTACACGAAGAATCTCATCAAAATTCCTTCCAGTCGATGCCGGATAGGTGAGAGTCAATTTCACTTTTTTATCAGGCCCGACGACAAACACCGAACGCACCGTCATATTGTCCAACGCGTTGGGATGAATCATGTCGTATAAATTCGCGACTTGCCGATCGGGATCGGCAATGATCGGATACTGAACCGTACACTGCTGCGTTTCATTGATGTCATTGATCCAGCCTTTATGCGAGTCCAATGGATCCACGCTCACGGCAAGGACTTTGACGTTGCGCTTTGCAAAATCCTCGGTGATTTTCGCCACGGTCCCCAGTTCCGTGGTACACACCGGGGTAAAATCTTTGGGATGGGAAAACAAGATGCCCCATCCGTCACCGAGCCATTCATGGAAATTTATCGTGCCTGCCGTTGTTTCAGCAGTGAAATTGGGGGCTTCATCCCCTAAGCGAAGTGCCATGATGTATTCCCTCCTCTTAAAGCTTATGGATAAGCATGGCTGTCACAAGCGACTCCACGCTTTTACCTTTTAAAAATGGAACTATACGCCTCACGGAAAAAGGCAGTCAACCGACAACGCTCCCTACGGAAAACACCCCAATAAAAAACCCAAAGGGGCGGGATTGACCGCCCCTTTGGGTTTCCAAACAATCTTCAAGCCGGCCAAGCCGACAAAAAAAATTGCAAAATTTTGTATCAGGCCGATTGTTCGGCCGCAGCCGTTTTGACCACGTTGGCCGCCTGCGGACCCTTGGCTCCTTCTACCAGATCAAATTCAACGGGTTCGCCCTCTTTCAGGGTCTTAAATCCCTCACCCTGAAGAGCTGAATAATGCACAAAGACGTCCTGTTCCCCTTCGACTCGAATAAATCCGAAGCCCTTTCGATCGTTAAACCATTTGACCGTTCCCGATTTTCGATCACTCATCGATTGCTACCTCCCTCATCACGGACCCGGGAAAACCACGGTTTTACCCAAAACGGCCCCAAAAAAAACCGCAGACAGACTTTTCGCCTCTGCGGTAGGTCTTATATTATAAATGCCATTATAAAAACCGAATTGGAATAAAAATTCTGCAATCGTTTATCACAGATCACGCAATCTGTCAATAACATTATAGGAGAGAAAGTATGCTATGGAAGGCAAATCTGCCGAGTGAGGTAAAAGGCACAAGGTGTCTCGACCCATTGACGAATTAAATCTGAAATTGTGCGTCATACAAATTGGCATACAGCCCTTTTTCGTCCAACAACTCGGCGTGCGTTCCCTCTTCGACCACCCGGCCCTGCTCAAGCACAATGATGCGGTCAACCTGTTGCAGGGTCGTCAGACGATGCGCGATGAAAATGGTGGTGCGACCGCGAGTGAGTTCGGCCAACGCCTCGCGAATCTTGACTTCCGTCTCCGTATCAATATTCGACGTGGCTTCGTCGAAGACGACAACAGGAGGATTCTTCAATAAGACCCTGGCAATCGCCACCCGCTGCTTTTGGCCGACGGACAATTTCACGCCCCGTTCCCCGATCCTCGTCTCATAGTGTTCCGGGAGTTTCATGATGAACTCATGAGCCCGCGCCGCGACCGCAACGCGTTCCATGGCGTCGTCGGTGGCCGTGAGGTCGCCGTAGATGATATTGTCTCGAACGGTCCCGTTAAAGAGAAACGGTTCCTGTTGCACCAACCCGATTTGTGAGCGCAGAAACGCCAACGGCATGTTCCGGACGTCAATACCGTCCAACGCCACCATGCCTCCCGTCACGTCGTAAAACCGCAGCAGGAGTTTGATAATCGTGCTCTTCCCCGCACCACTCGGCCCGACCAGGGCGACGCGCTCTCCCGCTTCCACGCCGAGGGAGACGTCGTGCAAGACCTGAACCTCCGGCTTGTAGGAAAAGTCCACGCCCTCGAACTGCACGCTTCCGCGAAACCGGGCGGCGGGAGCCACCGCGCCGGGGCGATCCTGCACGTCGGGTTCGGCATCCAACACTTCAAAGATACGTTCACTCGACGCCAGGGCATGCTGAAGCATGTGGTTGACGGAATGGATCTGGTTGACCGGAACGTAGAACAGGGCCAGGTATGAGACGAACATGACGAGTTCTCCCACTTTCAAGTGCCCTTGCGCGACTTCCGCCGAGCCCACCCACAGGATGAGGACCGTCCCCATGGCCCCGAGAAAAATCATCGCCGGGGAATAGACGGACCAGAGAAACATGGCTTTGAGATTGCTCCGGCTGACCTCGCGATTTCTGGCGTCGAATCGTTCCCGTTCAAAGGCATGACGATTGAAGGCCATGGTTTCCCGAATACCCGAAAGGGAATCCTGGAGGTAGCCGCTCATGTCGGCCGTGTTCTGTCGAATCTCGTGGTAATATCCGTGGACCCGGCGGGAAAACTTCACGGCGGAGACCATCAAAATCGGGATGGGGACCAGCGCCAGGAGCGCCAATTGCCAGTTGACGACAAAGAGAACCACCGTGATCCCGATCAACGTCAACGACGCCGTCACCAGGCCCTCCAACCCGTCGATGAATATGCGTTCGACGTGTTCGGTGTCATTCATGATGCGGGACATGATTTCTCCGGTCGATCGGTCCTCGTAAAACCCGACCGAGAGCTTCTGGAGCGCGTGAAACACCTGTTGCCGGAGTTGGAACACGACGCGTTGCTCCAGGATATTATTGAGACGGATTCGCAGGGAGTTCGCGACGTTCTTGAACGCATAGGCCAGCACCAATCCGCCCAGCACCCACGGCAACAAGGAGAATTGATCCGCCTGAATCACGTCGTCGATAATCACCTTCAGCAACCAGGGCGGCAAGAGATCGAACACCGTGGCCAGGGCGGCGAAGGACAGGGTCGTCAGGGCAAGAGAACGGTGCGGCCGCAAATACCCGAGGATGCGAAGGAGAACGTTCATAAAATGTCCTTGCTGTCATCCTGAACGAAGTGAAGGATCTGCTTGTTTTTCTGACGCTTCATGACCGTGAGATTCCTCGCTTCGCTCGGAATGACAGTTAGGCTGTCGGGTTACGCTTCCCTACGACCTGCCATCTCTTCCACCCTCACCTTAATCCTCTCCCATCAAGGGAGAGGAGATAACGTCATCCTTCACTTCGTGCAGGATGACGGGAGCAATTAAGGGGGGACAAGGCAGAAAAAAGTTGCTTAAATGACCGTGGCGGGTTCCTGTTTCCAGTAAACGTCAAATTCTTTCAATTGCGTCAACGAGGACAGATCCGTCATCCGGTCCAAAAAGAGTTTTCCGATCAGATGATCCATCTCATGTTGGATGCACACGCCAAACAAACCGGACGCCTCGAAATCGACGGAACGCCCTTCCCGGTCCAGCGCCTGAACCCGAATGGACGACGGCCGCGTCACTTTCCCGCGCAGCCCGTCCACGCTTAAACAGCCTTCCCACATTTCGGCTTGCGCAGGGCCGTAAAACACAATCCTGGGATTGATCAGGACCGTCTCGGGGATCGCATCCTGGCCGTCACATCGCATCACGATCAGTTGTTCGGATCGTGACACCTGCGGAGCCGCCAATCCGATCCCCTCGTACGCATCCATCGTTTCAAACATATCGTCGATGAATTGTTGGTAGGCACGCGAGGGGATGATCGCCGGATCAACCGGCTCAGCCATTTTCCGCAAGACGGGATTCCCTACTTTTGCAACCGACAACGTCGCCATTCTGTACTCCCTTGATCGTGCCGCGTATGAGTCACAGTCTCAAACATCATGTCTTCAGGACACGGGCTCGGATTCCGGCTTGTTCGGCGCAGCCTCGCGCTCCTTGAGGGTCTTGTCCCACCACACCTTCCACTCCTCGGACCACGCGAGACGCTGTTCATGGGTGGAACCCTGCCAATCATGCGGCGGAGCCGCCCGTCGGGTCAACAGCCAGAGCGAATCGCGGGCCGTGATTGATACGTATTTTTCCTGATCTCCCAGCAACTCGATGAGGAGCGACACCGATTCCGGACGTCTTACGTGACGACTCTCAAACGCCACGGCTTGCCGAATGCTGTCCGCCTGATCCTTCACCAACGTTTGGAGCATCGGCAGCGCCTCCATGGGCGCCAACCGGACCGCCACGCGAAGGGCATGAGCCCGCACCCTCGTGATTTCCTCGCCATCCCTCGCGACGTCGAGCAGATCCGGCACGGCTCGAGGATCCTTGATAATCTCCAACGTTTCAATCGCGTTATAGCGAAGCCGGCTCCCGGGCATCTTGAGGGCTTTCACCAGCACCGGCACGACCGGTTTCCCCAAGTGGACGAACTCGGCGATGATGTAGAGTTCCTGGCGTCCTTCCAATAACGGCAACAAGGCTTCCGCCCGTTGTAATTCCTTCTCGGAAAGGACCTCCGGCGCCGGGGTCGCTTGTTGGACTTCGGGGAATTCCGCTTCCGGCGGGGCATTATAGGGAATTTGGACCGGAACGAGGTACGCCGGTCGAGAAGCCGATGAGCCGGCTTCCGCCAATGAAGGCGAGGCGAAAAACAGAACACCCCACGCCACGACAAACCATACGAAACTCGCTCTCATCTGCCGTCTCCTAGTCTTGGCAACCATGTCTTAAGTCTAGTGGGTTTTCTTGAGACAGGTCAAGGAAACCTGGCGCCCGGCCAAAGATCCGGTGCAGGTTTCATCGTCTTGACACCCGGTTCTTTCATCTTGATTTCGTGAATGGTAAAATATATTTTTTATCAGCACGTGCATGGCATCTTTATGGGAGGGCTCTCTATGAAACCGGTGAGATTGCTCCTTGGCTTGGGACTGGCGGTTGGACTGAGCACAAGCCCGAGTTGGGGATATGAAGAAGTCCCCGTCTCAGACGGGGGAACCTTGCAGGGGATGATCAAGCTGATCGGGAAAATCCCCAGACCCAAGGGATATAACCTCGTCACCTTACCGGACGCCGTGTATTGCGGCCGCATCTCGACCGGGACGGGATGGCGTCTCCTGCAACCCTTTGTCATCGGCCCCAACGGCGGATTCAAAAACGTCGTCATCTATGTTGAAGAACTCCGCAAAGGGAAACCCTTCCATTACGATGCACCCCGGATTGAGGCGATCGACTGCAAATTCGAACCGTATATCACCATCGTCCGGGACAAACACGACATCGAAGTCGTGAACAAGGACCCGGTGTTTCATGACATTCAAGGCTATGAAACCTCGAAGTTCGGCGCCCGGGTCCTCTTTAACGTGCCCCTGCCCATGAGTAAAAAACTGCGCAAGGCCGAACTGATGGCCGGCAAGACGGTCAAGGACCGGGCAGGCAAGGTCCTGACCCAACACATCAAAATGGGGAAACAGCGCAACCTGTTCGTGATGCAATGCGGATTTCACGCGTACATGGAAAGCTGGGGGTTCGCCGTCAAAAACCCCTACTACGCGCTCAGTGCGAAAGACGGGTCGTATGCCATCGCCAACATCCCCCCCGGGACTTACAAAGTCCAGATTTGGCATCCCATGATTCAAAAGGAATATACCGTGACGATCACGCCCAACGGCACCACGGACTGGCAGATCGAGATCAACGCGCCCAAAGGCCGGCTCTACGCCAATGAAGTGAGCGAAGGCACCCGCTTCGGCGTCGAATTGCTCGGGGACGTCGCCATCAAACCCATCGTGGAACTGCAAACCTACGAGCCGTAAACTCCACCCTTTCGATCTGTGTCCTCTCAATCTCCTCTCCCTTGATGGGCGAGGACAATTTCAGATCCGGTTCCCTCTCCCTTGATGGGAGAGGGTGAATACCGCTGGCGCGTTGACCCAACCCCTTACAACCAATTCTCCACGGAGAGGCCGGGCACCCGCTTGAAGGCCTGGGGATTTCCGGAAATCAGCGTAAGGTTCCGAACCAGCGCGATCGCCACGATACGCAGGGCCGTCTCGCTCACCGGCGAGCCCTTCCGCGCCAACGACGCACTGATTTCGCCGTAACGTCGCGCAGCCGCGGCATCGAAGGGCAGGACCGGCAGGTTGGGAATGAGCCGCGCGTCGATCTGGCTCAGCAAGGCAGCAGACCGCCGGCCAAACCGGTTCGCCCCGACAAGCAATTCCTCGAGCGTGACGCTGGACGTGCACTGCTGCTCGGGAGGCACAGAAGCCAGTTTCGCAATCAACGCGGTCGAGGGACAACGGCCCATCAGGTTCACCATGATATCCGTATCCAACAGGTACATCATGTCTTGCCCTCCGCGCGACAGGCGTCGCCGCCCCGCTCGGCCTGAACGTCAGCCAGTAACGCGTCCATCTCCCGCTCTCTCAAATCGCCCCAGGCACCCGCCAAGGCCAGGGCGCCCTGGGGGTTGGCCGAAGTCGTCTGCTGCTGCTCGATCAGTTCCAGAGCCTCAACGCTGACCAGCGCCGCCAGGGGCTTGCCCCGCTTCTCGATGACCACCTGCCCGCCACCCTTGGCCACGCGAGTCAACAGCGCCGCCAGATCCTTTCTCAACTCGACCGTACTGACTTTTTTGACCATGGCTTCCCTGCCTTACGTTATGTACAAAACCGTACATTTTGTACATAAGTTACAAAATAGAATGAACTATAAGTTTTGTACAATATGTAACATTTGTTACAAATTATACATTTCGCAACTTCATTGGACAATGTTTCACGTGGCGAGGGTGTTTTTCCTTGTAGACTCGGCCCGAGGTTGTAATGGAAAATCCCCGGCCGGGTTTGTGTCCTGTGACGGAGCGTCAGATCTGGAACGCAGGAGCCTCGAAAATGCTTCACGTGGATTGACGGAGGCAGCCGCACCCCGCTCGTTGAAGGCGACAGCAAGGAGTGTCGATTAGGCAACGCTCATTCATCACGTTCCGCGAGAAACCGCTTGAGGGCGCCCGGCCGGACGCCCTACGGCCTTCATGGGCTTCATGGGCTTGCCCGAGCCAACCACAATCCCTTGCCGTTCCAGGTCATCGAGTCGTGCTTCGATCGTCGCGGGCGCATCCCGGATCGCGCGAATCTCGGCCACAGGCTTTCCCCGATAGAAAACCGTGCCTTGGCGTCGCATGCCGAATACGTAATACCCATAGCCATCACTATAACCAGTCACCCCAGTCAAAACAACTCTACCTCTGTGTTTTTCAAGTAGCTCCGTCCATGGCTCACGCCGCTGATGTGGCGGCCTTGCTCACCCTGGACTTGTAATGTAATCATAAAAATACAGTGAATTGACCATAAAAATTGCTGATATTCACTTAATCCTGAAGCAAGCGAGACTTTCATGGTTAGCTTGCCAAGGCGACCAACGACGAATTTCCTCGGCATTTGCTTGACAGGCTGCTAGGGACTACAGTGGCCTGACAATATTAGCCGGACAGGTCATTCCATGAAGAAGACCACTACCGTCTCCCAACTCAAAACGTCGTTAAGTGCCTACCTGCGCCAAGTCAAGACCGGTGAAGAAGTCCTGATTACCGAGTATGGCCGACCCATTGCGCGCTTGCTGCCCATTGAGAATTCTGTGTCCCTGTCAGAGCACTTGCAAGACATGGAAAAAAAGGGCCTGCTGAAACGCGGAGAGAAGCCCCTGTCAGCGGACTTCTGGAACCTGCCGCGTCCGGCAGACCCGCAAGGGGCCGTGCGTTCGGCGGTCTTAAGTGAGCGGAAAGAAAGCCGGTGAAATTCCGGGATACGTCGGCTGAAGCTTTACTGTTCTTCCTGAGGCGTTCTGATAGTGTTGAACGTAAAGCAATATCGTCACACTTTTGAAGTCCAAACAGATTATTTCTTCGTCTCCGCAAGAGACCAGCGTTTGGCCATTCTCTGAAGTTCGAGGAGGTGTTCGGGCCAGTCATGTAAGGTAGCCGGATCAAAGTCAGCCCCATTCGGCCAGACCAACGCGTGGACATCAGGATCAATCCGAACTTGGCTGAATAAGGCTGCGTCACGAAGTGGACCGAATACCTCGCCCTCTAAGATGGCTTGGAAATCAATGACCTGTTCCATCTCATCGTCGAAACACACTCGAAGAGTGTAGGGAGCCAGTCTTTCAAAAGAAACCACGCGATAGATGGGATGATTCACGTCGGTCGCCTTTATTGGCTTGAAGTCGTCTGGCTCACAATGGGTTGTAGCTAGGGCTTGCTGAATTTCACGGACTTGAAGCGATAGTTGGGTCCCACCCCTCGGCAATCTTTTCGCGGCAATCGTTGGATGATGCGAACATGGTCTGAGTATAAATGAGATGGAGCGATTTGCCAGACGATATTTTACGCAGCTTCCGATGTTTTCGGCTTTTGCCGAGAACGTAAACTTTCAGTGCGCTTGTCCCAAAACTCCAACTCTTCTTGCTTGGACTTCCCGGCTAACAATTGCCCAACGTATTCCGCACCACGTCGTTTCAAGGCGACGCATTCCGGTTCCATGTTGCCCTCTACAACTTTTTTGACGGTTCACTTATTCGCTTTACTCTTGTTGTTTCGGTCCCGGCCCTATCTTCTCCTACACCCTCAGTCATCCCTGTAGGTGTTCAGTCATTCGTTGACAGAATGAGGAACTGCCCACAAAGTGGGAACCAGAAAGAAGGGCTCTATTTTCCCTCCCCTTTGTAAGGGGAGGCCAGGTGGGGTAGAGCCACGCGTCCATGGGGCATAGGGTTGCGCTGTTCCTGCCACATCTTCTACCTCCCCTTGCCCCTCCTTACAAAGGAGGGGAACTGAGGCACAGAAGGAGACAGCGGAAAGTGTCAATGAATGACTGAACATTTACAATCCCGCACCCGCCCCACAACAGCCTGAATCTTTTTCTTAAATCACTCAATCGGTTTACGGTTGGGGAGCGCGGCGGCTACCCCGGCACATGGAAGGCTCTCCCCAACGGTTCAAACTCTTCCACGTCCTGAGCGTTGAGCTTCTGACGAATCTGCTCGAACAGGCGAATCGTATCGGGAGCGTAGAGACGCTCTCCACAGCGCAGACAGACTTCCGCGGAGACGGTCATCGTAGCGAGATTCACACCCCCGCGCAGCAGCTTCTCGGTCTGCTTCACAACGACTTCCCCACCGCACACCGGACACGTCTTGAACAAACTCATTCTGACCTCCTTGTGCGCCACATGACCCAACGCGAAGGATCGGGCCTATATGTCGTGATCAGGACTGCCGATTCTGTTTCCTGATTATAGGCCCAAACACTATGAACGGGCTCGCCAGTCGGTGTATCTCCATAAATCAAACAACTGGGATAGGGACCGTCGTCAGGGTAATCTTCAACTATTTCACCGTGGACGACACTGTGTAGAATCTCGTCAAATGACAAATGATCTGCAAGCGCCTCAACATCCGCATGATCTGTAATACGTACCCGACCGTACCGTATCGCTGTGAGAATATCTTCAATATCCATCAGGAATCAAACATGATTGGAGACAACCAGCTATTTCCCCACTTCAGAATGATGCGTAGAAGATAACCGTAACATTGTCGAACTTTTGAGATCACAACAGGCTAATTTTTCGTCTCCGCAAGGGGCCGTGCGTTCGGCGGTCTTACGCGAGCGGGAAGAAGGTTAGACGGCCAGTTCGATTTCTCGGACTTCGGCGTCCCCTAACAGGTCTTCGATGACGCTAAAATATTCCCGGATGGCGACTTCGATATTCGCGAGGGCCTCTGCTTCGGTTTTGCCCCGGGACCAACATCCGGGCAAGCCAGGCACCGATACACTGTAACCTTCCTCAGAATGGTAAAGGGCAATTTTGTATCTCATGATCCCAACCTCGCGCATCATTAACGAATCGCGGACAACGGCAAGTTACTCAAACAACGCCCTAGGCAGCTTTGATTGCCTAATAATTGAAAGCAGCGTTCCCATCTTCAGTTCCTTGTGGTCAGATACAAGGACGGTGATAGTACTGCAGGACTCGACCTTTTGCATGATGACATGGCTTCTTCTGCAGCCGGACCTCGGCAAATCCATGCCGTGCAAGTATGTCGCAGGCTTCCCTGCCCGATAACACTCGGAGTCTAGCTAACGGCGATCTCGACCTTCGTCACGTACACTTCCTCGTGCAGCAGATGCTGAATTTCGGTGGCTGAAGCCGTCTCGAAAAACAATTTCAAGGCCTCCTTCAAATTTTCTCGCGCCTCAGCCACGGTTGCTCCCTGACTTGCGATGTCCAACTCAGGGCAGAGGGCCACGTAGCCATCGCCTTCGCGTTCAATAATTGCCGTCAATTGTCTGGTCATCATGACTCCCGATCTCTCACTTGAACCTACACGAATACCGAGGGTGAGACACCGAAGCGTTTTGACAAAGCGCGGATCTGCCTGACGTTCAGGCCCCGTTTGCCGTTCAGAATTTCCGAAACGACCCCTTGGGACCCGACCTCCGCCAAGTCCGACTGGCTCAGATTGTGCTCCTCCATGAAGAATCGCAGCAAAGCCGCTCCTCCCCGCATTCAGGCATGGCATGGTGCTGTTCTTCCCAGGCATGAAGAACGGTGCCAAGCGTATCAAGGTAAGTGTCTCGGGCCATGGTCCAAACCTCCGTGACTAGAAGTTGAGAATAGATAGGGGGTTAGTCTTGATATTTAGTTAAATACTCTTTCACCCTATGACGATCTTCGTTTTCCTTGTCTCCTTTGAAATAAATCTCGATAAATTCGATGCGTTGTTCTTGCTCAAAATACGAGTAGATGACGCGAAGTGACGATCCTTTTAAATATCGACAAAATAAGCGAGCTTTGACAATGTGCACATTCTCGTTCTGTGCGATGACGGCAAAATGCTTCTGGTTCCCAAGCGGGGCAACGGAAACAACGTTCTGAAACTCCCGAAGATCTTCGGAAAGTGATTGGTATTTCCTGGCAAGGCGCTTCCGTTCTTTTTTAAATTCCGGCAGTTCATCAAAGGTCATCGTCATAGTTTCGTACGGAGTACCTCTCATCACGATAAAAGACGCTCTCATACGAAAGCGGCTGGCCGTCTTGCGCGGATTTCCAGGGAATATCTTCGTGTGAATAGAGTTCTATCTCTTTCGCGTTTTTATCGGATAGACGGGCTAGCACACCGTCAATATGTTCAACGTCGCGCGCAGACAATATCGCAAGGTTCGGTCGCTTGAGGGGAAGGTATTTCTTTTGACCGTATTTAAAATATTGACTGTTGACTCCCTCGATTTCTCCATGCTTTTGCATATCTTGCAAAATCTTACCCAATTCAACCGAGGTGGGACCGTGATGATTCTTGATATACGTCGCACCCATCAGGTTTTCCTCGAATTTTTCGTAATAATCAAAATCGATGAAATACAGCAGCTTATGAAGCACAGTCTCCCCCACATTCGGTTTGCCGCCGACTTTATTCAAGACATAAAGAAGCACCTGCTTGAATATGTCGAGATTTTTTTTCTCAACGCGAATGCGGAGATCTCCGGTTTTTCGTGCAGGCGGTTTTGTGAGCGTCACGGTATGTCTGGGCTCGCGGCCCGCCAAAAAATCATCAAGCGACATATCAAAAATCCCCGCAAGCGTTCGGGCTTCGATGACCGTTAGCTCCCGCTCACCGCGCTCAATGTGCATGTAGGTGGGGCGAGACATCCCCAGCTCTGACGCAAGATACGCCTGCGTCAGATTACGTTCGGTTCGTTGCCGTTGAATAAATTTTCCAAGCATGGCTCTATCCTGCCTCGCTTCTTGCTATTGGCATGAAAATAGCCAAAAACGCCCCGAATCCGTCATCCCTGTATGTATTCAGCCATTCGTTGACAGAATGAGGAACTGCCCACAAAGTGGGAACCAGAAAGAAGGGATTTCTTTCCCCTCCCCTTTGTAAGGGGAGGCCAGGTGGGGTAGAGCCACGCGTCCATGGGGCATAGGGTTGCGCTGTTCCTGCCA
>MKWU01006159.1_pt1 | contig 12402 bp, 11 predicted proteins | sample 809101 | NCBI WGS metagenome assembly MKWU01 (sample SAMN05860141, study PRJNA318959) | sponge metagenome | host: Aplysina aerophoba | place: Slovenia: Piran, Adriatic Sea, Gulf of Piran | collected 2013-05-07
GATACAGTAGCCATCTTTGAGGAGCTGAGCTCTAGCGTTACGGAAATATTCGGGATCGGTTTTCATTAATGTACTAGCGTCACGGTACGGAGAAGAGACGAATCTTTCTACGAATAGTTTTTGGGCGTGGTTTCATTGGATTCAATGGTAGCACGGAACGAATTTCTAAGTCTGTGGAGATACAACACTTCTGATGACGATCTGATAGAAATCAATCAAGCAGAAAATGCGATTTTCGGCGACTGGAAATAGCCTTAGTTTGCCTTTCTGACCGCACAAAAACTATCATTTTTCGTCTGTAGACGCTGTGGCGAACGAATTCATATGGCTGGACTGACTGAAGAACAACGTTACCTTTTTGACACATTCGGATTCATTGTCCTCAAGAACGTTGTGTCTGAGCAACAAATCGAAGAGTTGAAGTCGACACTTCGCCAACCCACTGAGCAGTTCGACCCTATTCAACAAGAAAAAGGACCGCTGCATTGGGGACCCGTCTGGCGTGCTCTATTGGATCTTCCACAAGTGGCAGCAGTGTTGGAGGACATCATCGGGAACCATGCTGTTAGACGAGCTCGGGAGAAGATGGGTCGACCGGCACTACCGACGTTTCGTATAGATCATGTGAACATCCATACACACGTAAAGAAGGGTTTCAAAGGTGCATCTCTCCATGGAGGATGGAAGGGGACAGGGGGTGCCCAATTCTCATCCTATCACGATGGATTTTTCTATAACGGGCTAGTGTCTGTTTCCTTTGAACTCTATGACACCTACCCAAACAATGGAGGATTTGGGTGCATTCCAGGATCGCATAAGTCAAATGTACGACTCCCAAGAGCGTGGCAACTACTTGAGAATGAGGTTCCTGATTGTGTCACTCGGGTGCCTGCGGTTCCAGGAGATGCGATCATCTTTACCGAAGCAATCACCCACGGTACACTGCCGTGGACGTCGGACGCACCTCGATCCACTCTGTTCTATAAGTTTTCCCCGCATGGTTCTACATGGTCTGGCGATTACTTTGATCCAAACGAATTTCGACAGTACGAGGATGTCAATGATCGAATATTGGCATTATTGGAACCACCTAACGCAAGGTATCATGGGCGACCGACTGATCCATTTAGATCAGCCGACTGAAGTACGACATCAATTGCAGTTCCAAGCACCATCTGTGGCAAGATCGCGGAGGCAGGTGATCTAGGTTGCGTCAATAGAGAGATTTTGGAGGTAGGAGTCCAGTCGGTGGAAACGATAAACAACTGGAAATATGGATACTCAAGGGACTCTCTTGATGGCAATCAGTATTAGAACGAAACCGACGTTGATGACGTTGATGGTACCTATTTCAAGATTGATCGATTGCTTGATGCGGGAACGCACTACCTTGAGGTGCGCGGAGTTCAAGACCGGACAGGCACATACGCAGAAGCTACCTGTTTCGTTGCGGCTGATAGATTTGGTGATGGAGATGCTGAAATGTACTTAAGCAAAGTCAAAACTTATTGCTTGCCTCAGGCGCTAGGGTTCCCGATAGGATTACTGGGGGTTCTTCCGAAATCAATGATGTCTGGCGATCATTATGCTAGACGATGGTTGAATCTTTGAGGAAGGTGGTCACCGGTATATATGTGATCAAGTTGTTGGGTGTAGCATTCGCCATAGAGACTTAGAACGAGGTATGACAATGGATGAGGTTGTGAGGGCGAAACTGTATTGGACTGACCGAGGTAGCCACAAAATCCAGCGCGCCAACCTAGATGGCTCTAAGGTTCAAGATCTCATTACCACTGGATTGGACTACCCTTTCGGTATTGCCCTGGATGTTCCAGCCGGAAAGATGTATTGGACTGACAAAATCGGGCATAAAATCCAGCGCGCTAACCTAGACGGTACCGAGGTAGAAGACCTAATTCACACTAGATTTTTCGAACCTGATAGTATTGCCTTGGATGTCACTGCCGGAAAGATGTATTGGGGTGACGATTACCAAGAAAACATCCAACGCTCCAACCTAGATGGCTCCGAGGTTGAAGTGCTCATTGACCTTGGTAGAAATTTAAGGATTGCTTATGGTATTGCCTTGGACGTCATTGCCGGAAAGATGTATTGGATTGCCGATGCCAAGTACATCCAGCGCGCCAACCTTGATGGTACTGCGGTTGAAGACCTCGTTACCACTAAATATTCAATGAATGCTAGTATCGCTTTGGACGTCACGGCCGGAAAGATGTACTGGACTGCAGGGGATAGAATCCAGCGTGCTAACCTAGATGGCACCGCAGTTGACGACCTCGTTACCACTGGATTGAGTGGACCTGAAGGAATTGCCCTGGATGTCACAGCCGGAAAGATGTATTGGATTGATGATAGCAGGTACATCCAGAAGGCTAACCTAGACGGCACCGCGGTTGAAGACCTCATTATCACCGGATTGTCCAAGCCTGAAGGTATTGCCATAGCTTACTAGATTGGATACGTGGTGTGCTGGGATAAGATGAGTGTTCCGAAGTAGTGGATTTGGATCAGCACTGTCTCAATCATTTTATGAACTGACCGCCTCACTACATCAGAAGTGACGCGGTAGGCTTTGTGGCAGGAATGGCTGTCAAGCGGCATTGCAATTAACCATATTTCCGAAGCCTAAACTCCGCACTGAATGTTTCTTTGGCGGGTTGATTGATCGCTTCTTTGACAAGACCCAAGTAGAAAAGATCTCAATATAGACACGACTCAAGACCGCATACTTGACGAAGGATCTCCTTCGGCATCTGGAGGGGTTTGGGTGCGCAATCTGTTTTGTGGTGCTTATTTAGTTGCTACAACATTCGGTCGTTCGCTAAAAGTATCCGCAAGCAAGGAATCGGAAACTCGTGCGTGCCATCAAGATTTTCATCAAGGATGCCTTTGTGTACATAGTGCATGACGAGTATTTCAACTGTTGAATCCTTGAAGAGGGTGGCTATCGCAACCTGTGTGATCATGTTGGTGGGTGTAGCATTCGCTATGGAGTCGTAGAACGAGGTCAAGAAGTGGAGAAGGTTGGCAGCACGAAACTGTATTGGACTGACAATAGCTTTCAGACGGCCAAAATCGGTTGTGCCAACGAAGATGGCACCGCGGTTGAAGACCTCTTAACAACTGTATTGCGGGAACCTTCTGCTATTGACCTAGATATCTCAACTGGAAAGATGTACTGGACTGACTATAGCGCAAACAAAATCCAGCGCGCCAACCTTGACGGCTCAGAGGTTGAAGACCTCATTACCGATGGATTATCTCAACCGTCTGGTATCACCCTTGATGTCCCAGGCGGAAAGATGTATTGGACTGACTGGAGCCAAGAGGCGGCCAAAATCCAGCGTGCAAACCTAGACGGCTCAGAGGTTGAAGACCTTATTACCACTGACTTATCCGTACCTCGTGTTATTTCTCTGGATGTACTAGACGGGAAGATGTATTGGGCAGAACGGGGCTTTGCGAAAGGTAAAATCAAGCGCGCTAACCTAGACGGCACCGCGGTTGAAGACCTCGTTACCGATGTTCTCCGAGAACCTTCTGCTATTGCTCTGGACGTCACAGCCGGAAAAATGTATTGGACTGACCACATTACGGCAAAAATCCAGCGCGCCAACCTGGACGGCACCGCAATTGAAGATCTCATTGCCACAGGAGAGGCGAGCCCTGAAGGTATTGCCCTGGATGTCACAGCTGGAAAGATGTATTGGACAGACCATTACTTTGATCAGGAAATTCGCAGTGATGTGAACAAAATCCATCGCGCCAACTTAGACGGCACCTCAGTTGAAGACCTTTTCGGCTACTTGACGCTTGGTCCAAAAAGGGGACTTTCTGGTATTGCCCTGAATGTCACAACCGGAAAGATTTATTGGACTGACACAAGTCTATTAAAGGACAAAATCCTGCGTGCGAACTTGGACGGCACGGAGGGTGAAAGCCTCATTACCACTGGATTGGCCAGGCCTGAAGGTGTTGCAGTTGATGTCACAGCAGGGAAGGTGTATTGGACTGACTATGGATCTAAGACTTCCAAAATCCAGCGCGCCAACCTGGACGGCACCGCGGTTGAAGACTTCATTACCACTGGGTTGTCCTTACCTCGTTGTATTGCCCTGGACGTCAAGGCCGGAAAGATATATTGGACTGACCGTGGTTCATATAAAATCCAGCGCGCCAATCTGAACGGCACCACTGCAGTTGAAGACCTCATTACCACTGGTTTGAGTAGCCTTGAAGGTATTACCCTTGATGTCACAGCTGAAAAGATGTATTGGACTGACTATACCTACAACGCAGCCAAAATCCAACGCGCCAACTTGGACGGCACCGCAGTTGAAGATGTCATTACCACTGGATTGTCAGTGCCTATGGGTATCGCCTTGGACGTCACAGCTGGAAAGATATATTGGACTGACTGGGGTTTAGACAAAATCCAGCGCGCCAATCTAGACGGTAGTGCTGTTGAAGACCTCGTTACCGCTGGATTGGGGCGCATTCCTGATATTGACCTAGATGTCACAGCCGGAAAGATTTATTGGATTGGCCAATATAAGAACAAAGTCCAGCGCGCCAACTTAGACGGCACCGAGGTTGAAGATCTCATTACCCTTGACGAATCATCTATCCCTTGTGGCATCGCCATAGGTATCTAGATTGGATACGTCAAGTTTTAGGGTTGAGATAGTTTGGAGTCCCACCCAGTTTTCTTCAACCAAACCGAGACCGTGAACGTGAATTAGAAGAATTCGCGGAAATTCTGTTGCACGAATTCCGCGTCTTTACATCTTTTCAGAATCGACCAATGGTTTTTTGCTTGTCTTATTTTGTTTGTTGACAAACTTTTTTGATTGATCCTCTCAATCAGTATGGTTGGTACAAAGTAAAAATCACAGGAGTTTTCGTGCTTCGTTTCCTCAGTCTTTACACCGACCACAATGTCTGATGTTTTAGTATTCTGTATATACGTCTTTACATTCGATTTGTATTGTCGGTCGACACCGCCACGACCACCTCCCGTAAAGGAGATTGACCCGCTAGGATTCACAGTCTTAACCTGAATTCTGATAAATTCAGGCAATGTTTGAGTGCTTAGCTCAACTACGATGTCGTAACTCGATAGTGGCAGATTGACCAATGAAGCATTGAAGTCATGGTCAAGCAAAGCTGCTAGGAGTCGATTCTCTTTTGCGATTCCTTTCGCTACTGCATGTCTCCCGCTCTTTATGCTTTCGACGAGAGAACTCACTTTTGAAGCACTACGACGAAATCGTTGTTGATTCGTTCCTTTCGAGGTACTTTAATAAAGTGATTAATAACCGCAGAAACGAAGCACAACTCAATTTCAAAACCTAGATCTGTAGCGATTGAGCACAGATATTTCCAAGTTTCAAAATCATGGTTCCTAATGCGGTTATTTCCGACAACGATTACATAACGTCCTCGTGGTTTAAGTACTCGATGTACTTCTCTCAAGTTAGTGCTCATTTCCAAGAGGTATTTCGTAGCTATGTACGCTCGTCTCGGATCTAAGTCGAATATTTTTTGGATGACCTCATCTGCCTCCTTACATCTGGAAGAGTGTAATCGAGAGTATTCAGCAGCTCTCACCACTTCCGTACCTACGTGTTGTTGCTTCATTTCTCGTAAAGAGCCTCGTTCTATACCCAGCCAATAAATCTCTAGTTGATGAGTTCGTGGATAGTCGACGGCGTTTACATAGGGAGGAGAGGTTAGAGCTAAATCAATTCTTTCATCTTCAATTTGCGATAGATTTCTCGCATCTGCTTCAGTAGGAACAATGACTCGACCAGATGGGTTCAATGCGTTCAATTCACACATCCGCTCCACTTGGAGGTCAGTTCGTTTCAGGAATCGATCGATTGCCATTCGCGGCCAGATCTTTTTTCCAAGACTCTTTCTGACTACAGTTCTGGTACAGTTATTGTCAGCTTCTGAGACGTGTCGAATAATTGACGAAAAACAAACCAAAAAAAATCGCTTGATTTGCTCAGAAGTCTGCGTTGCTTCAATTTCATTTTTAATAAAAGCGAGCTCTTTCAGGATATATGACTTAAACCAGTTGTTGCGGTATGGAAAATCAGGAATACCTTCAATTTTTGCAGTATCGGAGTAGCTTTCGACTCGTTTACTCAAGGATTTCCATGCACGTCTCAATGGGACGTCGTTTAATACTGTTGTCTTCACCTCGGTTATAAGACGAGCGAACGGGTCCACATCTATACCGATACTGTGGCGACCTCTTGTAGAAGCTTCTAGATTTGTTGTGCCACTACCTGTGAACGGATCAAGCAGCCAGTCGCCTTCTCTTGAATACTTGGATATGATCCACCGTGGGAGCTCTGGAAAGAACTTTGCCGGAAATTTGTGAATACCGTGAGTGAGCGTTACCTGACTTTTACTAACGAATAAAAAACTCTCGCCATTCTTAGGATTCAGATCAACCGGGATATCACCGACAATCTGACGGGGACGGAATGCTTCGTTCTCACTTGAATGATCTTTATGATCTGCTATAGCTCGGTTATTGCCATTTGCTTGGATGGCAGTGTTAGCAGATAAGCTATTGACCTCAATCAACATTCCTCTCTTCGATTTCTAGTTAAAGTTAGTTCAGGAAATTTACAAAGTTTCTATGTATTTTAGTACATGAATGGCTATTTCGTTCTTAATACTCCTGCCGTACTAATTTTGAATTAGTCAAACAAAATGTGCTAGTGCCGATCAATAGGATTTAAACGCGAAACTTGAACGTATAGAACACACAAAAAAAGCACGTTTTTAATACGTCACCTATCACTGGGAAGGTCGTTCGTCGCAGAGTACTGCTACTCGATGTAGTTCCCTCACTTCGTAGCCATAATCGGGGACTGCACAGTGTTGCACGCAACGATTGTCCCACATTGAAAGAGTTCCTGACTCGTATCGAATCCTTGCCTGATATCGCTCACGCGTACAGTGGTCGTAAAGAAAGTTCAAAATCGCGGTGCTTTCCATGGGTGGGAATTCAGGTATTCGACGAGTAAATCCTCTGTTGACGTAGAGTGCCTTTCGACCAGTTTCTGGGTGAGTGATCACGATCGGATGCGTCACAGGCTTTCTGATCAAATCAATGTCGAAATTTCGTCCATCGTGTTGTGCATGTAAAGGCTCAAGGAAGTCCTTCATATTTTCTGACAGATCTTCATATGCCTTGTATTGCGAGCAGTAGATCGTGTCTCCACCGACCGACGGGAGCTTTCGAGCATGCAGCATGGAAATCTTCGGAGGTATTTCCTTCCAACTAACGTCTGAATGCCAGCCTTCCGCACTTGCGCGTCTTTTGGGTCCCGAACTGATATTTAGGACATCGTCGTAGCCTTTAACGGTAGGGGAGTATCCATGGACATCCAAACTTCCCCAACGTAATCCCCAATCTCTTAGTTGACTATCTGTTAATCCTGGATTGTCATGGATCGCAAGAACACTGTATTCCATCAAGAGCGAATGAATCGCTGCAAACCCATCGTTATCCAAGTTTGCAATGTCGACGCCTCTCACTTCTGCACCGAGTGCACCACTCAAAGGTCTAATGTCTATATTCTCAGATTTAAGGTAATCGTTGACTACTGCTGGTTCTGCCATAGGTTTTTCCTACTCAAGAAATAGATAAGTACATTGTAAGTCAGCAATTGTATTTGGATGGCGAAAGGAAGAATCTACTTAGATCCGATTTGCGACCTTGCCAACGAGGCTTGAACCAGCAGAGCCTGCTTGCTGCGATATACCCTGGTAAGGTGCTGTCATACCTTGAACTGAACGGGATACTTGGGAGCCAGCCCACCCCATCATGGTTGCCCAAAGGATGGGTAGACCTATATACATAAGGGTGGTTACCACATTCAGAACTAGGCGTTTTCCGGCATGTTCCGTATTGCCTAAGAACACTTCAACCAACGCACTTGAGTCTGGGTACATGGATTCGATCAAGTTCTGATCAATCCAGAGCACCATATACCAAAGAACCGTCCAAAACTTTATGGTGAAAATCGCAACGGCGGCATCCATCATTGCAAAGAATGAGTATCGGGACACTACCAAAAATACAGGTAGTAAGGCGTAGAGTCCCATGAGTAATATGGCCTGAAGGATTGGTAGGAGTTGCACGAGGACTCCCACTACCAAGCTAGAGACCCCTGCAGCAATAACGATTCCGGCGGTATTCAAAGAACCTTTGATAGATCGTTCGACACTGCCAATCCATCCGTCCGTTGCAAGATTATTGCGTGCAACGACGTTGTCGGACCATTGATCGGGTGCATTCATGAGTGCTGCTTTTACGCCTACATCCAAGTAGGCTTCGGAATTCAGGGTAAAGCCAATGTTGAGTAGGTTTCGCAGAAATCCTCTAGCTGTTTGATCCACACTATCGATGATTTTGCGTCGCAGTCCTCGACTATTGTGTTCCCACCATTCCTTACACATGGGACGACCTTGGGCAGTCGTGAGTCCGTCGTATTCCGTATCTCGATGCCGATCAAATGGCCATCCAGTGACAAATTCGGATGCGCGAAATGTGTCGTAGTAACCTGATATTTGCCGGTATACGTGGGAACCTACCCAATCGATATCGTGTAATCCTTGACTGTCGAGAATCGTGTCTATCGCAGAGTTACTAGGTTGATCTAGGAAATACTTCGATCGCGACGGCACGTAGCAATCGTTATAGAACTGCGCAAGTTCGCTTTTAAGACTTGGCGGTTCAATCTGAGCCATACGTGCTAGGTTCACAGTCTGTCGCAATTCATGCGCTCTAGGTAACCCTTCAATAGTTGCATGGGTGATGCCAGCCGAGACAGCCATGACGGTGTACCACCATACCGGAACGAACACGGCCAGATCGTGATCTTCGAATCCATGACTGCCGAAAGTGCTGTCATTGGATGTAAATGTGATTGGGGTTGGGTTCGGATTGCTCAACGTCGGAGGTGGAGTGTAGGCGAGTTCAGTGGACCGCAGAGGAGTTAGACCCACAGGTTGTGCTGCGATTACTACCACGAACAATGCAGTAAATATCTGAATCTCTAGTTCACGAAGAGACCACCTTGCAGCGACTGAGCTCGGTGCACTGATGGCCGCATTTCGCCAATGATCGATGATCAAGCCGAGAAACGGTAGATAAACCAATCCTGTCGAAGTCAGGACATCCCACAATACTCGGTAGAACATCCACCCAAACAGTGAGGTGAACAGTTCTAAGTAACTATCTACGACCAAAGGCTCGACGCGAGGTTGATTAGTTTTGGTAGTGCTTGCTGGCCTAGCGTAATTTCAATAATCAGCAACAGAGCAAAGACTCGATATTTGTTGGCTACGAGGAAGTCCAAGTGCCAAGTAGGAAGGACATGCCATCGGTGGAGTATCTGTAGCAATGGTTGCCAACAAATCAGAAGGGTGAATAGACAAATCAGGCGGATCGCTCCGAAAAAGTTTCCAAACTGAGAAACTCGTTCCTGAAATGTTCGTAACTTGCCAACCCAAGCATCTGAGGGACTGAGCAGTGGGTCCAAAGTGAATAATCCAATGACAATTACTCCAACTCCGACTAAAGACACAAAGATCATCATTCGGGTGAACGAAAATCTCTGGCTGTTCGTAGACATGTGTCTTGTATTTACTGGTGCTAACCTCATCATGGATCCACCACTCGACCGTCCATGAGAGGGTCATCGTTCCTAACGCCTTGCTCAGGTATGGATAGCGATAACACACGTCGCTGTTGAACTCTGAGTAGGAGGGATGAGACCGTATCCGATAGGATCGTTCTTCGTGCCTGGTGTTCGAACAGCAGACGGTCCATCTCTCGATCGATTTCGTCGATGGTTCGTCTGGCGTGTTCCTGAACCATTGGAAGTGATTCGGCTTCAGGCAACTGACGGGCACTAGAGAGCAACCGTCTTGCATACATCGTCTTCTCAAGCGTACGACTTAGTGCTATGTCTGAAGCAAGTCGTTCGCGGTAAAGACTTCGATCGGGTTCAGGTAATTGGCGTAGCCCTTCGATTACCTCGCGAGTGATGTGTAGCCCAGGTGCTGAAACCTCATCTAATTTGGTTATGGTTAGAGGATCGGTAGATGTGGTCAAGGCTTTGAGGTCCTGACTCAACTGTTGTTGTTCCGTATTGATTTCAGGCAAAAGTCCACGTCCAGGAACACTTTGCTTGGTGCAACTCTCGCAAGTAGTGAGGATGTGCTCGCCAAACGTTTCTGCAATCCAGTCCTTCGATTCTTGTGGCGATGCCCAAATCTTCGTGATAGGTTTATCGTTAGACGAAGACGGGTTACTCAAGTCTCCTAAATTTCGGTTGAGCGTCAGGTTGTAGCCAGCGACCGCTAAATCTGAGGTGACTTTAATTTCGGGTTGGCTGTCGCCACCGGCTGGAGTTCCATAGATCCACGGTACACCTTCACTGCCTTTGCTTTTGTCAACGTTCTTCTTTGCAGTAGCAGCGGTGGTGCTCCCAAAACCCAATTCTCTTTTCCATGCATTGGCTCTCGATATCACAAGGAGGTCTTGATACGGATTTTGACCATTGGCTATGGCCGATTCAATTTGCTCGCAGGATTTCGTAGCGACATCCAACTGCAGTTCCGCACGAATGAGTGAGTTTTGCATCAGGTCATATAAACCAGGATTGGCTCGCTGAAGGATGAGTGCGGGTAGGGAGGAGATGGCTCCCGTGGCGGCATTGACCATTGCTTTTACAACGTTATCCGCACCATCCTTGACTTGATTGAGTGTGTGTGCAATCGACGCTAGTGGATCGAACTTTCCACAGCTATATCCCATACTGAGTTGACCATTGCCGTCTACTTTGATTGAAGTGACCGATGGATTTGCAGGGGCGCGAATAGGCTTTGCGCCTCCAATCTGGTAGTACCACAGTCCATTGGAAGCCGGTCCATTTGCCTGGACTGAATAACACAAGAGGCAGGTAAGGGTTAAGCCACAGATTTTCTTAATAGTCGATATCTCCTAAGTATTCTTGACCTGCAGGTTCGCAGCAGGTATAAGACCGCCAAAGATTCCATAGGTAACTTCGGTTGTGGTTCAAGGGTTGGGAAAGGTTGCCGAGAACATCCGCTCTACCCAGTAGATTGCAGGTGTTCTCAGTTTTTGGATAGATGAGTTGCCACGCTCCAGTTGCTTTTTGGTTTTTGTTGAGAGCGCGAGGCGATTGGTAGTAATCTGAGTTTCGGTTGTTTGGTTCGATTTTGACCCGACCGACAGTATCATGGGTTAATAAGTGAACTGCGCGAAATGCTGTGACGGCAGCCGCTTTGAAGGGATCAGGATTTAGTACCCATCCACATCGAGGTTTGATCGGACCCCAGCGGTCAAAGGTTGTGCCTATTGACTCCGGAAACGGATTGAGCGAGTCAAGCGACAAATCCAATAATGGTTCTCTCCACGCAAGGGCATCAAGCAGGCTCTGATAGTAGGGGATTAGCGGTTTAGTCTGACCATCACAAAGCACCTGCGAGACTATCGGTACTTCGATATCAATGAGTGGGTGACCAAAGACATCGGCTTCAAAGTAGTGCAAAGATCCTGTCTTCGACGGTCCGTGGGTATGTGGCACGCCTCCACCACCAATCGGATATCCTGTTGCAGTAGCAAAGATCTGTTGTAGAGCAAGTTCTCTTGGTTTGCGGAGTAGCTCATTGAGTTCCTGCCAAGCCAACTGGTCGTGTTGAATTTGGGCGGCAACCACAAAGTCAGGTCGATAGTGGCGAACTTTGGGTGAGGTCTTTACCGAACAACCCAACAGACTGCACTTCAACCAAAAGCACTGACCCACCACCTCCCACTCGAGACAGTTCCCTATGGCTTCGACAGTAGCCTGAGTGATTTGGGCCGTGTTCAGTCCTAGTGTAGATGCATGGCTGAACTGACTTCCAAGGATGAGATAGATGAGACAGACTAGCCCGTTGATTCGCGCGCGTTTTCGCATATGGAACGAATTCTTGGCTTGCTAGCTTGTAAGATCAGGAGAAATCAATTCATCATTTGTAGGGATTCCACATTCCCGTTGATTCCGCTTCTTCGATCCTTCTAAGTCTGACATTCATGTCGATTTAATGCAGCCGACGACCGTATAGCTCTTGTTTGGATTCAGTTCACAGCGTCTTTTGATGAGTTCAGATAATTCCTCAGCTACAATACTGGAGAGTATGGAAGATAGTAGGAAATAAGTAAATAAGCTTGTTAATTCAATAATTTGAATTAATTTCTTGTTAGCGTTTCTCATTTTCCACCCAAGCATGTCAAGTAGACGATGAATTAACAAATCGGCTTGAGTTTCGAGATTTAGGTAGACA
>MKWU01006160.1_pt1 | contig 12402 bp, 13 predicted proteins | sample 809101 | NCBI WGS metagenome assembly MKWU01 (sample SAMN05860141, study PRJNA318959) | sponge metagenome | host: Aplysina aerophoba | place: Slovenia: Piran, Adriatic Sea, Gulf of Piran | collected 2013-05-07
CCTTCGGCGTATACAGTGAAGGACCCATCGAGGATCCGGCGGACATTCAGGCCGCGGTCCGGCGGGCGCTGGCGGTGGTCAAGGAGGAGCGCAAGCCGGCTCTGCTGGACGTGATCATTCAGGCGATATGAGGATGGTCCGATGAGTTTGAATGGCGCCCTTCGACTTCGCTCCGCTACGCTCAGGACGAACGGGGAAGGAAGGGACCGGGACGGGAAAGGGATCTCGCAACCGGAAGGGATCTCGCAACCGGAAGGGATCTCGCAACCGGAAGGGATCTCGCAACCGGAAGGGATCTCGCAACCGGAAGGGATCTCGCAACCGGAAGGGATCTCGCAACCGGAAGGAGTCTCACAACCGGAATGGATCCCCCAACCGGAACGGATCTCACAACCGGAACGGATCCTATAACCGGGAGGGACCCCACAACGAAAAGGGACCCCACAACCGTTCGTCCTGAGCGTAGCGGAGCGCAAGCGAAGCGAAGTCGAAGGGCGCCATTTCAGTTGACCCGTTCGAAAGACGCCACCCAAAACAGGAGGATTCGTCATGGCCTACGATATAGTCATTCGCGGAGCGACGATTTGTGACGGCTCGGGCAAGCCCCGTTACACCGGCGACGTGGCCGTCGAAGGAGGCACCATCCGGGAGGTAGGCGGCAAGGCCGGCCCCGCCCGCCGCGAGGTGGACGGCGACGGGCTGGTGGCGGCGCCCGGGTTCGTGGACGGCCACACCCACATGGATGCGCAGCTCTTGTGGGACCCCCAGGTGACCAGCTCCTGCTATCACGGCGTCACCAGCATCGTCACGGGCAACTGCGGCCTGAGTCTGGCGCCGTGCAAGCCCGAGGACCGGGACATCCTGCTGCAGACCTTCTCGCACGTCGAGGGCATGGACATCGAACTCTTGCGGCGTGCGGTGGAATGGACCTGGACCGACATGGCCGGTTACATGAACGCGGTGGAGGCCATGCGGCCGGCGTTGAACGTCGGCATGCTGGTGGGCCACTGCCCGCTGCGGCAGTACGTCATGGGGGAGGACGCCATCAAGCGCGCCGCCACCGCGGACGAGGTCGCGGCCATGCAGGCGCTGTTGCGCGAGGCGCTCAACGCCGGGTTGCTGGGCTTCTCCACCAACCGCAACGAACGCCACTTCCGCGAGGACGGCGAACCGCTGCCCAGCCGGCTGGCGGAGTGGGAGGAGCTGGAAGCCCTGGGGCAGGTGCTCGCGGACCTCGATCGGGGGGTGATCCAGATGAGCTCGGCGGGCCAGAACGCCGAACGGGTGGCGTCGCTGGCGGACTTCTCGCTCCGCACCGGCCGCCCGGTGGTGTGGAATTCCATCCTCCACCGCTGGTCCAAGCCCGACGAGTGGCGCGAGTTGCTGGACGCCACGGTGAAGGGCTTCGAGCGCGGCGCCCGGGCCTGGGCCAACACCAACGTGCGGCCCTTCAACAACCGCTTCAACCTCATCGACGGCCAGGAGTTCGACGAGTTCCCCACCTGGCGCGGCCTCATGTTCAGCCCCATCGAGGAGCGCCGGGCCGCGTTCCAGGACCCGGAAGTGCGCAAGAAGCTCCGCTGGGAGGTGGTGGACAACCCCACGCCCTCGGCCTTCCACAAACGCTGGGAACTGGTCTACATCGTCAAGCCCGCCACCGAGAAGAACGCCCACCTCAAGGGCGCCAACGTGGCCGACTACGCTCGCTCCCAGGGCAAGGACGTCTTCGACGCGTTCATGGACCTGTGCCTGGAAGAAAACCTGGAAACCGGTTTCCAGACCGCCCACACCAACGGCGACGCCGACGCCGTCGGCGCCATCGTGTCGAACCCCTACACGGTCCTGGGGCAGTCGGACGCCGGCGCTCACGTGGCCATCGACGCGGGCTTCGGCTACTGCACCCTGCTGCTGGCCAAGTACGTGCGGGAGCGCGGCGACCTCACCCTGGAAGAGGGGGTCCGGAAGCTCACGTCCATGCAGGCCGAGGTCTGCGGCATCACCGACCGCGGCCTGCTCCAGCCCGGCATGGCCGCCGACGTGGTGGTGTTCGATCCCGCCACCGTGGCCCCCCGGGAGCCCGAGCTGTTGCACGACTTCCCCGGCGGCGCCGCCCGGCTGGCCCAGTACGCGGACGGCATTCATACCGTCCTGGTCAACGGACAGGTGTCACTGGAGGACGGCGAGCCCACCGGGGAGCGCTCCGGGAAGGTGCTGCGGAACGGGATTTGAGGGACTTCCGGGAGGGCGTCGAGGCGTTCCACGAGAAACGAAAGCCGGAGTTCAAGGGACGTTGACTGTTGGTGAAGGGACGCTGGTGAGCAGACACCAATTTATGATATTATCACAAATAATACGTACCGGTCACTCCGCACTGGAGACGCGCATATGGCCACCATTCCGAAGACCGTTAGCCTCACCCATAAAAACGAAGCCTGGATCAATGAGCGCATCAGATCGGGGGATTTCGGTAACGCCAGCGAGTACATCCGCGATCTGATCCGGCGCGATGAGGAGCGCCAGACCCGCATCGATGTCATTCGCGCCGCGTTGATCGAAGGGGAGCAGAGCGGCATAAGTGGGCGTACGCCGGAGGAGATCATGGCGGCCGTGATCGAGAGTAAACGCCGGAATGGCGAGTTATAGGCTTACCAAGGCCGCCGATCGGGATTTCGAAAGCATCTTCGATTTCGGTATCGACCAATTCGGCCTGCTACAAGCGAAGGCCTACCAACAGGGGATGATCGAGCGCTTCGGCCAACTCGCGGAAAGGCCATCGCTCTATCCCTCCGTAGGGCACATCCGGCCTGGCTTCCATCGCAGCGTCTATCAGTCTCACGCTATCTACTACCGAGTAGAACCCGACGGAGTCGTGATCATCCGCATCCTGGGTCGTCAGGACGCGGATGAGGCGTTCATGGAAGAAGACGAGGGCGGACTGTATTGACATCGACGAATTTCTTTTCGTACATGCAACTGATGTTGACTCTGGATCCTGCGCGACGGAGGTAGACTACATGGTGAGTATGAGCAGAGGTCGGTTCACAACCCGTTCGGCGGCCTTGGCGGTGGCGTTCGTCATGATCTGCGCGCTGTCAGCCGCGGCAGACTACGAAGCGGGCAAGCGGGCATGGGACGCAGGCAAGCCCGCCGAGGCGTTGGCGCAGTGGCGGGGGGCTGCGGACGCAGGAGACCGCCGTGCGATGTTGGCGCTGGGGCGGCTGTATCTAAAAGGACTCGGCGCGCCTCAGGACTATGTGCTGGCCCACATGTGGTTCAACTTGGCGGCGAGCCGGGGTGAGATGGCGGCGTTGAAGGAGAGGGACGCGCTTGCGGCGAAAATGACCCCGCAGCAGGTGGCTGCGGCGCAGGACCAGGCGCGGGCTTGGCGGCCTGGCGGTGGCAGGCCGACTCCGGCATCGGCAGAGCGGCCGGCCCCTGCGCCGCCGCAGCCAGCCGCGGGCCAACCGCCGGCACGTGCGATCCGGGAGGCGCAGGAGTTGCTGACGGCGCTCGGCTACGAGCCGGGCACGGCCGACGGCAAGTGGGGTGGCCGTAGCGCCAAGGCGTATACAGCGTTCCTTCGAGACGCGGGGCTGCCGCCCGGGGATACGTTGACGCCGGAGGGGTTGCGCGCCATGCGCGGGGTGGCGAAACGTCAGGGAGCCGGAACGGTCCCCGGCGCCGGGGCAAGAGCCAAGCGGCAACAACCGGTAGCGCTGCGTCCACGCCCGGAGGCGCTACACCGGGCGGCCAAGGCGGGGGACGTCGACGGTCTGAAGGCTGCGCTGAAAGCAGGGATGGACGTAAACGCACGGGACCGGCGGGGCTGGACGGCGCTGATGCACGCGGCGAACAAGGGATACAAGCTGATGGTGGGGCCGTTATTGGAGGCGAAAGCGGACCCGGATGTGCAGGCCGCGGACGGGGCGACGGCGCTGTTCATGGCTTCGGTGCACGGGCACTCGGAGATCGTCGAGTTGCTGATGAAAGCGGGAGCGGATGTGTCGATCAAGGGGCCGAAGGGCAAGACGGCGTTGGACGTAGCGCTGGCGCGCCGAGACTCGACTTCACTTAGAGCGTTCGTATTCAGCGATTGCCCTGAGTGCCCGGAGATGGTGGTGGTGCCTGGAGGGAGTTACAAGATGGGTTCACCTGGCGATGAAGCGGAACGGAGCTCCGCCGAAGGTCCGCAGCACCGGGTAACGATGCCGAGGCCGATAGCGGTGGGGAAGTACGAGGTAACGTTTGCCGAATGGGATGAGTGCGTGGCGGGTGGCGGCTGCAACGGCTACCGGCCGGGCGACGCGGGATGGGGTCGAGGTCGTCGTCCGGTAATCAATGTAAGTTGGGAGGACGCGAAGTCGTACGTGGAGTGGCTGTCGCAAAAGACGGGGAAGGGGTACCGATTGTTATCGGAGTCGGAATGGGAGTACATGGCGAGGGCGGGGACGGTGGAGCCGTTTCATTTGGGGGGTACGATTTCCACGGATCAAGCCAACTACGACGGAGACTACACGTATGGTACGGGCCGGAAGGGTGTGGATCGGGGCAAGACCGTGTCGGTGGGTTCATTTCCTGCGAATGGCTTTGGGTTGCATGATGTACATGGGAATGTGTGGGAGTGGGTGGAGGACTGCTGGCACGGCAACTATGATGGGGCACCGGCGGATGGGAGTGCTTGGACGTCTGGCGGAGATTGCGGATCCCGCGTGTTGCGCGGCGGTTCCTGGGTCAACGATCCGAGGAATCTCCGGTCCGCCAACCGCAACTGGTTCACCGCCGGGAACTGGAGCGACAGCATCGGTTTCCGTATTGCCCGAACGCTCACACCGTGAATCTTTACCTCTTTACATCCTTGCGGGGGTCCAGGGGGCGGAGCCCCCTGGACGATCTTGATGGCACTAGCGGGTTCGTATTTCCCGTTGCGAGGCTCCGTTGACCGAGACCACAGGAGATAGGGCGCGGGAGACCGGGCCGGCCCTCGATTGCCACTACCGCTTCATCTTGTGGCTCGTGCCGGCGGTCAACCGCTTCCCCCGCGCGCACAAACTCCTTCTCGGGGACCGCATCCAAGGTACCGCCATGGAAGTCCTTGACGCTCTGATAGAAGCCACCTACAACCGGCGCCGGGACGCGCCGCTATCCCACGCCAACCTCGGCATCGAGAAGCTACGATTTCTGTTCCGCTTGGCCTATGACCTCCGCTGTCTCGATTCCCGCCGCTACGAATACGCTGCACGCTCCCTGGACGAGACCGGACGCCGCATTGGTGCCTGGAGAAAGGCGCACCAAAGCCATGACGGCGCGTGACCTCTTCGATGCCATTGCTTCCTTCCCGGCCCTTTCGGCGGCAGCGCGACGCGCAGCCTTGGGGAAGCGCGCCAAGCCTGGTGCGGCGGCGTTCCTCGCCAACCAGGAAAAGGAGGTGCTGCGGCTGGAGCGTGAGCTTCGAAGCGGCCGCTACCGGCCGGGCCGTTACCGGACCATGGAGATCTTCGATCCCAAACACCGCGTGGTTTCGGCCGCTCCATTCCGCGACCGGGTGGTCCATCACGCCTTCTGCGCGGTGTGCGAGCCTATCTTCGAGCGGGGTTTCGTCCAGGACAGCTATGCCAACCGCAAGGGAAAGGGCACGCATCGGGCCGTGGCCCGCTACGAGAGGTTCCGGGACCGCTTCCGTTACGTGCTGCGCTGCGACATTTACCGCTACTTTCCGACCGTCGACCACGAGATCCTGAAACGCGGCCTGCGCCGGCGCATCACCTGCCCGCGTACACTGGCGCTGGCGGACCGCATCATCGATGCCTCGAATCCCCAGGAGCCGGTCAGGCTGTACTATCCGGGCGACGGCCTGTTCACGCCCTGGGAGCGCCGCCGGGGCCTTCCCATCGGCAACCTGACCAGCCAGTTCTTCGCCAATGTGTACCTCGACGGGTTGGACCATTTCTGCAAGGAGCCTGGCCGTCCCCCTGATCCCGCGTGTTGCGCGGCGGTTCCTGGAACAACAAACCGAGGAATCTCCGGTCCGCCAACCGCAACAGGAACACCGCCGGGAACCGGAACAACAACAACGGTTTCCGTATTGCCCGCACGCTCCGTCGCCGGAGCCGGCGTCCCCACGGGGTCGCCGGGAGCGCCCGTGAGCGTTCAGGGGCGGCCATGATGAGAGAGGACCTGCGCCCCTCTTGCCCGCTCTTTTGCGGGGAGGGGTGCGGGTGAGCCCCGCTCTTCCAAAGGCAATTTGGATTCACTATGATACAGGGCGTGGCGACGGTTGTTTGGAGCATTGTTGGAATGGCTCTGTCGGCGACGCTGGTTGTCTCGTCGCCCGCAATGGCACGAGACGAGAGAGCGCGTCTGTTCGCATCCCACGTGCTGGCCCTGCGTAACGGGGCGGTCGCCGGCGAAGACACGGCGCTCGCCGTACTGGCGGGTATGCCGGGTGCGCCGAGGGGTGATGCCGTTGAGCTCTGGCCGCCGGTCTTCGAGAATACCATCGTGAAGCTCGGCCGGCTGCGTTCCCCCGCGCCCGTGGCGCTCTATTACAACCCGTTGCTCGACATCGCCGTATTCAGCCTGTGGCAGAAACGGGGAGAACAGTACCGTGTGACATCGACACGCGCGGTGCCGGGCGAACGTCTTGCCGAAGTAGCGGCGCCCGTGGCGTTGCAACCGCCGTGGACCAAGGACGAGACCTCACCGATTGCGGCGCTCCGTGGTATCTCCGCCAACCGTCTCGGGTCTTTTCGCAAGGCTCATCCGGCTTCTGCCGTGGAGGGAGGCCAGGAGGGCGTCACCTTTGCGACGGCGGCCAAGGATATGCGAGCGGTCCTGCCCCGGCTTGCGTGGAACATGGCGATGCGCGTGCAATGGGCCGCCGAACGGTCCGCTTGGCTCGGTCCGACGCTGGAGCGCATCGACGACGCGCTGGCGGTTCGGGACGCTGGCACGATTCGTGCCGCCGCTTCCGGTACCGACGACGCCACCGCGGAGGCACTGGCGCGCCTGCCCGTAGGGTTTACCCAGCGACTGAGGCTCGACGTGGCGCTGAATGGGAGCGGGAACGCCCGCCTGATCGTGGCGTCGCTTCCCGAGGACGGACATCTTTACATCTTCGCTCTTTGCCGCCTGAGTGGAAGGAGTTGCGGGTTGCAACGGCTATTCCTCATATCGCTGGCCGAATAGGGGGTCGAGATGAATCTATTGCCCAAATTTCTCCGCTTTGCGGTTTTGACCGCTCTGGTGGCGGTGGCGGCTCCTTCCGCGGACGCAGGCCTCCGCGATGCTTTGGAGAACGCCCGGGACACCGCCAAATGCGCGTCCAAGGCCGTCTTCCGGCCGTTGAAAACTTTTGCTCAAGGGTTCAAGAACTTTGGGGACCCTGGAGGCATGAGCGAAAAGGAGTACGCACGGGAAGCCGACAAGTCCACGAAGGAAGCCATGAAGGAGTGCCTGGCGGCGAGCGAGAACATCATGGCGCGGAGCTTTGGAGTCGAGAAGGTGGCGGCAAAGGCGCGCAAGTTGGCTGCGTCGGCCAAGAGCGCCGCCGACGAGGTGTCGAAGTGGTTCGACGGGAAGAAGATGCCGCAAGAGGATGGCCGCATGGCCCTTTCCGTGGGCGACCACGAGCGAGAGTTCTACGAGCGGGAGACGGGCGTGTTGAGTAACCAACCTTTGCCGGCCGCAAAGCCGAGCCCGCTGGATGAGGACATCCAGCGCCTGTTCGAGGAGAAGCGTCAGTTGGACGAGTGGGAGGCCGGAACATGGGAGGATACGCCGACGTCCGAGGCACGGCAAGGTGCGGGGGTCCAACACGACGCGAAGTGCGGCGACGCTTGGGGGGATTGCCCCGCAACTCAGGACGTTGAAAGCCGCTGGACGGGTGCTGGCGAGCGCGTCGGACAGGGGAGCCGAGAGAGCGCTCGAACGGATGACGCGGACTCGCGTGGGGACTACACGAGCGCGTTGGGCTCCTTGCTGGGTGAAAGGGCCTCCGGGCCGGATACTGACTATCGGTCGGCCCTTGAGGCGGCCCTCGAGATAGAGGCCGAGCGCCACGCGGCCAAGTTGCGCAGGGAACTCCAAGAGAAGAGCGCGCGGGAACGGGTCGCCCGGCACCGGGAGGAGAAGGCGCGCCAGCGCGCGAGGCTCGAGCGCGAAGCCGCGGCAGCCTGGAAGAAGCAGTTGGGCTCAAGCGCGCCCAGCACCACCACCTTCGGAGGCAGCGGGAGCGCACTGAAGGCATTCCAGGATACAATTATCCGGTTCAACCAGCAGCAGCAGGCGGAGCGGCAGCGCTATCAGCAGCGCTATGAACCTAGTTGGAGATCGAGGCCCTACAGTCCCTCGCGGCGCCGCGGAGGAAACGGTAAAGGCGGATCCATTCAGTAGAGCATTGTCACCCGGTAGACGATATCGCGGGCAGCGGACGGGCGGCTGCGCACTAAGTTCGAAATTCTTGACACGGCCCGGCGCTCCTGAACAACCTCGCCATGGCGAAACTCGACGAGACCGTGGAGGATCTCGCGACCCACTGGTGCCAATGGCAACGGCGATTCACGGGGGAATTCAAGGCGAGGAGGCTTGAGGGACAGACGTGACCGCGGAACTGGCGCTCAGTAGGCGAAGGGTCCCGCAGTCTCCACACACCAACTACAACTCGAGAACGGGCACGTCCATAACGCGGGCGACGTCCGTCATCTGCCGGTCGTAGCTGGCCATGGCGACCGTCTGGCCCTGGCTGCGCAAGTACTCGCACGATGCCAGGTGCAGAGCGTCGGGTGTACGGACGGGTAGGGGAAATCGTTCCAGGGCCCGCGCGAGCACTGGGGGCGAAAGCTCAAGCATGGCGATCCGTCCCAAGAGTCCGCGGGCCGCATCGCCATGGGAGTCCGCGAGCTTGCGCGCGTGCAGGCGGGTCCAGAGTTCGTACTCCAGCAGCCGGCTCGCCACCAGGGTCTCGTTCCACAGCGACGCAGGAGGACGCCGGTCTTCGGCCAGGAGTTGGGCGAGCGCAACGGACGTATCGACGTAGATCACCGGTCGCTTCTATCGTCGTTCAACTCGCCGAGCAGGTCGCTCAGCGGCGCCACCGGTCTCGATGCGGGGGGTTCTCCGGTCGCCGGCAGAACCGGCGGCGTCAGCCAACCCGAGCGCACGGCCTCCGCCAGCAGGGCGTCCGCGAGAAACGGGCTCCGCGTCTCCTTCGGTGGGCCGATCTCCGCCACCACGCGGTCCCGATCCGTTACCAGGACGGTTTCGCCGGCCGCGGCCAGCCGGATGTACTCGCTCAGCCGGTTGTTGAGTGCCTTGATACCTACGGATCGCATAGGTTGACAAGGTAGCTACTCGTAGCTACCTTGTCAACGTCTCAGGCTATTTCTTCATCCCCAGGGTCTTCTTCATGTCCTCGATATACTTCCGGTAGAGCGCCGCGCGGACGGCGATGTCCTTCTTGGCACGCTGGGCGTCTCCGGGGTCGAGGATGAGGCCGGACTTCAGCAGGAAGTCGGTGAACTCCTTGTCGTTCATGGCCTTCAGCAATGCCGTCTCCAGGATCTTGGCGCGGTCGGGCGGGGTGCCCGGAGGGGCGGCCATGTGCCGCGAGGAGGCCAGCGTGAAGTCGTAGCCCGCGTCCCTGGCGGTGGGGACGTCCGGTGCGTTCGTGGACCGCTTGCCCGCGAGGTCCAGTATGGGCCGGATCTCGTTGGTCTTCAGGTAAGGTACCACCGAGGGGTGGTCGATGGGCTGCAGAAAGACGTCGTAGTCGCCGCGAAGCAATCCCGGAAGGGCTTCACCGGTGCCGCGGTACCCGGACACGACGTCGAACTTGATGCCCAGTTCCTTGGCCGCGATGAAGGCGTCGAACCAGCGTCCGGCGCCGATGGATTCGATTCCCCAGACCACCCGGTTCGCCTGCTGCAGGTCCTTCAGCGTCTTGAACTTGGAATCGTTGCGCAAGAGCAGCGCGTAGGGCTCGCCGCCCACCCGCACCAACCAGGTGAACTTCTCGAAGTCGTAGCCGGCTTTCGCCGCGCCCTTGAGGAAGGGGACGGGCATCATGCCGCCGTACATCTGTCCGATGGTGTAGCCGTTGGGCTTGGAACGGTAGAGAAAGACGGTGCCGGTGACGCCGCCGGCGCCGGTGACGTTCTTGACGATGGCCTTGACGCCCTTGGGCAGGTACTTCTCGATGCTCCGGGAAATAGCCCGGGAGATGGTGTCGAAGCCGCCGCCCGGCGAGAAGGTGACCACGCTGGTGATGTTCCGCTCGGGGAACTCCGCGTGGGCAGCGGTGCCGAACAGCAAGATTGCCGCCAGGCCGATCATCGCGGCGCGTAATGCATGATTCATGGAAAATACCTCCGTCAAGGCGTTGGCCGCCGGGTTTTTCGGGCGCGGGCAACGATTCCCGCGCGGTTTCAGGGCAGCTATCTTGATTCAGGTAGGGGCCGCCTGTCAAGCCGGGTGTGGTCTGGCCCAACGGCGGTGTTGACAACCGAGCGCCGCCCGCCGTAGAGTCGGCTGGGGTGTTCACCAGACGGACGCGCCGTGACGTGTGACCGGTAACGACACCGGGTATGGCCTTGCGCCGGCCGTTTCACAACCAAACCAATCGAGGAGGAAGCCATGGCGAGAGACATCGAAGTCATCGATGCGGACGGGCACATCACCGAGAGCGACGAGCAGCTCAAGCAGTACATGGAGACGCCCTGGGTGGACCGGACGGCGACCCTCTACCCGATCGACAACTGGGACCGTTCAATCGGAGGGACCCTGGGGACCACGGCGGGTGACGCGAAGACGTGGCTCAATGCGATGGACGAGGGCGGCCTCACCACGGCCTACCTGTACCCGACCGGTGGTCTGGGCATCGGCTGGATCCGCGAGCCGGACCTGGCGGTGGCCCTGTGCAAGGCCTGGAACGACTTCGTCTCCGAGGAGTTCCAGAAGGTCAGCCCCCGGCTCAAGGGGGTGGCGCTGGTGTCCTTTCAGGACGTGCCCGAGGCGGTCAAGGAATTGCGCCGGGCGGTCCAGGAGCTGGAGCTCACCGGACTCATGCTCCCGGCCGTGGGGCTGCGCCTGCCGCTGGGGCATCAGGACTACTGGCCCATCTACGAGGAGGCGGAGAAGCTCAACTGCATGGTGGGCGTGCACGCCACGGTGCGGGGTCCGCAGTATTTCGGCGCGGACGGGTTCGACCAGTTCATCGAGGTCCACACCCTGTCCCATGCCTTCGCCCAGATGATGCAGATGACCAGCATGATCTTCCGGGGCGTGATGGACCGGTTCCCGAACCTCCGGGTGGCGTTCATGGAGGCGGGCTGCTCATGGGCGCCCTACTGGGCCGGACGCATGGACGAGGAATGGGAGAAGCGCGGCCAGGCGGAAGCGCCGCTGTGCAAGAAGAAACCCAGCGAGTACGTCCGCAACGGCAACATCTACTTCCACGCCGAGGATTACGAGCCCTTCATCGGCGAGACGGGCAAGTGGCTGAGCCCGGACGTGCTCTACTACGCGTCCGACTACCCCCACTGGGACATGGAATTCCCGGAAAACATCGACCACCTCGGCCGGCGCGAGGACCTGTCACCCGAGGACAAGAAGTGGCTGCTGGCGGACTCGGCCAAGCGGCTGTACGGGGTCATCGACTAGTCCATGGCCCCAGCCCCGCCCTTCCTGGATTCCCGCTTTCGCGGGAATGACGGAGGGGTGGGGGAATCACCGTAGCGCGCAGGAATCCAGGACGGACGCGGGCATGACGGCCTCCGTCCGTGCCGATCACCGTCCCCTTAGAATTCCGCAATCTCCCGCAACCGCAGCTCCTTCCGCAGCGCCTGCCGCAGCACGTAGGCGCCCACCGCCAAATCCTCGTCAGGGATGCCGTTGGACTGGAACAGGATCTTGCGGGGTTCGCCTGGGGCTCCTTCCGCCACGATGGTTTCCAGCGGCGCTACGTCGCGCCAGCGTAGCTGCCGCTTGGCGCATGCGTCGATCAGGTCGCCGCTGTCGTTCTGCGCGGTGGCGAGGTCGTCGGTGACCACCAGGTCCATGCCTTTGACGAGCCTGCCGGACACCTCGTGCTTGGAAGGCTGGTTGGCGCCGATGGTGGCCACCAGCACGTCGTCCTTGAGCCGCCGTCCGTCGACGATGGGGGTGGTGGAGTCGGTGGAGATGACCAGGATGTCGGATTCACTCTCGACCTCGTCCACGGAGCCAGCCACCATGAACGGCGTCCGCACCACCTTGCTCATGGTGTCGATGAAGCCCTGGCGCCGCTCGGCGTTGCGGCCGAACACCAGCACCTGTTTCGGCCGGCAGGCCTTGACCACGGCTTCCACCTGGAACGTGCCCTGCCACCCCGGACCGATGAGACCCAGCACCGACGGCTTGGGCGGCGCC